>Ga0123354_10013823_pt1 | contig 12548 bp, 9 predicted proteins | sample TergutLab28metaG_2_FD_97872 | JGI IMG/M metagenome (GOLD analysis project Ga0123354, IMG submission 97872) | Labiotermes labralis P4 segment gut microbial communities from Petit-Saut dam, French Guiana - Lab288 P4 | ecosystem: Host-associated > Arthropoda: Insects > Digestive system > Gut ... | reverse complement strand
CTGATGAGCAGGGCGTGATCGTCACCGCTTCTTATGTTGAACTTACCACGGGTACGGGCGCTGTCCATACGGCTCCCGGGCATGGCCAGGAGGACTATCTGACGGGCCAGCGCTACCATCTGCCGACCAAGATGCCAGTCGATGACAGCGGCGTCTTTGACGCGGGCGGCGGTCCCTTTGAGGGCCTTGAGGTCTTTGAGGCTAACGACCACATCATCGCGTGGCTACGCGAGGCGGGCATCCTGCTTGCCAGCACAACTTTTACGCACAGCTACCCGCACTGCTGGCGTTGCAAGAAGCCGGTCATCTTCCGCGCGACTGAGCAATGGTTCGTGTCAATGGAAGACACTGGCCTGCGCGAGCGCTGTCTGGAGGGCTTTGACCGGTTCCGCTGGATCCCTGCCTGGTCACGCAATCGCATGGGAGCGATGATCGCTGACCGCCCTGACTGGTGCATCTCGCGCCAGCGCAGCTGGGGCGTGCCGATCCCTGTGCATCATTGCAAAAAGTGCGGCGCGGTCGTTGCCAATGAGGCGACCTTTGACGCCATCATCGCGCTCTTCGAGTCCGAAGGCGCCGACGCCTGGTTCATCAAGGACCCCGCCGAGTATCTGCCTGAGGGCACGGCTTGCCCGGACTGTGGCTGCACGGAGCTGATTCCCGAGTCCGACATCGTTGACGTCTGGTGGGAGTCTGGCGTGAGCCACACCTCCGTGTTACAGACACGCCCGGAGCTGAACTTCCCGGCACAGCTCTATATGGAAGGCTCAGACCAGCACCGCGGTTGGTTTCAGGCCGCCTACCTGACAAGCGAAGCCGCTTATGGGTGTCCGCCCTTTGAAAACCTGCTTACGCATGGCTTTACGGTTGATGGCGAGGGCCGCAAGATGAGCAAGTCCATCGGCAATACGATCTCGCCGATTGACGTGGCTGACCAGTATGGCGCCGACATCATCCGCCTCTGGGTTGCCGCGACTGATTTCTCGCAGGACGTGGGCATCTCCGACGAGATCCTGGCACGTATCAGTGAGTCCTATCGCAAGATCCGCAATACCTTCCGCTTCCTGCTTTCCAATCTCGACGGCTTTGAGCCGAATGACGCGGTCGAGCATGCCGCGCTTCAGGAGGTCGATAAAGCCGAACTGATCCGTCTGCGCGAGGTGTTGACCCAGATCACGGCGGCCAATGATAACTGGGAGTTTCATGTGGCGCAACGCACAGCTGCCGATTACCTCACGGAGCTTTCCGCCACCTATCTCGACCTGCTGAAGGATCGCCTTTACGCTGAGGCGCCCGACAGTCCTCTGCGCCGCAGCGCGCAGACCGTGCTCTATGAGCTGCTCCAGGTCTTTGTGTGCGTCTATGCTCCCACGCTGGCGTTTACGACCGATGAGGTCTGGAGCTTCATGCCAGACAGCTACAAGCAGGGCGCATCTTCAGTGCATCTTTGCGACTGGCCTGAGCTTGAGGTCCGCCTCTGTGACGAGGAGGCCACCGCGATATCTGCCGCGTTTGCGGCGCTGCGTCGCGTGCGCGAGCAGGTCACCAAAGCGCTGGAGGAAGCGCGTGACGCCCAGGTCGTTGGCAAGTCCCAGGAGGCCGAGCTGCGGCTCACCTGCGATCCTGCGACGGCTGCGCTCCTTCACACGCGCACACCTGAGACCTTACAGGAGTACTTCATCGTTGCTGGCGTGACGGTGAGCGAGGACGCAGAGCTGGTCACGGCAAGTGAGACCCAGGTCGAAGTCGCACACACGACACAGGAGAAGTGCCCGCGCTGCTGGAACTATCGCACGCTGGGGACTGACGCTACCTATCCCGAGGTCTGCCCGCGCTGCGCGGCGACCTTACATGAGATAGGTTTCAGCCTGGATGGTCGCCCGACCGCCGAGTAAGGAGCGATCGTGTCTCTAAGGACCTGGTTGGAACAGAAAATGCGTTTTCCGGGGCGCTGGTTTATCGGTATTGCGTTGGGCATGCTCGCCGCAGACCAGGTGCTGAAGCAGGTACAGCGTGTCTTCATCCCGTTGGGAAAGACGATCACGGTCATCCCTGGGCTGTTCTATCTGCGCTCAATTCAGAACTACGGCGCCGCATTCTCGATACTGCGTGGCCAGATGCAAGTCTTCTACGTGGTCGCGGTCCTGATGGCGGCCTTTCTTATCTTTTTCTGGCTGTATGAGCATCCGCGCACACCCCTGCCGGTTATCAGCACGGCGCTGATCGCGGCGGGCGGCGTCGGCAACCTCATCGATCGCGTGGTGTTCGGCGCGGTCTATGACCTTATCAACGTGACCTTTTTCCCGTTCGCGATCTTTAACATTGCCGACATGTGCATGACCTTTGGCGTTATCATCTTCGGCATATGGTTCATCTTTTTTGATGGGTTGACTGAACTCAGCTCGAAGAAACGAAATGCGGCCGAGAAGAGTGAACAGGGAGCAGAGGGGCCCCGGCAGGGCGCAGAAACCGAAAGCGATGAGCGCCCGTGAGTGTTGTCCAGCGTACGGCAGACGAGCAGCAAGTCGGGCAGCGCCTGGATGCTGTCCTGACGTCCTGGCCGGAGTTTGTCAGCAGGTCGGCGGCTGCCCGCCTGATCGAGGCGGCTCATGTTACGGTCAACGGCCAGACGGCCAACAAGAACTATCGTGTGGCGCCCGGTGATGTCATCAGCGCAGACGTCGAGGCTGATGTCGGTCCTGGCAGACCAGGCTTTGACATCATGCCGGAGCCGATCCCTCTTGATATCCGCTACGAGGATGACGACCTCATCGTATTATCCAAGCCGGCAGGCCTGGTCGTGCATCCAGCCCAGGGAAACTGGACGGGTACGCTGGTCAATGCGCTCGCCTGGCACTTCGATGAGCTGGGCCAGGCACAGGGGTCAGAGCGGCCGGGGATCGTACACCGGCTTGACAAGGATACCTCGGGCCTGATGCTTGCCGCCAAATGTGATGAGGTACAGATCGCCCTGCAGGAAGCTATCCGCCAACGCAGCGTTGACCGGCGCTACCTGTGCTTGGTCCATGGATGGATCAGCCAGGACTCTGGCTTGATCGATGCGCCGCTTGCCCGTGACGCGCGTGATCCATTCAAGCGTGCGATCTCAGATCACCCCTCCGCGAAGAGCGCGGTAACGACCTTCACGGTTCTTGAACGCTTTGAGGCGGGGCGCTTCGACGATGGCTACACGCTGGTCGAATGCAAGCTGTTCACGGGACGCACTCATCAGATCCGGGTCCACATGGCATACACGGGACATCCTGTGGTGGGAGATCCCGTCTATGGGCGCCGTGCGGTCAAGGCCAACCGGGGGCTTCAGCGCCAGTTTCTGCACTCATATTCGTTGGCGTTTACGCATCCGATCACGGAAGCCGAGCTTTCCTTTATTGATGCCCCCCCGGCCGATCTGCAACACTTGGTAGATGAACTGACCCCTCTTTCGGTGGGACGCACCCCCGAGGGCGAGGAGATACTGGATGCGCTCTATCAGGCGCAAGCTGACAGAATGGGGTCAGGCACCGTTTTGTCAGGTGCATCTGACAAAACGGTGCCTGACCCCATTCTGTCAGCTGAACAACAAAAGGAGGACACGCATGAGCGTTGAAAATCTGCCCCGTACGATCTGGTGGGAGGAGAGTAAGGTCTATTTGCTGGATGAGACCCGACTGCCGTTGACCGGTGATGTGCTGGTCTGCGCGACCTACGAGGGACTCATCATGGCCATCCAGTCACTTGCGGTACGCGGCGCACCCGCGCTGGGAGCGGCAGGCGCGCTCGGGGTTGCGCTCTGGTGTGTGACTGAGGGTGCGGCATTTGAGGCAGTCGAGGCAGAGTACTTACAGCGCTGCGCGCAAGTTTGCGAAGAGCTCTCCCAGGCGCGCCCGACGGCGGTCAACCTGGGTTGGGGTGTGACGCAGATGCATGACCTCATCGAGGCACAGGCGGCCAGCGCCGAGAACCTGAGCCCGCAGCAACTGGCAGACGTCATTATCGCGGCGGCAGAAGAGCTCTGCGCCGCCGATGAGGCTGCCAATCGGCGCCTGGCTGCCAACGGAGCCGCGCTCTTTGATAAGCCGACCAACTTTCTGACGCACTGTAATGCGGGTTCGCTCGCGACGGTCTTCTACGGCACCGCCGTTGGCGTCATCTACACCGCGGCCGATCAAGGCAATGTAGAGCATGTCTGGGTAGACGAGACGCGCCCCATCAATCAGGGCGCGCGCCTGACGTCGTGGGAGCTTCTGCAGGCCGGGATCCCTTCGACGCTTATCGCGGATAGCATGGCGGCGGCCGTCATGCATGAGGGTTGGGTCGACGCGGTCATCGTCGGCGCGGACCGCATTTGCGCCAACGGGGACGTGGCCAACAAGATCGGCACCTACGGACTTTCGATCCTGGCCAAAGAACACAAGATCCCGTTCTACATTGCGGCGCCTGTTTCGACCTTTGACCAGAAGTTGAGCGACGGTACCCAGATCGTGATCGAAGAGCGCGACCATCGTGAGCTTGAAGGCGTGACCGTGTCAGGCCGTTTTGATGCGACAACGCCTGAGATGCAGCGTGCTCTTGAGGCTGTCTGCAACAGCGAAGACTCGCAGTTGGCAATGGCGCAGGGCCATGTGATGGAGATCCAGCGCAAAGGGGGAGGCTTTGCCTTTGACGCCTGGTTCAAGACGACGCCGACCTATGTCCAGAGCTTCAATCCGGCCTTCGATGTGACGCCTGCCGCCAACATCACCGCGTTTATTACCGAGCGTGGCGTCATATACCCGGACGCGGACGGTTACCAGAAATCGATTGCTGCTGCCCTGGGATAGCGCCGCTGGTCATGGAGATTTCGTCGGGATCACCACTTTTTTAGGATCAACGGCCCAGCTCAGAACTCCATAGGGCTCTATGGCACAGCCTCTTGTAAGATTCTGGTAAGCCCTGCCTGTTATCATGCAGGCTATGGCAATGGAACTCGATAGATCCCTCTCTGGCCTCTGGCAGGTGCTGTGTGACGCGTTTGCGGAGCTGGTGGCTCCCACCCGTTGCGGCGGGTGCGATCGGCAGGGCGAACTCTTCTGTGAGCGATGTCGCGCAGGACTGGTCGCAGCCTATGACCCGACTCGTGCATGCCCTCGCTGCGGCGCGCCGCACGGGGCGCTCGTTTGCACGGAGTGCGCGCAGGCGGAATTCACCTTTTCCCAAACCCTTGTGCTCGGTGTCCTTGATGGCGCGCTTGCCAATGCGGTCGTCATCATGAAAGATTCCGGGGAAGAGCGTCTGGCGACCGAACTGGGCGCTTTACTTGCTGCGCGCATCGCAGGCCATTGGTCGGGCTGGGCGGACGCGGTCGCCTACGTGCCAGTTACCGATGCTGCCCGGCGCAGGCGCGGCTTCGACCAGGGTCGGCGAATCGCTGGTGCAGTCGCCGCTCGTCTGCAGCTCCCGCGCGGGCACTTCCTTAAGCGGCCACATTCGACCGACCTGCGTATGCTGAACCGTGAGCAACGCCAGGCTGAGGTAGCAGTGAGCTTTCAGCCAGGGCCCGATCTGCCCAAAATGTCCCATTACCCGCAGGTATTACTCATCGATGATGTGTTCACGACTGGCGCCACAGCTGAAGTCTGTTCGCAGATGCTCATCGGCGCCGGCGCCACAGAAATCCGCGTCGCCTGTCTGGCTCGCACTATGTAGCACCGTAATTTGCTAAAATACTAGTTGCTTCTCTGCGGGTCTGTGGTTGCGGCGCTCAGGCGCTTAGTCCAGGGCAGATGCGGTCAAAAGGATCCACATAAGCTGGGGTCTCGACAGGAGTCCTGGTGAGCACGGCGCATCTTAGGTGTAAGTCGTACCGTCGGAACTTCCGTGGCCAGCCACGGTTCCGGCGAGAGGGTTAGTCGTGAGATAGTATCAAGCAAACGTCCCAGTATGCGAGTGTGGGGTCAAAGACCAGGTCAGCCGCAGAGAAGTGTCGAAGAAAAGAGACGAGGAGGAGCGCAATGTGCGGTCAGGGTAAGAGAGGCTCACAGAGCAGGAGGCTGCGTGCCGTAGTGGCGCTGTTTTTAGCTGCAGTCTTATTGAGTTCCCTCGCTGGCTGTAGTCCCATCTCTGCAGTCAAAGGCTGGCTGGACCCGCAGAGCAATCAGGCGGTCGCCACGCTCACTCCGAAGATAAAGCCTCCCACGATCCACGAAGCGGGAAAGCTCGCTATCGGCGTCAACCTGGGGATGGCGCCCTTCGCGTCAAAAACAGCCACCGGTTATGAGGGTTTCGATATCGAGTTAGGAAAAACCCTTGCAAAACACCTGGGTCTCGAGCCGGTATTCGTCGCGGTAACTCCAGACACGATGGTCGAGGCGCTTGATAGCAACAAGGTAGATATCGCGCTCTCCGCATCGGTCGATACCACGGGGGTGGTAGTAGCTCAGAGCTACTACCAGGATACGCAGGTTCTTTTCGCACAAAGTGGCGAAGCGTCCCGGGTTGCAGCGACCCCTCAGCTGCCCAAGACCGCTCTCCAGGCGGGCTCTGCAGTCGAATCGATGCTCAAGGGGAGCATGTCCTCGTCCGATGCCAGTGGGACACTGCAGCTTTATCCCACGTTGAGCGAAGCCATCCAGGCGGTCGAAAAGAAGCAGGCCGTGGCAGTGGCCGGTGATTATTCCATACTGCGTTATGCCCAGCTGGGTGGTGTGAAAATCGATTTCGTGCGTCCGCTCAGCACAGAAAACCCTGATCGGGGAGTGGCGATCCGCGCGGACAACCTTGAGCTGATGCGCGTGATGAAGCCGCTGATGGTCCAACTGGACGAAACGGGCGCCCTGGCGTCGATCATGCGTACCTGGATAGGGGACGACCAGCTGGCTGCTGCCATGGACTAGTTCTCACGTGCCCGGCTCTGCTCGGTTTCAGGGCCGGTAATTCTCCTTATCATAACGCGCCTGTACCTCAACTTGACAAACAATGGACACTCTATTACTATAGTGCAGTAAAGTAATAGGGCGATCAACCCCTGTGTGGCATCTCCCTGAACAAATAAAGGCTCAGCGAGCCCACAGGAAAGGAAACCTACTATGACTACCCCCTTGAAGAAACCTGTCCCCATGGCGGGCAACCCGCGCTTTGTTTGCGGGCTGCGCGCGGCAGGGGCACTGGCACTTTCTGTGATCCTGTTGTTGGGCTTGGCAGCATGCGGTTCGAGCAAGGCCGCCACGACCGATAACACGTCAGCGCCATCCGTAAAGAAACCTGCCTGGGCCTCCGAGCTGGTCGCGGGTGATGGCAAGACCATTACTGTTGGCTCAGATACGACCTTCCCGCCCTTTGAGTCGGTTGCTTCAGATGGTAAGACTGTTGTGGGTTTCGATGTCGATATCATGACTGCCATGGCGGACACGATGGGCCTGAAAGTGAATTACAAGACCTATGACTGGGATGGCATCATCCCTGGCCTTACTGCGGGCAATGACTTCGACATGATCTGCTCTGCGCTGACGATCACCCCTGAGCGTAACGCGGCCATTTACTTCAGCGATCCGTATTTTATGGATAGCTATGGCGTGGCGGTTCCTGTGGGATCGACCCTGACCGACTGGAAGCAACTTAAAGCGGGCGATACCGTGGCGGTACAACTGGGGAGCAGCGGCGCTGATTGGGCGAAAAAGAATCTGCCAGCAGGCGTCAAATTCTTTCAGAACAAGGACACCTCCGCGCTTTTCCAGGCGATGCAGGGAGGAGAAGCGAAGTGCGTGATCCAAGACTATTCAACTACGGCGAACTTCTGTAAGGATCCGGTGCGCCAGGCAAAAATGGTCCAGCGCATAGCTGGCACCGATTCCTATTTAGGCATGGGCTTTCAAAAATCGAGCAAGGGCTCAGCGATGCGTGATGACTTCAATAAGGCGCTGACAACGATCGTTGATAACGGTTCCTATGACAAGATTTATAATAAGTACTTTGGTGGGAAACCCGATTTTGTTCCCGGGACCATGACGCTCGATGAAGCGCTGGTAAAGTCGAAAGCCAACTAATGAGAGCATAAAACGCAGCGATTACTGAATAAACCCGTGCATTCAGCCTAGATATTTGAAAATCTCTTGCGATTTTTGACTGAATACGCGTAAAATAATACCCCATACCCCTAGGTAGATAAGGAGAACGCCTCCCGGCGTCTTCCTTAGGGGCACCGTATCAGCGAACCAGTCAGGTTCGAGCGCTTGCGGAAAGGGCGCGTCTGATATGGGCAGGCTCGTAACCATAGGAAGGAACAAGAACGAAATGAACGGAACAAAGAACAACACGAAACACACCCGTTGGTTGGTCGCAGCTGTGGCGGTGCTCATGGCTCTGACCCTGACGTTAGCAGGCTGCGGATCGTCCAACACCTCGAACAGCACCACCACCTCCAGCACCAAGAACCCGGCTCTGGCCAATGCGGTTGCAGGCGACGGGGAGACCCTGACGGTCGGGACCGATGCGACCTTTGCTCCGATGGAGTTTATGGACGCCAGCAATAACTTTACGGGCTTTGACATGGATCTCATGAGAGCGATCGGCAAGGACATGGGCGTCAACGTCAAGTTCGTCAACATCGAATGGGATGCGCTGATCGCAGGTCTTCAGACCAAATCCGGGCAGTTCGATATGGCAGCCTCCGCGATGACGATCACGCCCGAGCGTCAAAAGAACATCCTCTTTTCTGACCCTTACTTCGTGTCAGTGCAGGCTCTGGCGGTGCCCAAGGACTCAAACATCAAGTCAGTCAAGGACTTGAAGAAGGGCGACAAGGTTGCAGTGCAAAATGGTACGACCGGCAATATCTGGGCCACGAATAACCTCAAAGGCACCGGTGTCATCGTCAAGCCGTACACAGGCGGTCAGGATTGCTTTACCGCTATGGCGGCCGGCGAGGTCGATGCGGTCATCATCGATGGTCCGGTAGCTGGTAACTATACGAAGCAGGCGACCTACAACGCTGTCAACCTTGGTAAGATCGAGGGCGCTGACACCGAGAACTATGGGCTGGCATTCCCCAAGGGTTCAGATACCCTGGCTGCCGCGATCAACAAATCTCTGAAGAATGTGATCGCTGACGGCACCTACCTGAAGATCTACAAGCAGTATATCGACGATACTAATCCGCCGGTAATGCCGCAGTAACTGCCGACTGAGCAGCTATCAAGTTCATAATTGAAAGGGAGGAAGCTGTCCGTGAGGGGCGCGCTGACTCCCTTTCACATTCTGCAAGAGTCTCAAAAGGCTTACCAAGATAATAGGTTAGGAAGCGTTCAGCGTGTTTCAAGCATTTATTCACTGGTGGGAGAACTACCCGATCACGGGTATCTTCTTCAATTTCCACTATATCGGCCAGGCGTTTCTGCCCATCCTGAAATGCTTACCTGTTTCACTCCTGCTTGGAGTGATCGGTTTTGTTCTGGGCATCCCAGGGGGCCTTCTGGTCTCGTTCATGAAGATGAGCAAAGTCAAGCCCCTGCGCTGGCTTATGACAGCCTATATCGATGTCGTGCGTGGTACGCCGATGTTTTTGCAGATCCTGATCATTTACTTTGGTTTTCCGTTCATCCCGGGCTATAAAGCCCTGCAGATGCCGCTGAAGCAGATAGTCTTCTTCCAGATCGATCTGACTATTTGGTTGCGTGCGCTCTTCATCATCTTCATCAATACGGCAGCCTATCAGGCAGAGATATTCCGTGCGGGCATTCAGTCTATCCCCAAGGGACAAAACGAAGCCGCGCGCTCGCTCGGCATGGGCAAATGGCAGACGATGGGCTTTGTCATTTTGCCCCAGACCATCCGACGTATCCTGCCAACGATGCTCTCTGAGTTCATCCTTGTCTTCAAGGACACTTCGCTGTTTGCGGCCGTCTCAGTCTTTGAGATGGTCATGCAGGCCAAGGTCATTGCGGCGGCGACCTACAACCAGTCGGCGCTGATCGTTACGGCGTTCTTCTACTTGCTTATCACGATACCTCTGGGTCGCTTTGTGGCGCGCATGGAGAATAAGCTGGCCGAGCAGGACGGCGGCGACGGGGGAGCGGTAGCTTCGCCGCGTGCGAAGCGGGGCAAGCGCCCGCCGCGGCTCGACGATACCGTAGGTGATTCAGCCCACGTGGTCTCGCATCGCGAGAATGTCCTGAACAGCGAGGTGAGCTAACGATGCCCGGAGAATATCAAAGTGGAGTAAACACCGAACTGCTGCGGCTGAAACTTGAAAGCCACGGTGACGTTGACATTCCCGATAAAGTGAAAAATGTTTCAGCTGTCGACAGTGATGCGCCCTTAGATGTGGCGATGCCCGCCGATGCGATCATCCGCATCAAGAATCTGAAGAAAGTCTTTGGCGATAATGTCGTCCTGCATGACGTGAACTTCTACTGCCCCAAGGGGCATGTGGTGTCGGTGCTCGGGCCTTCAGGTTCTGGCAAGTCGACGATGCTGCGCTGCATCAACTTACTTGAAACGCCGACCGCCGGCGAGATCTGGTTTGAGGACCAGTTGGTCAACAGTAAGGAGACTGACGTTGACCATTTGCGTGCAAAAATCGGCATGGTGTTTCAGCAGTTCAACCTGTTTCCGCACCTGACGGCGCTGGGCAACGTTGAGCTGGCGCTGAAAAAAGTACGCAAGTTGAGCAAAGAGCAAGCGGAGGCCATTGCGACTGAGCAGCTTGAAAAGGTCGGGCTGAGCGATCGTGCTGATTTTCTGCCATCGCAGCTTTCCGGCGGCCAAGCACAGCGCGTCGCTATCGCGCGGGCGCTGGCGATGGAGCCGCACGTGATGCTCTTCGACGAGGCCACAAGCGCGCTCGACCCTTCGCTTGTGCGCGACGTACTCGATGTCATGCGCGACCTGGCGAAAAGTGGCATGACAATGATCGTCGTCACACACGAGATGGCCTTTGCGCGGGATGTGAGCGACCATGTAGTCTTCATGGAAGGCGGCGTAGTTTATGAGCAGGGAACTCCCGAGAAGATTTTCGATCATCCGGATCGCGAGAGGACGCGCGAGTTCCTCCAGGGCATGATCGATTAGACAGCAGTCTCCTTGCAAAGTGAGCGGGGCTTCGATACACTAGCATAACCGCGCAGAACGCACTGCGTGCTTGTGAACAGGGGCGATTAGCTCAGCGGGAGAGCGCTGCCTCGACACGGCAGAGGCCACTAGTTCAAGTCTAGTATCGCCCACCATCCTGTTCACATTTTGCTTGTTTTGGGCGATTAGCTCAGCGGGAGAGCGCTGCCTTCACACGGCAGAGGTCACTGGTTCGAACCCAGCATCGCCCACCACTTACTAGCCAGCTAAGTGAAAGCGTAAAGCAACGAGCGGCCGTATTTAGTCTAAAAAATCAGCTCTTCGGTAGGATGTGTGGAGTGATTTAGGCTATAAATGCAGGTGGCATCCTGTTTCGTCTATGATTTTTTGTGCACACGAAAAATCAAGGAAAAGACAGAGACAGGATATTGCTGGTGGTCTAAAGACTGACGGTACTTGGGGAAACAAAATTAGCGCTTGGTGGTGTTGGGTCAGACCATGGTGGACACCTGTCGCGGCGTATCGGAAACTTGGCAGTCATGTTTGTAGCGAACCTTGGAGTAAGGCAAATTCGCTATATTCATATCTAGTTAATAAAAGACATTTTGTCCACAAAGATTACAAGATATATTCGTCGACAATAAAGATCGCAAATTCCAGCCTTGGTGATCTCTGCTTTTTCACAACAAGCGTAGGAGGGTACAAGCATCATGCGACGATAATTACTTACAGCTCTGCTAAAATAACCTTGCTTTCTTACCATTCGAACGATAGGTGTAATCGGACTCCTGGATATTTGACTAAAGATTTCAATTCTTGTACTTTAGTTAGTATTCGGTAGTGTATATATTTAGGGGACATTTAATGAAAAAGCTGTTGCAGATCCTGTTTGTTCTAGGTTTAAGTGTTTCGATGTTTATTGGCGCAAATGCAGCTTTATTTGCGGGAATATCAATCGGAAGTCGAGTGGTTAATTTAGGTTCGCAGCAAAAAAGCCATTCATTTCCTGCTGATCTTTCCAGCCAGACGGCAACAGCTGCTGTCGCGGCTTATGTACGAGAAGGCTTCATAAAAGGTGATCAAGTGAAATCTGTACAGGTTTCTTTTGACAAAGTTGTTGACGCTCCTTCTACATTTAATGGCACCACTTATAAAGAGGTCTATAGATACTTCACCAATTATACTTACATAAAGGGGTTGTCTTCTCCGGAAGACATTCGTACTAAGTATTTTTTGGTTGCTCTTGATCGTCAAAAAGAAAGATGGATAATTTATGACGATATTTCGGAAAGTGGCTTAGCGCCATGATGAGCTAGGGTTTTTTGATTGCTGCATTTGCCTAAATACAAGAAATTGAGGATGTCAAGAAATGAAGAGCTTATTGGCTCATATGACCGATGATGTGTCAATAACGCAATAGAAGTCCAACCCACCTGCGCAGATGGATTGGACTTCTCCCTTCTTTCCCCGTTTACTTGGTAGACGTGTTTCCAACGTCAGGTGCT
>Ga0123354_10013822_pt1 | contig 12549 bp, 6 predicted proteins | sample TergutLab28metaG_2_FD_97872 | JGI IMG/M metagenome (GOLD analysis project Ga0123354, IMG submission 97872) | Labiotermes labralis P4 segment gut microbial communities from Petit-Saut dam, French Guiana - Lab288 P4 | ecosystem: Host-associated > Arthropoda: Insects > Digestive system > Gut ... | reverse complement strand
GCCAGAGGGACAGTAACAAACGGAATTATAGGGCCAGAGGGACAGTAACAAACGGAATTATAGGGCCAGAGGGACAGTAACAAACGGAATTATAGGGCCAGAGGGACAGTAACAAACGGAATTTTTGTTTTGGTGCTGTTATTTAAAAAACGTAAGTGGCCAAGAATGTCTAACAAAGTGTCGTCTGCAAATAAATGTCATATTAAAGGAATAAATTTACTTCTACCGTGGATTAATCACTTTCCAGTGTGATGGTACCAGGTTTAGGCTCAGCTGCAGCTCAAGACCAGGTTTAGACTTTAATGTTCCAGCCTCCTAAAAAAAAAGACTCCTTCGCTTGATGTATTTCAGCCACGTGAAAATCAGTTATGCTTCGTTAATACTTAAATAAAAACCAATTCGAATGGCAGCCGGGATAGCTCAGCCAGTATAGTGACGATGCTGCTCTGAGAAACGTCCATATCGGCTCTGAGGTCTACCTAGACCCCTAGAGTACGAATACTGGGGGACCATTCCAAGGATCAAGGCAACTGGGATGCGAATCTTTGCCATCCACCTCCACTCACTATCGACGGTAACAATGAGTGGATCTATACCCCCTCTCTATACACCTTCAAGCATGCACAATGATAACTTTAAGAGTTCGAAGTAACGCAACGAGAAATCAGTAGTGGCGGCCCCAGTCTGGTTACAACTGCACAATTCCCGCACTCTAGGCAGAATTCATAATTATTGTTCGACATCACAACCATAAGAAGTGATTGTGACCTCATAACTCCGTTAATGGAAATGGCATTTCCGTCAACTAGTCTGTCTGTCACCTCAAGATACATCAGACTAGAATTTCCTGTACTGGTTGGACTGACACAAGACATTCCAATTCTGGAGTGGTGAAAAGCAATCCGCAACTTTATAGAACAGGCCATTTTAATGAACTGCAATGCGGTAAACATATTTTCCGAATACTGTGTTGGTTATTTTTAATACCTCATTAGCATAAATGTTCACTTAACTTTGATACAAATATATGGCAAGGAAAAACAATCGCACTACAAACATCACACAACACAGACATAAAATGTGCTTTCATTTGATTTAGTTCTTACTATTAAAACCGCCTTTGCAACTACTTTTGAAAGCCGTATTAATACAAACACAGAGGCCTGCTTTGCCGCGCAATTTTGGTGTAACGATTAGATGAAGGGAGGCACGACCGGAAAATCGAGGATCGATTCCCGTCACCACAGATCCTATAACGATTCTGGGGCGCAGGCAGCCTCCGACTCAATATTTACCAGCGTTCTTTTCTCTTGTGGTGAAGTAATGGGCGGCAAACTGCCGGCTCACTCTACTTAGTAACAACGTAAGAATGTACGGAGCTAAAACTCCCCTCACTCATACGTCTTCATGGCATGGCACGTAACTGAGGACAGCAATTTTGCCTTTACAGTAAGCCTGTTCTTACAAATTAGATTATTTCGCTCTAGACGTCATGCAAAACAGGGGTTACTGAAAAGATATGAACCAAAATTAAATTCAGCCAACATCTGGTGCACACCCCAATATAAAATGTTATAAAAATCTGTGCTGGAACATCGGAGTTCAAGCATTAAGACAGCCACGCGAAAAGGTGCTGCTTTCGAATTATTGGAATATTTCATGTGCATTTTGAACACTATTTTATGAATGATTCTTGAAACATTTCAGATTAATACAGGGAAACTAATCCAAGGTGTTCTAAAGCATTTGTGAATATCGAATAGGCACGGCGCATATTGAAACAAGAAAGACTGATACGGCGTATGCAAAGAATATTAAATATTATTACATTCAAGGCACTTCGTATTTTTAATACGATAATATCTAATGCAAATAAATGTGTCAAGACGTATAGTTATGCAATTTATGTTGCGCCGAACCATTTGGCTGGGGTAGGAACGCTCCTGACTTGATTGAAGGAGGTGCACGATTTAAGGCCTCCCGTGGAGTTCCTCACACCGTGCAGACAGATTTCAGATGAGTGCATTGAAAGAGGCCACTTACCGCTTCCTCCCACAAACATTCTTTAAGCATCTCATCATCCATGTTTATATAGGCTGAGATTATATAATCTCGGCGATTGACGGAACCGTTAGATAATAAAAAATAAATAAATATTACTACAAAAGCAGAAAGAATATACCTTCCAGAGTAGCACGAGGAATTATAAGCCTATTCCCATCCAAAACACGTGTGGATATTTCATTATTTCATGTCATTCTTAATGTTATTTATGTCCTTATACGTACAAACAATTCACTAAGTAATACCAAAAAAACACACTATATGTTAAAATTGTATATATTTTTACACACAATCCACCAAAACTCCTACATGCTTTAGTCTTACCGAAATGATCTTCAAGAAATTTTTAGATCAACTGTATAAAATCTACACAATTTGTAGGCAAGAATTTTAAACCGTTTAATAATACATCTATGTTGTACACAAACAACGAATTTTATAACATCTATATATTTTCTGGACAAAAACTTTAATCTATTTAATAATCAATATATTTTTATATACGCCTAGTTGATGTAAACAACTTCGGAAGATGATCTGGGAAAACTCGAAATATGTAGGATGTTTTATGGATTCTATATGAAAATTTATAAAATTTCAAAATGCAGTGTATTTGTTTGTATTTCTTAGTGAATTTCATGGCATACCATGTTGAAGATTATACGATAAAAACGAAGGGGAAGGAGAAGAGGTAAAGGTGGAAGTGCGAGGGTGTAGTGGAAGGCAACACATTTAATAGCAGGGAGCGATAACAGAAAATTTACCGCTCTGAAGATAAACAGGCTGTGCCCGATCGTCGCTTCGGTAAAGGTAGGCTGCAAGCAATTAGAACTCGTGGAAGTGAAGACAGTAGGATGATCAGAGGTGGACTGTTGTATTATGCAGCACAGAAAATATGCCGAGCATTTGGGCTGAATTTCGTGTTTGGTGCCGCATTATAACGTTATTTTGATAACGATGTTAGGGCTGCGTCCTGCCAAAATTTTGAATTTAATTTTGGGAGAGCTGTACGAAAAGCTTGCAGTGCGACGTATATTTTATGTACCAATTCAACACATGTTACAGAAAGTCCCTGCTTCTTATTCACGAATTAAACTAAGTTCAGTTGAGTTGAGGATACGTTATTCCTGTCAGAGTTTAATGAAACTCGAAATTTCTCGATAGACTTTAGAAAAACTGCCCTATATAAAATTTCATGAAAATCCGTCTAGTGGGAGCCGAGCTGTTCCATGCGGAAGGAAGGACGGACATGACGAAGCTAACAGTCGCTTTTCGAAATATTGCGAACGCGACTAAAAATTCCTATTCCTTAGAACAAAGGGTGAATATTTTTGTGTACAAAATTAACTGAATTGTTCTCATATCCGACATGGAGTGTGTTTACTGCGAGGTACGAAATGGAGCGTTGTACACATTCAAGTTCTTCTTCATCCTTAACGGGTTAAGACTTAACACTGCGGTACGTTTGGAAATCAATCAGTTACAAAATTGCTGTCCAGTGTGTAATGAATACCTACCATATCTGTACTAAAGAATTAACATTGTTATACATATTTTGTACGAAAGTTTATATGAGTTATATGACAGGTTCTTGTCTTTATACTTTTGAGCACACATCAGCTGATTTTGGTATACATCAAAACATATGCCCAACCAACTTATAAATGTACGTATTTACAGATATGTGGCTTATTTAACAAGGCTGACAGTAGCTAATGATATAAAAACATCGAATGGTATTACTGAAGAGTGGCGAACAGGAAAGAATGTGGCAGGACGTGGTCGTGACCGATTTCAAAGGAGTTTCCAGGCACTCGCCTGGGAGAACTGAAGAAAACCATGAAATACCTCAGTAAGGATATTTGGCCTCCCAGCCGATTTTCGAACCAAACACTTCTCTAATACAAGCTTTATCGCTTGAACACGACTGCACAGCAATTAGCTACTAAATCCTCTCGCAACAAGTACATGAGGTAAGCTGCTTCAGAGGAGTCGAGGTGGCACAGTCGATAAGTGAACTAGCTACGGTTGCGGAGCGGATCTCACAGGAATCTTATTTCAATTCCCGGTATGGACAGGACATTTTCTCTCCCTCCAAACGTCCAGACCGTACCAGAAGCCCATCCACTCCACTTAGTGCAATGCATATAAGGGGCTCTTGTCCTTGGAGTAAAGCGGCCGAAGCGTGAAACTGAGCATTCAGCGCCATGTAATGTCGAGTTTAAGAATGCGTGGACCTATGCCTCTACTAAACCATCTATCATCGCGGTACGGTAAGTTACAAATTTGTCCCCTTAACTTGCATAAGACGTGAAACGGTAACTGAAGTAATTCAGTGCTTCTGTCGACTGACAAGTGTCGTCTGTTCAGCATCGACATATCTTTTCTATTAAACTTGTGGAGTCTGAGAAATTATCTCAGCGCGTGACTATTTTGTAAATTAGACCACAAAAATAAAGCATCTGTCTGGTGAATTCAAAGTAAGAATCTGGAAGGATATGAAAGAAGCGATTGTGATATATTTCGTTGGTGGGTAAAAAAAGGGTTTACGTTAGAAACTAGGGGAAAAAATATGTTATCTTCACGGCCACTCGATAAACTGAGCATAAAAATCTCTACACGTTCATCGTAGGCCTATGGAACTATTTACTACCGAAAGTTACTATAAAACTCTTCCTTACGTGTTTAAGTTGCAGTGTGGAAAAAAGGTGTGCATAATTTCAGCAGGGACAGCCTGTCTTTCATACTATAAGATCTGTTTCATAATTTACCTGGAAACCCACTGAAAGAAACGAGAGTCGAAATTTTAGCTGAGATTCGAATCAAACACTTCCCAAATGCGAAGCAGTAGTAATAACTTCTATAGAACGCAGCTAGGAGTGTATAAATTAGTTCAAATCTCTTTAGTACCTTAGGCAGTTAGTCGCAGCTTCTAACCGCGGAGTTCCGGGTTCCATCCCTGGACAGTCCATGTCATATTTGTGGAGGATAAAATGGCATTGTGATAGGCTTCCTCTCCCCCCCCCCCTCAACCTTCTACTTCAATTTTCCCCTGTCAATATCTCTCCCTCAGTATTCCACATTCCTTTTCGTCCACATACTATCGACTCTGTACAATCTCAATGTCGATAGCATTATTAAATCAACCACGAACCCAGGTTATTTTGTTAACAGGAATAAGGAAAAAAATAATTAAAACTAAGGCACTTACCAGTCTCTAAATGCAGATGTTTTTTCGAAGGTGTGGCGACCAAGAATTTGAAAACACAACAAACTCACTTGGCTTCTTCGTTGCACTAAGTGGGAAAATTATAAGATTTTTCATATAAAAATAGAGAGCAAAAAATTATAAATATTTAAATAACTAGTTTGATATTGTTTTAAATTAAAAAATGTTTGTTCTTGCACCGGAAATTTAAATTGTCAACACACTCTAAACCATAAGGAGAACTGCACAACAGTACGATCAACACGGTAACTCGCGAGAGACGTTTCTCACAAGTCGCGACAAGATTCACGTAGAGTACGAGCGAGAGTCGCCGTGATACTGACTGATGCGACCCGCGCACTGAGTTAACACTCTGGTGGGAGAAAGCAGGCGCGCGAGACTGGTTACCCATTGGCTAATAGTCACAAACACGGTAACGGTTTCGAACCTCCATGCACTAAATTCAAATTTGTCGAAAAAGCGTAATTTTAAGGCTCTTGTCACCTTCCCCAGTCTTTGTAATAATACTGTCGATTTATTCCCTGCCCGTTTGGAATCTGGAAATTGTAGCCTAGTGCGTAGCCTAGGCATTGAGTCACTACACAATGACTAGACTACCGAGGAAACGTGGTCCAGTTCCTGGGAGGGGCAAAACTTTTTTTTATTCCAGATCGGCCGTCAGGTCCTCCTCTTTTACAGCTGCAAGCGGTGAATTTTTCCCTCAGTAAAGTGGTTGGAACGTGCGGCTAACTACACACCGTATGTAGTGCCCAAGTTACGAATTAGTGGATCTCTGCTTCTACATTCGCCTAAGATTTGGCATGTAAAGGGATAAATTTATCTTATGCTATTTAATGAGGCTCCTTCAGCTGAAGCACTTATAGTGTTGACTGAGACAAGACGACCATCGTGACTTACCACCACTAGTTAAGGAGATGGGAGGGAATTTTCATTGCTTATTTCGAAGTAGCATTCTAACCCAGCTTTAATTCAGGTATAATTCATAGGTTATGGCGCCGTTGACGACGCTTATAACGTACAGCGTCGTAATGCTTGGGAAGTAATGGCCGTGAGTGGTAAATGAAACGGATTTTTAGCTGGAGGTCCTGACATTCGTCGAAATATTGTACGAGCATTCATCTGGAAGGAAGGCCATAGGAAATTTCAGTTTTCGTGTAAATTGCCAATTACGTGGAATTCCTACCCTGTACCTCCCCGATACATTACCGTTATACAGAAAAGTGTCTATCAAAGCCTCGCCCGTAGGAGCTTAGAAGACCGCGAGCCTGGCAAGGGAAATCTGCAAGATTAAATTTGTCTTCTCATTACAATTTAAACACAGAAATTTTGTATTAAATATTGTCACATATCTCAAAATGTATGTACCTGCATACAGAGTAAAACAATGTGCAAATTCGGCTTAGTACAAGACAAATCTTTTTCATTCAGGTTTTTCGAAACCTTAATTTATTATTATTGCTGTTAGCAGAAGCGTAGTTTTGTCAAAAACTTTTAAATTAATTTAATGAAGGTTCTTAGAGTGTAAATATGTTTCTTAGTTTTAAATATTTCAACTGCCAATTTCATAGAAAGTTTTACCTTCGGGGCTGGAGGGGGGGGGGAGCGGATCCGTGGCTTAAGGTAATTTTCTGGGAAAGGTTCCGCAGAATTATGAGGCCCCATAAGGAGCCGGCGGTACCTGAAAGACTGGGCAACACTCTAGGCGAACAGAAGCTCGGCGTTTTCTCTCAATCAGTCCTTAGTCATATATATTGCATGACAGAACACAAGAAATTCTGGTTGGCACGCAACTCTGAAACACATCAAGCAGTAGAGAATTACAGCTCTATAATTTAGCAAAACGTTTCACGATGTTATCGATATTCATTGGAATGGAGGAAGGATGGGATCTAAAATCGTTATGATCATGAATTTGATGCATTTATTTATTAATTTACTTATTTATGGTTTAATCACTAACACCGTCAGTAGCCCAGACTAACATGTCATGGAATGTTAAGAGGGTTATTGAATTGGGAAGCATGTCGAAAGAAGCAGTCATGACCTACTTTGAGGTACAACCCCGCAATTTACCTCAAGAGACCCGAGAAATTTGGAGCATACCTCAATCAAGACAGCAGATGCCCCGGTCGAGATATGAACGAGGCATCTCCCAAACACAAGTTAAAAGTGTTACTGCTTGAAAAGAAAGTTGCTGAGTTAGTTCAGACAAACAGCAAATTCTCACTCACAGTGGTATTTACACATTTCATAACTGAAGTACCCGATTTGTAGCTCCTTAATTTTTCATTGTATAATGTTAGATCAAATGCGAATTTTCTGGAGAAGTGTTCATGACATCCTGCACTAATTTACAATTCAAATGCGATATTCCATCAACAAGTCAGATCCATTACTGCTGAGGACCCACGGTCGATTCCCCTCCACAAAGGATTCAAATTAGCTAGGTCAAACGACCCTTATTACATACATATTAATTATATGAAACACAGTATTTTAACAACCGATAATCCTTAACATAGACAAGAATCACCTACCAGATTTTCATGGAGCCAAAAATTCATTGCAGCCCTACGGAACCCACTCTGAGTCACATAAACACCTATAATCCGCACTCTCACTCCGTGCTCTTTAGAGACATGTTTTAATATTATCCTCCAATCAAGACCAAGATTACAAATTTTGGCCTCCTGTCGCGTCCGGCGATTTTAATTTCGCCAAGCGACCATTTATTCTCAGCTATGGTTTAAGATGCAAGGTGTGTGTGTGTGTGTGTGTGGCCTTTGTCATTCGCCACAACAAACAACACATGCGCCAACTACACACCCGTTCTTAGGGAGAATTTCTCGCTTACCCCTTTGTTTAAAACTTTCTTTTAAGGGTTGCTTGATTGAAATGTTCCGCTAAGACAGCTGCAGTTTTGCTTGTATTATCGAGGACTTATGACCATATTTGCTAGCGCGTCTGTTATAACCAACGCCCTATGACGTCACTCGCCCCCAAATTCTGATGCTATTTAATCTAGAGGTTTCGATGCCTCGGGGGACATTCTTGGTCGTCACTTAGTACAGGAATCGCTGTCTGAACACATGGCTAATTTTTTTTTTGTTCTCCCTACGAGATGCACTTACAAATTATTTAAAAGTGCGCTGTATCATTTATCACCACAGCGCACTATATCAGTTATTTTATTACATTCTCCTATCAACGAGCCACAATAAACCAGCATTATCTACTTCCAAGAGTTGTGGTTGGAGTCTTGAATATCAATTCTTAAGTGTCCAGCACGAGGCTTGAACCAGTTTCCCTCACGAACCAGCAGCTCGGTCAACACCGGCGTACCTGACTTCGACCATCGCACTCGGAATACAACACTCCTCCCTTCAGGTTTTCCAACTAAAACTGTGCATGCATTTCTGTTCTGACGCCTGTTATGTGCTAGCTAACGTTCCATCCTCTTTCATGTGATTATGTTAATAGTAATGTTAAAGCTCTTTATTATGTTCTTTTCATCATCTTGCCTTTAGTTTCTTTCTCTCTTTGAAAAATGCATAATTTTTTAATTCTGCGAAAACGTTCCTGGACGGATCGTTCAAAAGAGTGATAGGGCACGGGTTAGAAAAGCAATTCTGGAAATTTTGCAACTTGCATCTCATATTTTGCAAAAAACTGCTGTCCTACTGTAGTGAAAAAGCGATCCTTTTTCATGAGGGCATTTTTTTTACAGTTACGTTCATTTTAGTGTTTTATTATTAATTTATCAATTACCTTGGTTGTGGTGCCCGTGTAATATCACAGTGCATTCCAGTATTATATCAATAATTAATGCCATTTATTACTTTCAAGAAACCGCGGAATCGTGGTTCGATTCCCGGCAAAACCAAAGTTTTTGCGCTGCCAACAGTATCCAGCCTGGCTCTACGGTCCACCCATCTTCTTATTCAATGGGTACCGGTGGCTCGTTCTGCAGGATCAACGCGTGAAACTGACCATTCACCTCCTGCTCCTGAGGTTAAGAATGAGTAGACTAATATATATTAATAATTGTCCAACGAGATGCAACACAAACAGTCTATTTATTATTCTGCAAGTTCACTCTACATGTTTCGGGTGTCCCCTCATCATCAGGAGTACACAAAACTGTAACTACAGCCTTCGGTACTGGTCATATTTTTTGTGCAGCTACCTCCCTCCAACGTGGCCAAGTTTAACTTGGCCACGTTGGAGCCAATACCGGAGGCTGTAGTTACAGTTTTGTGTACTTCTGATGATGGGTGTGGTTGACACCTGAAGCATGTAGAGTGAACTTGCAGAATAATAAATAGACTGCTTTGTGTTGCATCTCGTTGTACAGTTATTAATATATATCAGCAATGCAAGGAACCATAAACATAGAATAGACTAATATCTCCACCCAATATGCCGTCTTGACGTGTACAGGGACACATTACCTTGTCACTGTCTATTTGTCTCGTCCTACCCAACGATCGTCAAGTCCTACTAGTTTCAAACCCCCAGGCCAAATTACTGCAGTCCGATTTCTCTTCGCTATCAAGTGAAGAGTATTGCTTGCTCACAGCTTCTTATCCAACGAGTACAGTAGGATAACTGTCGGAACGTGAAGTTGGCCACTCATCTGAATCTCGTTATCTCATTTTTTACTTCCACACCTCAAACGCACTTGAATGGCGTGGTGCTTAGGAACAAGGACACATTTACTTTTTAGTTTGTTTAAGTTGCTTACTCCGTGCATTTCGGATCATGTACTCTCTGCAGGTGCTATATTCATGCCGAAACATGTCGCAATAATGTCTGTACAGTTACATGCATGTGATATTGTGCTTTTATTTGGTTGTAGTAATGACTAAGAATTACTTGGCATTTTCATAAATATATAATCAGAAATTTAAGCACGCGATTTCGACTACGCAGCTGAGAATAAATCATGCTAGGCCTACTGCACTGTGGTTTGCCTCCCTTTACTGTTTCTCTTATCCGTACATTCAAATTCCACTTACTTCTCAGAATGTTTATTGCACACACAACAGGATTTAGCTTTTAATGTCTTGAATGAGAAAAGGATCCTCGACCCAACATACTCTAGGACGAATAACGCAGTTCTTGGGTAAAAAGGTCGAGGGTTTGTAGCCTACCCATTTCTGGTACGCTTGGCTTCTTCTATGATGTCTTTGAAGATCAGGAACCCATAAAACAAATCTTGACTGCAGATTTTTCGTGGTGTCATTAACTAAGGATTAAGAAGAGCCTTAAATATAGGTCATGACTCTAGTATATTCTAATTCATTATTCATGACCATCAATCACTGATTCCTTTCGATTTGATGCAGAAATGAATAGAAGAAACTCTTTATTTGGTCTATGATACTTCGTCTCTCAGACTCTTCAAGCAGTCGCCCTGATAAAAGACTCATACGTCAATACCGTTCAGACGGCTTAAAAAATATCTCTCCTTACGTCATAGGCATAACGTACCTGTCAGGCATTATTAACGTGACACTAAAGTTAACTGACCAATTACAGTAGAAGCAGGGTACTGACGTTACTAAAACCCAGTATAAAATTAACATTTCGTAAAAACAAAAAAGCATTATTACACTTGAAAATTAGCCTGTGTGTATCAGTTTCCTAATACAGTGATATACAAGCAGTTCTTGTGTTAGATTTAATTTGAAATTGGGTGATAAGAGATAAACGATAAACTAATTACATTTCACTACGCAACACACAGCGGTTTTTTGCTGTGTTCGTCAGTCTGTCCAGGCAGATAGTGGGACAGCACGTTACAACAGGCAGTGACTAGTCTTTCTTCACCCTCTCGCGTTCATTACTCACAGTTATCCCCATTCAATGCTGTATTAATATTTTCGTTTTAGATTCATGTAACGAACTCTGTTAATCTGAGTCCTTCTGGATAAGCCAACAGTCTCTCAAATATCTAACATAAACCACCTGCTTTTCACACAAAAAGAAAGTTGTTTACCGAGTACGGAAATAGTCCAGCAAGAGTATCAGTGGCGACTTAGATGAATTAAGCCCAAAACTTACAACATTATTTAATGAAGATCAATTTTAATGTTATCTTTCACTATAAGATAATGTGTTCAGCTCAAATGACATTATGTCTTTAAATAACCTAAGCAAACGATATGTGGGATTGCCCAGTCACCTAAGCCAAAAAACTCATGATTTTTTACGAAATAATCCACCTGACTACCTACAGTTCTGTCCGTATTGTGAACTGTAGGCCTCTTTGGAGGGAAAAGTGTGGAGGTTATAAGCACATAATCCGACTCTCACATGGCCCAGTCTGCTGATCACATTACAGTCCTAATAAAATATAATTCCAGAAGGGCACCTTCCCTGAACTCCAGGTACTTTGTGATAACGTTTACATAAATTTTGATTTTGTGTAGCAAATGCAATTAATCAACTGATGAAGGATACCTTACTGCATCCATGGATGACACACCACGAGAACTTTAACTTGGTACCCAAAGTTAAAACAAAGTAGCTAAATCTCTTAAAATCCATACATAAAATTAGAGGTAAAGTTCTCCCTAGAACAGACCACGAAGGCCCAGAGGGGGAGTAGAGGTACGGCTCTACTCTTTGTTTAACCTCGGCGCCAGAAGGGGTCGGTGGTCAACGCCAAGCCCCGGCCGCCTTACCCCCGGGAAAGACCCGGTACCCATTGTATGGGAGGCTGGGTGGGTCCCAGGACCGGTGAGGATGGGTGCTGAAAATCTTGCCCCCAGGATTCGATCCCCGGACCGTCCAGTTCGTAGCGAGTCGTTATACCGACTGTGCTATCCCGGCTCACTAGAATCTATACATACGGAAAAGAATGTTCGATAGTAAGCTGACAGCTCCTAAGCTGTTCAGTAAATTCCTTGCCTTTTATGGAAAACAAGGTACGGACCTACAACTTCACTGCACGAACTTGAGCAAGTAACACGCCTACAAGCAGAATTCTGCACGCACGTATTGCTTACGTAACAGGAGCAGGGACCGCTCAGTGCGCAGTCTAAGCTACGGCGTACACGACCGATAAATTGTGGGTCAATTTCCGGCAGGGACAAAGAAATTTCTGTTAGATGAAAAATTTAGACTGACCCTGGGGGGGGGGGGGGGCGGTTTTTTTTCCTTCGTTTTCCGGGGTTTTTTTCTTTGGGTTTAACGCTGCCAACCCCCCCTTATCTCCCCCTTTTCCCAGGTGGGGCCCTAAACCCCCCCTT
>Ga0123354_10013821_pt1 | contig 12551 bp, 4 predicted proteins | sample TergutLab28metaG_2_FD_97872 | JGI IMG/M metagenome (GOLD analysis project Ga0123354, IMG submission 97872) | Labiotermes labralis P4 segment gut microbial communities from Petit-Saut dam, French Guiana - Lab288 P4 | ecosystem: Host-associated > Arthropoda: Insects > Digestive system > Gut ... | reverse complement strand
GGCTGAGTGGACCCCGTTCCAGACCCACTACTACTCAGAAAATCTGGTAGCGCCGGGGATCGAACCTGGGACCTCTGTATCTGTAGCCAGAAACTCTGACCACTAGACCACAGAGGCGGTCCATATTGAAGAGATAGGCGCCAAAATTAAAGTCGACTGATAGCTTGTCCTATATTCCCTCAATTCCATATTTAATCTCAGTGCGTTTAGTAATTTCGGAGATAAAATAGATGTGACAACTAAATAGTGCACCGCTAACACCTAGACTTTTATGCCGAGGATTCCCGTTTCGAATCTCTGTTTGACCATTGATTAACTCACCAGATTTTCATTACTCTCCGCAGCTGTCGTGATAAAATGTTTGTGCTACTAACCCCGATTAATCAATGACCGCTTCCTTCCCATTTCCTTCCAGTTCATTATTCACCACTACCAATGACATTAACATTTAGTCTAATACATTGTTCCAAAAGTACCTTTACCGGGAACAAAATTGTAATGTCACTTCTTACGAACTGTAATCCGAATTAAACCAGTTAAACCCGACGAAACCTATTTCTGCATGCTTAATTTTTGTATTAGTGTGTTTGAGGAGTGTGGCTGTGACTTCGAACGACTGTTTTAATACAGAGCTATAAAATGCACTTTTCTAGACATTTTATTGCCCTGGCAAAGACACTTTTGGAACACCCTATATACTGACAGCGTCGAAAATTAAACAACACATAAAGAAAATGCCGATGGAGGGACAGACAAAGCATTGTATTAGGAGTTAATTTATAATAACTTTATGTGAAGAACACTTTCAAGGTTGCAAGTTTTGCATGGTACATTTTGCCCTTTCCAAAGGGCCCCATAGGTTTTAATATCACGTGTCCACCACGATCACCGTGCTGGGATCGGACGTTTTTGCCAGTTTTGGCTGTAGCAGAGAATCTGAAGGTATGAAGCACTGGCCACTCTCCTTTTCAAATCAAGTAAAGTTTTATTGGCTTGCACACATGCCTTCTGAGTTGTGCTGAGCAGAAAACAGAAGCAACATGACGCACGTTGCACATTCCTAATAACGTAATGACCATATCAGCTGCGCTGTTAAAATTTGAAACAACAAGTCTGGTTCAGATGGAAGAATGCAGCTTCTAGATGGTGCACACAGCGCTGATTCGCGCGTAAAACTAGTAATAAAAAGAACCCCGTTCCAAGGGCGATTACATAAGCTGTATCTTTTGTTACAGGATGGTGCTCTGACCTTAATCACTCTGAATATTGCGGCAGAATGTCTTTGTTCCTCCTGGTTCTACAACATAGTATAGAGGATTAGGACCTAAGTGAGTTAGTGTGGCAGGGGGCTAGAGAAAACTGTGTATTGAGGAGCTGCATAGCGTTTTCTTCTCGATAAATATTGTTAGAATTATTAAATGGAAGGCAACTGTGTGGGTGTAAAATGTAATATGCGTGGGAGAGACGAGAAATGCATACAGGAAAGGAAAGGAAATAGACCGCTTGGGGAAACGGCATAGTTTGGAACGTGATATTGAAAGGGAAAAGAAGACAAGGATACGATTTAGAAACAAAAAATAGACTGTGTATGTGAGAAATGAAATGTAATATAAAATATAAGGAACTGATTAAATTGTACAGTTTGTATCTTTGTGGGCTGGACGATCCGGCGTTCTATTCTCTTATCTAAAATGTCCAGACAGGTTCCGGCGCCCACCCAGCCTTCTATTTACGTAATAGGTACAGGGGGGGGGGGGGGGGGGGAGTTCTTCAATGGAGAGAAGTAAAGCGGTTGGGATTAAGAGTGGAGCTATACCTCTGCTCCCTTTGTATGCCTTCATGGTGTGCCCAGAGACAAATGTATACTTTTACATTTAACTGTAACTTAGTGGTGCTGATTCCGCACAAACATGAATCTGTTACTGTCTTCAGTAGCTGGAGATCTGGAGATAGAAACTTTATTCCTTTTGTTTATTTATGCCTTACACTAAGCATCACTACACTTCATGCTACTCGTGGAATCGGACGCCGGGAACAAGCTGATGATGACATGTCCGGTCTGTAATCTAGCACGCCGTACCTGTGAACGTGACACGAAATCTTCCGATTCCTGCGTAGTTCTTTTTAACATAATCACTCCTTCGTCACGTTCGCTTTCCCCCAGTTTCTGTAGTAACAGGGTTATCCAAATATTAATAAAGTCCAGTTAATGGCTCACTTCTACAGTTTCTCTTCGCTTTTACAAGTGTCCACTATTAACCTCTGTCCTGAACTATACTGTACAGCATCACACTGTCTAAAATCAAGTTTGTTACACTGCCATCTACATCGAGGTCTCCTAAGTTGTGTTTATACTTCATGTTTTCGGACTGATATTTTCAGTACACGTGATTTCTGATGTGTCCATTTCTTACCCAAATTATCCTCCTTGAATGTGTCGCCTCTAATATTTTGTGAAGAGAGCCCACTACGATGCTCCTTCTTGTGCTGCAGTTTTCTCTAGCCCCCTGTTTCTCCCCTTACCTCAGCCCTTAATATTTTCATTAATAGCCTCTTTTCAGACACTCTCAACCTGTTTTTTTTAGGGCGAGGGACCATGTTTCCCACCCACACCTAACAGTCAAAATTACGCTCGTATAATTTTGTCTTCGTGTATTTTAAATAGGAGACCAGAAAACGAAGGACTGTAGAGTGGATGATAGCAGACTTTAAACTATTTTTAACTTCTTCTTGAAGGTTATTTTTATTTATATTTCCAAAATAGTTGATCTTTTTTATGTGTTTCCTGTTGTAGTAGCATTGAGGCAACGCATTCTGTTATTTTATTGGACTGCTTTAGCCTGAAAATGGAGGCACTGCGATCCTTCGACATTTCAGAAACTTGTACCAAACGCCACAGCTTTACAGCCGAGAAAAATCTTCGACACTCGAGCTTTTAGCGAGATTCGAACCCATGTTCTCGGTCAAGCTCACCGCAAAGTCCTTCGCATGGTTGCTGAATATTGTAGGTAAGTCTTCGACTGCAATGGAGCCAGACCTCCTACGACGATAATCGGACGTCTCCGAATCAAGTACCTGACGCAAACTGGTGTCCGCGTAAGAGTTACCCTGGACCATCAAAAAGAGGTTGGCTGCTTGAAGACTATAAAAATAAAACTATATAGTGCAACTGGCATTCCAACAAGGCACAGAAGTGTTGCTGGTGTCTAAGAGTCCCTCGCTGTATCATTATGCACTTAATTTACGACGAACTTTCGCTGCTTCATGTTGACCTTTCCTTATCTGAATTGACTTTGTCGTCATTCATTGAACGTCCTACGTTCAGGCTTACCTTCATTCAGCGTTCAGTAGGCTCAGTGGGGGGGAAGCAATATAATATTATGCCTTTATATCACACAAAGAAGCTTGCAGGGATCATTTAGATGGAAGTCGCGTATGTAAGCCCCGCTGTTTGTACATTTTTTCTCCAGAGTTACTGAACGAATTCTGATTAATTATGACATACGTCTACACTAAAATTTTATCGAATTTACTTTTGTCTTGAAACGGTCCAATACAACTGTTGCTTTTTATGGGGACTTCTCAAATTCCATTTTCGTTCGGCGTTTCTCTTCAACCGCGTGATGGTCTCGTCGTTCTTCGTCCCCTTACCATTTCCTTAACTTTAGAAATGAGACGTTGTATGTTTACCGCTGGCGACGTTCCAGTAAATGTTGTTTTCGTGATGACCACATGCAAATGAAGGCCCAGAAATTCCCTGCTTTCGGATTTATGTCATGAAGACCGTATTGTTACAAGTCACTTTGTATAAAAGACTGCGAGCCCAAGGGGGCAGGTAGAGCGACTATCTACGGGCTGGATGGACCAGGGTTCGAATTGCGGCAGTGGCATAAGATTTTATTTTCTCTAAAACGGCCCAGATCTGCTGTGGGACCCACTCAGCGTCCTATTTAATGTGTACCAGAATTCTTTCCCGGGGGTAAAGAGGCCCGTGCGTGAAGCTGACCACTCACCTCCATCTGTTGCCACTGTACCTCTTCTCTCACCCACGCCGTCACGGCTTGCACTGGGACATCTTTACCTTTACATTTCGAAGCATTTTTTTATGTTTTGCTGACCGTGCATCTCAGTATAATCTTAGTAATTAACCAACTTAATGCACAAAATCGTGTTTTATAATAAGTTTATTATATCCCTCTACATGTTTCGAGCACTATGTGCTCATCACCAGGAGGTCAAAATTGTATTATGCAGCATCTGGTATCATCACACATGTAGGTGGCCGTCCGGTGCGCAGGTTGAGAGAGTCCTCTCTCATAATACAATTTTTACCTCCTGATGATGAACACATAGTGCTCGAAACATGTAGAGGCATATAATAAACTTATTATAAAACAAGATTTTGTGCATTAAGTTGGTTAATTACTAAGATTTAGAAACATGTTTGTCTTCGGCAATTCTGTATAACTGTAATGGGAATTTTCCATGTAATGCCTCGGGTGCCATAAAACAGGCCACGACCACTTCATTCAGAACCTCATCGTCGTTATATGAGCACCGCTGTCGTTAAGTAGCCCTAAAATGCACTTGATTTAGCAACGTAGATGAGATCTGCGCTAGGTTGTCCCGAAACGTCGGCCCGGAATTACTACTCTACGCTACGTAATATCCGAACAGAGCTCAGGTCTCAGCCCTACAATAAGTCACCATTCAAGAGATGTACTCTGAACTCAAACTGAAGATCGCTGCAGTTTATTCAGAGCGACACAGATTTACATCCAGTGGTCTTTGTCTCTGGCCTGAAAGACTAAGGCATACGAACTTCTGGATCAGAATTCGGGAGTTACAAAAATTCTCAAAACGTTTGTCATAAACACACTGAAGTGCTAATTTTAGTTTTAAAAAATGCTTGAAAACTGAGTCGGTACGTCACGGAGATTACTAGGAGACAGCACTACGAATCCCATTCCGACAGGTGATCGCTATTAATTCTCAGAAGGAAACGAAGCCCACATGCAGTCTATGGGTAACTTACGGAATGTTGTAACGTTACAGCAGGTTGCACGTATAATCACCATTTTGCTTTAAGCTTTCAAATGGCACGACGAAATACAGTGGCAGTCCCTTACTTGCTTGTTCACTATTTCTCGGAGCGCTTTTTAGTCGCGTTCGCAAAATTGCGAAGAGCGGCTATTACCTTCGTCATGCCTGTCTATCTGTCTGTCTGTCAGTCTTTCCGGCTGTCTGTCAGCATGGAACAGCTCGGCTCCCACTGAACGGATTGACATGAAGTTTCATATTTGAGCATTTTTTTTTTCGAAAATTTGTCGAGAATGTTCCAGTTTCATTAAAATATGACAAGAATAACGGATACATTACATGAAGACGTATGCACATTTATGACAATATCTCCCTGATTTCTTCTGAGAATGAGAAATGTTTGAGACAACAGCTGTAGAGAAAATCAGAATACACATTTTATGTTCACTAACTTTTTTCCCAAAAAATTGTGCCTTTTATGAGATAATGTGGAAGCATATGGAACAGCCTGACAGGCCACAGATGACAATATAATGTAGCGCGTGCGCATTGCATGTTGGATATCTAAGGCTACAGACACACACTCATAGTATGTACACTTATTGCTTCTTCATGGCAACAATGGTTACGCGAAAGCGCATCAATATTACGTTTATACATACATTTCCTGTCTTTTTATTAACTCCGAAACTAAAGAATCCATTTCCCCTAACGCGTATTAATAACCGTATAAACTGAAGCTTGTCGTCAGAAAATCTTAATTTGGTTCATATCGGCCACGCATCGCCCCTTTCTTCGTTGACGAAAACATCAAATTTTATAGGTTTTTTTAAAGGTACTCGTATTAAAATAGTAATAGTAATTGACACAGCCTAGATATGACATTATCTCTGTCCTATTAGAGACAATTTTACACGTGGCGAACTACATATAGGCAAATGTACTCTTATTTTGTGCGTTGTGAACAGTTCTGCAAGTGCAAGTCGCTGTTTGGACAGGAACTGAATTCCATAATTAATTCCGGCAGTTGTCTCTCACGTTTTTAACTACTAACATTACTTTGTAGCTGATTGAGTTAACGTTGATTTCAGCAATGTCACATTCATGGAAATGTTTATTTTTGTCATAAATAATAAGTTTGTATTAGCAGTCACTGAACGCCAAGGTAAAGGACGTACGCTAACTCGCATTTAAAATAATTCGTCCTATGTCCTGCGAACGGCGCCGTAGCGGACACACTGCACATTATTTCTGCTGTAAGACTTTAAATTGCATTCCTTAGCGTATTCTTGTCTATTACCCTCAGATTTTAAGCGCGCTATTCGCTAGGTAATTCAGTTTAGTTTTGCAGTATAGATTATAAAATATAATTTATTATAAATTTATGACACAAAGTCATGAAAATGGTCTCAACACTTGTCCCACATGCCACTTGCTATAAACCTTCGATTCAAAACTGTGACAAAGTGACCGGAAATCGGTGTCACTCTGGCGTCCCCATTTTGGCAAACAGCAGAACATTGTCACAAGAAATTTGAGTGTGACAGGTGGAGAGAACATTTGCAGGTCTTGGTCCAAATACAATGTATAGTTTAATGGATGATTTCGGAATACTCAGTAATTGTAACGAGATTTCAATGAGATGAACCTAACAGAGGAGAGTAAATTTCGGGCTTGAAAATGTACCCGCTCTGAGTGATTTAGTTACGTGTTTGTGAAATGTCGATCAATGACTAGTGGCATTATGCAAGCAAGATGATAATGGAGGGCATATCAAGTTCTGCACCTGCAATAACACTCTCACTCTCTGGTATAAACACCCATACACATGTCAGGGTATGAATCTGTTATCGTGTGTAAGGAGCGGCGAACCTACGGTTTTTCTTCCTTAAGTTCTCATGCTGAGCGAGATATGAGCTGCATACAGTGGCGGCTTGTGAATACACTTACTTGAGTTCTGGTGGCGTGTAGTCTTGGAGAAAAATACCGACGTTTAGGAGAAGCCTGCAGGTTGCTTTGAAAGTCTCAGACTAGGTGACATAACAATCCAGAAGACAGTAATTTTGATTGTACTTGGAGGTTCCGTTTCTGGAACTTTGCCTCCTACGAGAATAGAAATGTTTTGACAAAGTACGTCAAAGTATAAGCCTGCTGTAGATTTTGTCTAGAGTCCTGGGAACCTGACCCAGCTGTTGGTTAACGTGAGGTGGTGCGGCTTGTTGCCTTTCGGTGTCCTTGTCATGCAGGTGTGCTGACGCAGCATCGGGTTTCTGCATCCAAAGGACTGCCCACTCTCTCGAACCGCCATCATTAATTAGCATACCCAATAGACCAACTGGCTATTGCACCTAGACTGTGATTAAGGTCACATTGAATTCCAAGATCCATTGCAGTTCATTTCAGCTTTGTAAAATACAGTGTCTCGACAAGATACCGTTCGTTTCTCTTCACGTAAAGAAAGACAGGTCTTTATATAAAAGTTCACCACTTGAAGACTGACATCTATTTAATTATATATCTAAAAAAAAAATCAGTTTCTACATCACAGAACAAACTATTTTTTTTTTAATGAAGAAAAGCCTGTTAATGTGTTTTAGTTAAATAATCGGTATTGATTGTGAGAATAATAGGAAACACATAAACGTTGTGTGGACACTGAAGAGTTTTAAAACGTTACTGTAGGTTGTACGTACAGTGCCATTATCTTTTTAACGGTCCATTTGTAGCTATATTTTTGTTCCGTAGCTCGACAGCCCATAGTGGGCCCATGGCCTTCGATAATTATGATCACACTCAGACACACTACACTCGGTAAGACTCCCCTAGACGAGTGATCAGTCCGACGCAGAGACCTATACCTGACAGCACACAACACTCACAAGAGACAAGACATCCATGCCCCCCCCCCCCGCGGGATTCGAACTCACAATCCCAGCGAGCGAGCGGCCGCAGACCCACGCCTTAGCCCTCAAGGCCAGTGAGAATGGCAGCTATAGGTATGAAAGTGCTAATTCCCAAGTCCAGTATTTGTCACTCTCTTCAGCCACGCTATTCCACTTGCCATCTGCCTCTCTCAGAACCTGTTCTCCCAAAGTTCTATCACAGTGTTTCCCAGTCACCTCCTACAGCTTCCTCGTGGTCATCTTCCGAGAAATTATGTTTATACACAAAACTCTGGAGTTAAGTTGCATTTTTAGGCAATAAGTGCTGTTTTATCACATATGTGAATATCTAATCAAGGAAATGAATCGGTGAACCTCGACATAATCGGATGTTTTACATCATACGAAAGCATGAACACCCACACATTGCATCAATGGCTCTAGAAGGATATGAATGCTCGATCTTAGCGCTCCAGTGGACCAAGCGCCCACTGTAAATTACGCGGTCCTTTGGTTATTGTGTGAACGACGTGAAATAAAATCGAATGAATTATTTAATAACTTTATTTATTTGTTGATCAGTTACGTATAGAGTGTGAGTCAGATTGCTAACCACATGGCATCGTGACGTTCTCGGATGATTAACGCAGGACATCGCAGTCATTAACACAGCCTGTTGTCGGTTAGCTCACAGTGTGGTTTGTGCCAGTGAAGGGCACCTGTTATGCTGTATCTGTTCTAATGAAGGTTCTGTCGCCACGCGACAGCTTGCATATACCGGACAATAACTGTGCTGCGCAGGCTGAAACATAGTTGCTGTCCATCTTCCGACCTCTCTGCCTCCATCTCAAGCACTGTTTCATTAGTCTTTTCCTCGTTTCTTCCAAAATTCTCTTAAGAAAATTGAAGTAAGTGTGGCGAGAGGAAAAAGATATCCCCTGTGTTAGGTGTTACGCTGTGAAGGCGTATAGGTCAGTGGAACTATAAATTAAAAAATGGTGAATTTCACCCTAGAATAGACAATGAAGGCCCAGAGAGGGAACAGAGGTATAACTGTACTCTTTCTTCAACCTCTGTGCTAGATGGGGGTGGGTAGTCAACGCCACGACCCGGCCGCTTTACCCTGGGGAAGAGACCCGGTACCCATTGTACAGAAAGTTGGGTGGACTCCAGGGTCGGTCTGGACGGGTGCAGATCTCGCCCCAAACGGAATTCAATCCTTGGACCATCCAGCCCATATCGAGTGGAGACATAGTGGAAACATACAGCACGCATTCTTGAACTTGTCACTGTACGGAAGTAAATGAATAACTTAATGCTCCGGCCGTTTAACTCCCGCGGAAAGAGTCCCCAGCACGCATTGCGTAGGAGACTGGATGTCTTCTCAAAGCCGTTATGGATGTCTTGGGGGCGTGGCATATTTTGGTGCAGTGTGACTCAATGGTGAACAGTGGTGACTTAACACGTAAAACTGACAGAGCGCATCCTGTAAAAAAGAAACTACTACGAACCTGTGGGAAAACGTTTCATGGATCTACCTCCTCCACATTTTACACTAGTTATTGACGCTTCACACTCCAACGTAGTTCGAGGATATTTCCTTCAAGACGTCATTTGTTGTTTACATAAACTCTGGTGGTGATAATTTTCACTATTGCTAACAAAGGTCGTAATCTTTGTTAGCTATAGTGAGGTCGCGGTGGCAGTTCTGGGCCCCATCTCCTTCTAGCTGTTGCGCTTCTTCGTCTGCCATACTTTCTATTTCAATGCGAAGTACACGATCGTTAAAAGAGAGCCGGGATATTCCTGTCGGTACAGGGACTCGGTTACGGGCTGGAAGTCCGGTTTTCCAGTCCCGGCAAGGCCAGTCCTTTTTGCTGTTCTCCCAAATGTGCAGACCGGTGCTGGGACCCACCTAGCCTCTTATGCAGTAGGCACGGGAATCCTATGCCGGGGACGTAAAGTTGAACATTGTCCCCCATCTAGCACCGAGGTTAAGAATGAGTGGGTTTGTGCCCCCTACATGCTTTCATGTTTTGGACAGGAACCACTTTTACCTTAACTAAGATAAATATTACGTTTAATCTGCCAGCGCAACTTGTATATTTCTGTATTATAGCTGTTTCTGCTAACTCGCGGCCCGCCAGATTGTGTTTTGTGACCCATGGTCACATTCGTGAATTACGTACAGAGTAAAAAAAAAAAATAGACAGTAATTTAGGCGGTTAGGTATATCACTCATTGTTATTTTTGCACGTGCGGTCCGCGAACCAGCCTACAACAACGGGTGTGACTCTTAGCCATAAACGGGTCTGACACTGATGTTCTAACTAGCTACACATTTCGTCATCTATGCCGTCAGGAGGTCAGGACGTCCTACATTTATTTGCGTAAAAAGGATAATTTCACAGTGCCAGTTATTAGGCGCTTTCACATAATTGCGAAAAGCGACTATTAGGTTCGTCTTGTGTCCGTCCGTATGTCCGCATGGAACAACTCAGCTCCCACATGGTGGATTTTCATGAAATTTGATATGTATGTACTTTTCGAAAATCTGTTGAGAAAATTCAAGTTTCATTAAAATCGGACAAGAATAGCGGGTACTTGACGTGCGGACCAATCAACATTTTTCGATCATATCTCGCTCAGTTCTTCTTAGAATGAAAAATATTTCAGACAAAAGTTGTATAGAAACAACAAACACACATTTTTTGTGCAACAATTATTGTTTTTTTTCCCGAAAATCATGCCTTTTATGAGACAATGTGGAAAAATAGTATAGAACGGGGCAGGCCACAGACGGCTATATGGCACATGCGCATTGCATGCTGGATACCTAAGGCTACAAACACACCCACGCCGATCGTACGAGTATAATACTCATTGCTTTCCACTGCAACAATGGTTGCACAAACGCGCCTTAATGTTAGGATATACGTATATTGCCTGTCTTGTATAGTTATAACATGGGATACCACGTTTTAAATTTTCTTTTTAAGCAGTGTTACTTGTTTTCGATATCTGTAGGGCGTTTTTACGTATTGCATAATGAATTGAACATCACAGCGGAATGAACGAATTAAAGGCGGTACTTCCTACATACTCTGCGATCTTCTAGCCATTATGTTGCAACTGTTGGTAGTAATAACCTTCGCCCTCTATAGGCCAAATAAAGTACCCCCGTGGACAGATTCCCTTCACATTGCTCTCGAGTTGTTAAGCTTCCCCTTTCAGCGTAGCGTATAAAGTGCTCCAAATGAATCCGCCGCGACACAAAACGAAAACTGAAGAGGCCCCATTACGACATCTCTCCCACTTTAAGAAGACCCTACATAGCATGCTCCTCGCCACGCTGTGTTGAGCATTATTCAGCGATGCAAACGCCTGTAACTGCTTCTTCTTCGATGGCAGCGTGGCAGGGCTACTCTAAAGGACTGTATTTCCCAGAATGCTTCATTACCATTCCGAATTCAGCTCGCAAGTTTCAGTATAACTAGAAGCTAGAAACGCTAAGCTTGGCATAGAAGTTTTTAAGCCTTGTAGTAAATATGTGGAATTTTTGCCAGAATGTAAGCTTAAACAAAAATATGTAGGTATTGTGAATCTGATATTTGTTTACAACAAAGGCAGCCCTAAGCTTGGTCTGTATTTAGCCTATATCTCACATGATTTCAGCTCTGGTGTGGTTCTTGTGTAAAAAGTGGGGAGACGCTTTTAAAATACTCCCATTTATCAATGTTTTGTTTGAAATTGGCAGGTCTACTTACGTTGGCATTCGCGAATCGAAGGCGTGGAGGTAAAAACAAAGCAATCGCGCCTCAACTGTTACACTATGCAGACATTTTCCAAGTTTCTTCTTTTTTTTTTATTACTATCAACTAACTCCGTGAAGCAAGAGCGCACCTTTTGTCCATAATCTGATGTACGTTTACGCAGTCTATATAGTTGTACCCTAATTATATAAGACTCATTTTAATTGTATCCATATCCGACAATTTAGCAATACGAAGCTCGCACTCAGGTGTCTGTCCTAAATAGTGTACTTACAGGGTGTCTGCCTATGCCTGTCTGTCAGTGTGAGTGTTGCTTTCTCAGATTAAATACCTCTTGGCCATTTCTACTGTTGGGCTGATTTAACCGGAACGCTAGCCGTTGTTGAACCTGCAGGCAAACAAAGTGAAACGTTTTTATTTGGTCGGAGCAAATAATTATGCGCGTATATACGCTTGTCAGTGCACGAACCTCGCCTGCAAACAGTCGGACGAAGGGTTCAGTTTATAAAACAAGACTGTCTCACGCCCCTTGCCATGTATATTTTTGCTTGTCTGTTATGTTTGTTTACCCTCCTTTAGAAACGTTCTTTTTATTTATAGCCAGTTGAACTACTTTTATGGAGTTACTAGACTAGAGCTTCTATGGTGCTTTCTGTCAAGACCAAATGAACTTGGTTGAAGTGTTAGGCGGATTATATCGTATTGCTAGTCCGTCAAAAAGAGTCTGTAAACATTCGGTGACGACCATAATACTGGTACTTTTTCGTATGAGGCTAATGAATAACATATATATATATATATATATATATATATATATATACACACGTGGTTTGTCTCAAAAATAAGTGTGTTGTTT
>Ga0123354_10013820_pt1 | contig 12552 bp, 9 predicted proteins | sample TergutLab28metaG_2_FD_97872 | JGI IMG/M metagenome (GOLD analysis project Ga0123354, IMG submission 97872) | Labiotermes labralis P4 segment gut microbial communities from Petit-Saut dam, French Guiana - Lab288 P4 | ecosystem: Host-associated > Arthropoda: Insects > Digestive system > Gut ... | reverse complement strand
CGGCGGACACCGCCTGGTCCACCGGCACGCCGCTGAGCTGCTCACCGTCGCGGAACCGGAAACTGACCGTGCCCGCCGCCCGGTCCGTCTCCCCGGCGATCAGCAGGAACGGCACCTTGAGTTTGGTGTGGGTCCGGATCTTCTTCTGCATCCGGTCCTCGGAACTGTCCAGTTCGGCGCGGATACCGCGGGCCTTGGCCTTGGCGACGACCTCGCCCAGATAGTCCGCGTACTCCTCAGCCACCGGAATGCCGACGACTTGTACCGGCGCGAGCCAGGCTGGGAAAGCTCCAGCGTAATGCTCGATCAGCACTCCCATGAAGCGTTCGATCGAGCCGAACTTGGCCGAATGGATCATCACCGGGCGCTGGTGCGTGCCGTCTGGAGCGATGTACTCCAGTTCAAAACGTTCCGGCTGGTTGAAATCGTACTGAATCGTCGACATCTGCCACGTCCGGCCGATGGCATCCTTCGCCTGTACCGACAGTTTCGGGCCGTAGTACGCGGCGCCGCCCGGATCGGGCACCAGGTCCAACCCCTCCTCGCGCGCGACCGTCTCCAGCAGCGCCGTCGCCGCAGCCCAGTCCGCGTCCGAACCGATGAACTTGTCTTTCTTCTTGCCGTCCTCGTCGCGCGTCGACAGTTCCAGATAGAACTCGTTCAGCCCGAAGTCGCGGAGCAGCTTGAGCACGAAGCGCAGCAGATGGCGTACCTCGTCCGGCGCCTGCTCGGGGGTGACGTAGCTGTGCGAGTCGTCCTGGGTGATCATGCGCACACGGGTGAGCCCCTGGAGGACGCCGGACTTCTCGTTGCGGTACACCGTGCCGAATTCGAACAGCCGCAGCGGCAGGTCCCGGTAGCTGCGCTGGCGCGAGCGGTAGATCAGGTTGTGCATCGGGCAGTTCATCGCTTTGAGCCGGTAGCGGTCACCGTCGTCGTCGATGGCCGGGAACATGAAGTCGCCGTAGTACGGCAGGTGCCCGGAGGTGTAGTACAAGGACTCGCGGGCGATGTGCGGCGTGGAGACGTACTCGAAACCGGCGTCGATGTGCGCCTGGCGGACATAGTCCTCCATGATGCGCTTGACGACGCCGCCCCGGGGATGGAAGATCGGCAGGCCCGGGCCCAGTTCCTCCGGGTTGCTGAACAAATCGAGTTCCGCGCCCAACTTGCGGTGGTCGCGCTTGGCGGCCTCCTCCAGCCGGGTCTGGTAGGCCTTGAGGTCGGACAGGCTGGCCCAGGCGGTGCCGTAGACACGCTGGAGCGAGGCGTTGGCCTGGTCGCCCCGCCAGTACGCGGCGGAGGTCTTCGTCAGGGCCACGGCCGGGATGTACCCCGTATGGGGCACGTGCGGCCCCCGGCACAGGTCCTTCCAGGCCACGGTGCCGTCGCGGCGGACGTTGTCGTACATCGTCAGCTCGCCCTCGCCGACCTCGACTCCGGCATCGTCCTCAGCCCCGGCCCGGCGCTTGTCGGCGATCAGTTCGAGTTTGAACGGCTCGCCCGCCTCCTCGGTACGGGCCTGCTCATCGCTGACGACCCGCCGTACGAAGCGCTGCCGCTCTTTGATGATGCGGCCCATCCCCTTCTCGATGACCGCCAGGTCCTCCGGCGTCAGGGGCGGTACCTGGAAATCGTAATAGAAGCCATCCGCAATCGGCGGGCCGATGCCAAGCTTGGCCTCCGGGAAGACCTGCTGGAGCGCCTGCGCGGTCACGTGGGCCGCCGAGTGGCGAATGATCGACAAGCCCTCGGCGGAGGTGGCCGCCACGGGTTCGATTTCATCGCCATCCGCGATCACCGTGGCCAGGTCGCGCGTCACACCGGCCAGCCGCATGGCGACGATGGTGCGATCCTCACCGAACAAGTCCAACCCGGTCGTCCCGTCGTCCACCACTCGCCGTACGGGGCCTTCGGGGGACACCAAGACAATAGCAATGGACATCGGTCTTCCTTTCTCGCGTGATCGATTTCACACCAGGACTATTCTGCCCGATTCCGCCGCGATAGGAGGCATCTCACTCGGTGAGCTTCAGATGGATGACGCCGTAGTCATAGGCGCGGCGGCGATAGACCACGGACGGCAACGCGGTGTCGGCATCGACGTACAGGAAGAAATCGTGCCCGACCAGTTCCATCTCGTCCAAAGCCTGGGCCAGCGTCAGCGGCGCGGACCAGAAGAGTTTCTCGCGGACGACCATCGGCCCGTCGCCCTGAATTTCCAAACCGCCGACCCGCTTGACCGGCACGGCCGATTCCGGCTCGGGTGCGGGCGCCACCGGTTCGGCCACCGATTCGGCGAAGCCGACCTTCCGCAGGTTGCGATGAGCGCGCCGCCGGTCCTGCGCGCGGCGCAACCGGGACTTGAGGTGGTCGAACGCCTCCTCGAAGGCCGCCGTCTTGTCGTCGGCGGTGGCCTCCGCCCGTACCACCGGGCCCTTGCCGATCAGCGTGATCTCGGCCCGAACCGACTCCCCAGAACCGCGTGGCTCGGCCTGTACCTGGACCTCAGCCCGAATCACCTTGTCAACCCGGGAATCTAGTTCCGTCATCTTCTTGGCGACCTGCTCCCGGAAACCGTCATTGACCTGTATGCGACGACCCGTGATAGTGACATCCATGATTCCTCCTGAGGTGATAAGCCCGGTGTGGGGCACTGTCTACGCTATCGCGCACAGCCTCGAAACGGTAGACGCCGCACGGATGTCACCCAACCTGGATATCATGACGACTGCCGACTCGGCAGACGCCTCAGGCTCGCAATGTGGTGGCGGCCACGGTGGCCAGGCCAACCGGCGGGTGCCCGACAGCGCATAACGCCCGGACTCCCTCGCGCAAGCTCGCGCCCGTCGTCACCACGTCGTCGGCCAAGATGATCCAACCGGCCGGCTGGCCGACGGCGGCCAGCGATTCCCACAGGTTCTCCTGCCGCTGCGCGCTGGTCAGGCCGCCTTGGTCGTCGACCGCGCGTACGTGGGTCAGCAGGCGGTACGGTCGGACGTCGACGCCGATTCGCCGGACGTGGCCACAGGCCGCGGCCGCCAACGCCTGGGTGAAATCGAGTCCGCGTTCGCGAACGGCCCGGTCGGTCGAGGGAAAGGGGACCAGCAGGCCCGGACCGGCCAGCTTCAGATCGTCGACGAGACCGGCCACGGCCAGGGCCAGCCGGCGGCCCAGGACCGGGATGGCGTCCCACCGGTGGTGATCCTTCGCCTGGGAGATGATCCGGGGCAGGGGGTGGGCGTACTCCCCCGCCGACCACAGCGGAGTGTGAAGGCCCGGCCGGTACCGCAAACCGATCCGTCCGGCGCCGACCAACCGTACGCAGGCCGGGCAGAGCCCCCGTCCCGGCAGCCCGCATCCCGGGCAAACCCCCTGGAGCAGGAGATCGAAGGCGGCGTCGATGAGGTTCATACCAGTACCATGGCGCGAACCGGTGCCGATCTGTCTTACGAGGGGAACCCAATCGCCGACGCCGGTCCCGGCGCGCTGGTCCAACTGTAACTGCCCTGGTAGGACCAGATGCTGCCTCCCCGGTCCAGCACGTAGACCTGGGTGTTGACACTGGTGACGTTGACCGCCATCTGCACCGGATCCCAGTTCTGCGGCGAACCCCACTCGTCGATTTCGAGGCCGTCGAGGTCGGTGAAAAACAGCTCCGGGGCCGTCGTGCCGGAACTGCCCAGCACCAGCAGCGACGACGGTCCCAACCAGGCCACGTCGATCACCGAGTTCAGCGGCACGCCGCCCCAGGTCAGCCGGATCGGTTGCCAAGACCCGATGGACGCCGGCAGGCCGTTCTCGTAGCCGATCAGGGCGACCCCGACCTCCAGCGGCGAGTCCTCGGCGCCGGACGCGACCTGGCGCACAAGAATGATCCGCCGCCCGTCGGGGGATACCTGGAACCCCCGGATGGCCATGCCGCCCAATTGCGTGGTGTCGATCGGGACAACGCCGTTCTTGGTGACGTAGGACACCTGGGCCGGATCAGCCGACGACACGGCCCAGATGTTGCCCGCCGAGTCGTACTGAGGCCGGAGCAGTTGTGGCAGATCGACGGTCCGGCTCGGCGCGGCGCCGCCGACCGGGCCGATGAGCAGCCCCTCATCCGTCACGGCGGCGATCTGGGCGGGGCTGGACTGGCTCATCGCGAAGGAGTCGATCGTCCGGCTCGTTTCCCCCCAATCGCCGGGTACCGGAACCGGCGTCGGGACCAGGGGCTGGGCCACCACCCCGCCGGCCACGCCAGCCAGGGTCTGGGGCACGCCGACTGCCGATGAGTCGTACGATCCGACAATCGAAATCGGCAACGACCCATCCGGGGCCGCGCCCGGTATGGTCAGCGGCGTCCCGTCGACCATCAGGCGTACGCCGGTCACCCCGGTCACATCGCGCATGGTGGCGGCGATCTCCACCGCCAACTGCCAGGCCTCCTTCAGCGAGAGCGACCGGGCGGCGTCTGACAACGGAATGTCCGCCACCCCGGGATCCCGGGTCACGTCACCGGTCAGCGAAATGCCGCTGAAAACCGACTCGCCCATGATGGTGGACAGCCAGTCCGACGGCCCGGCCAGCACCAGGTTGGCGGCTCTCGTCCGGTCCCAGGCGCCGCTTTGGACGTACCGCGGGTCCGGTACCAGGACTTGGCTCGACTCGGGGAAGAAGTAGGCGTTGATTCGCTTGAAACTCGACGAAAAGGCGTCCTGGGACAGCGCCAGCCCCGTCGGCGGATTCGAGATCCGCCACTCGCCGTCCTCCTGCACCATCCCAAAATCGTGTTTCCACTGCGTCTCTTCCGAGCCGGTGAAGGAACCGTCCGCCGACACGCGGCCGATCGACAAAGCCGAGATGGAGACCTGGTCGCCGGTCACCTGCGGGGTGGCCCCGCTGCCGTAGATCAGCACTTCCGAGGTCGGCTGCCAGGCCTTGGCGGCATCGGCGGTCAGGTAGGCCTTGGCCGTAGCATAGGTGGGGTCGAAACTGGCCATGGCCAGCAGAAAGCCGCGTACGATCGTGGCCGGCGGCGCGCCCTGCGGCGGCGGTTCCGGTACGACGGTGATCCCGCCTTGGCCCTCGTTGAAGACCTGGCGTGGCTCGGAGACCACCGGCCCGCTGGTGGGAATCGTCGCACACCCCGCCAGGACCACCAGCGCCACAAGCACCGCGGTGACCCGCAAACTCCGCTGTCTCATCACGTGCCTTCCTGCTCGATAGCGTCGGTGGGGATCAACGGGATCGGTGAGTGCGTGACCACCGTGTCCTCCCGTTTGGGCAACACCACCCGGAATTGGGCTCCCTGGCCCGGCCGGCCCCAGGCATGGATCCACCCCTGGTGCAGCCGGACGTCTTCCTGCGAAATCGCCAATCCCAATCCGGTGCCGCCGATGTGGCGGGTCCGGGCGGGATCCGCGCGCCAGAACCGGTTGAACAGTTGCCGGCCCTGATCGAGGGTGAAGCCGACGCCATGGTCGCGTACGGAGAAGGCCACCACTTCGTCGTCTCCGGCCACGAAGATGTCGATCGGCCTGGCCTCACCGTGTTCGATGGCGTTGCTCAGCAGGTTCCTGATCAGGCGTGACACCCGCCGGGGGTCGACCTGCGCGGTACAGTCGCCTTGGCAGTGAAGCTGGAAGTCGGTACCGGCACCCGCCGCCAGCTCCGTCAAGGACGCCATCTCACCGCGTACCAGATCGACGACGTTCGAATCCTCCAGTTCCAGAACCGCCACGCCGGCGTCGAACCGCGAGATCTCAAGCAAATCGGCCAACAGGGCCTGGAACCGGTTCAGCTCCCGGTTGAGCAACTCAACCGACTTGTGTTCGACCTCGGGCAAGTCCTCGCGGCGGTCGTACAGGACATCGGCGGCCATGCGCACCGTCGTCAGCGGCGTGCGCAACTCGTGCGATACGTCGGACACGAACCGCTGCTGAACCCGGGAGAGTTGTTCGAGCTGGCGAATCCTTTGCTGCAATTGATGGGCCATGTGGTTCATGGCGACCGCCAACTGCGCCAGGTCGTCGGTCCCCCGGACCGGCATCAACTGGGTCAGCTCGCCGTTCGCCAGCTTCTCGGCCGCCACCCGGGCGGCCCGCAGCGGTACCAACGCCTGCCGCGACACGATGTACGCCACGCCGCCGATGCCGAGCAGGACCACCAAGCCGGACAGCGACACCGCTGTGCGTACCACCGCCAGCGTACGGGCCTCCTGCTCGAAGGAGAAGACGAAAAACACCTCGAAACTGTCCCGGCCACCACCCGACACCACCGACGCGACGACCAGGCCGGGACCGACCGACCCGTCGGAGAACGTGACCTGCGTCGGTACCGCGTGGACCAGCGTCGGCTCTTCGACCACGGCCAAGCGGATCGAATCGGGGATGACCGAGGAGTCGAACCCGCTCGACGCGATCTGGCCGACTTCCATCACCACCTGCACCTTGTACCGACCGGAGGAGCTGCCGCGCTGGATCGCCGCTTGCGCAATGGCCTGGACCATGTCGGAGTTCATGTAGTCGTACCCGACGCTGCGCATCTGCTGCTCGATTTCGAACATCGCCTCGTTGGCGTCCGTGATCGCCGAATCGCGGGCGTTCGACACGATGCCATCGGTGACCCGGTAGAGCAGGAAGAAGCCCGCAATCATCAGGACGAGGAAGGAACCGACCAGGGCCGAGGCCACGACCCGCAGGGCCAACGACGAACGCCACACGCGCAGCGGCGCCGATACCCACCGGCGGATCCTGGCATAGTCGATCTCAGCCACTGGCCCGGTACCCCACACCGCGTACGGTGACGACGATTTCCGGATTGTCGGGGTCGCGCTCGATCTTGGCCCGCAACCGCTGAATGTGGACGTTCACCAGCCGGGTGTCGGCCGGATTCTGGTACCCCCACACCTGCCGGAGAAGCTGCTCGCGGGTGAAGACGTGCTTCGGCTGGCGCGCCAGGGCCAACAGCAGGTCGAACTCCAACGGGGTCACATTGATGCTCCGGCCGTCCTTGCGTACCTGGTGCGACTCCACGGCGATGACCAGATCGCCGATTTTCAGGGTTTCGATCTCGGACGACGACAACCGGCGCAGCCTGGTACGGACGCGGGCCACCAGTTCGCGCGGCGCGAACGGCTTCGCGATGTAGTCGTCCGCTCCGGCTTCGAGTCCCTTGACGACATCGTTGGTGTCCGACTTCGCCGTGAGCATGACAATCGGCACGCCCGATTCATACCGGATATCACGGCAAATCTCCACACCGCCCCGGCCGGGTAGCATCAGGTCGAGGAGTACCAGATCGGGTTTCTCCGTGTGAAAGGCCTCCAGGGCCTGATCGCCGCGCGCGCACCACGCCGTGTCGAAGCCCTCCTGCCGCAAGACGATCTGAAGCATCTCCGCCAAGGAGGCATCGTCGTCAACGACGAGGACTTTCCCATCACCCGAGTCGCTCACCCTAACCTCCTTGCCCCGACGAGATCGGCGCCGCGTATCAAGACCAGTATTGCAGCCCAGTCAATCCCGCGCGGTGTCCCGGACGCTGGGCCAGCCGTACTAGGTCAGGGCGGCCAGAATCATCTCCCGCACCTGGGCCGCATCGGCCTGCCCCTTCATCTCCCGCATGACCGCGCCGATCAACGCGCCGGCGGCCTGGACTTTGCCGTCGCGGATTCTGGCTGCCGCGTCCGGGTCGGCGGCGATCGCCCGGTCCACGGCGCCCTGGAGTGCCGAGGCGTCGGATACCAGGCCGAGCCCAGAATCCGCGACGATCTGGCGGGGCGTCCCACCGCCGGCCAGCACCGCGTCGATCACCTGCCGGGCCAGTTTGTCGTTGAGGGTGGCCTCATCGATCAGTTCCTGAACCTGGGCGACGTCACCCGGGGTCACCGGCAACTGTTCCAGGGCAACGCCCCTGGCGTTGGCCTGGCGCAGGAGTTCGGTCATCCACCATTTCCGGGCGGCCTGCGGCGTACAGCCGGCGGCCACCGTGGCTTCGATCAGATCGACCGCCTCGGCGTTGACCACGTCGCGCATCTCCAGTTCGGAGAAACCCCACTGTTCGCGCAACTTCGCCCGCCGGATTCCCGGCGGTTCCGGAATGGTCGCCCGCAGCCCGCCCACCCACTCCGGCGCGGGAGCGATGGGCACCAGGTCCGGCTCGGGGAAGTACCGGTAGTCTTCGGCCTGCTCTTTCGAGCGCCCGGGGGAGGTGTACGCCCCGTCTTCGTGCCAGTGCCGGGTCTCCTGCTTGACCGTGCCCCCGGCCGCCAGAATGGCCCCCTGGCGGCAGATCTCGTAATACAAAGCCTTCTCAATCGACTTCAGGGAGTTGACGTTCTTGGTCTCCGTCCGCGTGCCCAGCACCGTCGACCCCCGCGGCATCAGGGAGACGTTGGCATCGCAACGCAGGGACCCCTGTTCCATCCGCACGTCCGACACGCCCAGGGCGCGTACGACATCCCGCAGGAAGGTCACGTACGCCCGCGCCACCGCCGGCGCCCGCGCGCCGGTGCCCAGCACCGGCTTGGTGACGATCTCGATCAGCGGCACCCCGGCCCGGTTGTAGTCCATCAGCGAGTACTCGGCACCCTGAATGCGCCCGGTCGCCCCGCCGATGTGCAGGGACTTGCCGGCGTCCTCCTCCATGTGGGCGCGTTCGATCGGGATGGTGAAGCTCTCCTGGTCCACCTCGACCGCCACCGACCCGTCGAAGCACAGCGGTTCGTCGTACTGCGAGGTCTGGAAGTTCTTCGTCATGTCGGGGTAGAAGTAGTTCTTGCGGGCGAAGCGGCACCAGCGGGCGATCGAGCAGTTGAGCGCCAGGCCGATCCGGACGGCCGACTCGACCGCCGCGGCGTTGACCACCGGCAAGGCGCCGGGGAGCCCCAGGCAAACCGGACAGGTCTGCGTGTTGGGCGGCTCGCCGAACGCCGTCGAGCAGGAGCAGAACATCTTCGACGCGGTGTTCAGTTCGACGTGTACCTCCAGACCGAGCACCGGCTCGAAGACTTCCATCACTTCGTCGAAATCCATCAACTCGTCGTGGCTCATCGTGCGTCCTCCCCGCTCAACCGGGACAACAGGGGTCCGCCCCAGCGGTCCTCCAACAACGCCTCCAAGGCTCCGCCGACGCGGTACACCCGGTCGTCGTGCATCGGCGGCGCCATCACCTGTACCCCGACCGGCAGCCCGTCGGCCAGCCCGGCCGGGAAGGACGCCGCCACGTTGCCGGCCAGATTGGCGGGAATGGTGCACAGATCGGCTTTGTACATCGCCATCGGATCGGCGACTCGCTCGCCCAGCCGGAAAGCCGTGGTCGGCGTGGTGGGAGACATCAGTACGTCCACCGCCGCGAAGGCCCGGTTGAAGTCTTCGATGATCAGGGTCCGCACCTTCTGCGCCGAACCGTAGTAGGCGTCATAATAGCCGCTGGACAAGGCATAGGTACCCAGGATGACCCGTCGCTTGGTCTCCGCTCCGAAACCCGCGCCACGGCTGAGTTTCATGACCTGCTCGGCGGAATGAGTCCCGTCGTCGCCGACACGGCGGCCGTACCGCATCGCATCGAAACGAGCCAGATTACTGGACACCTCGCTCGGCATGATCAGGTAGTACGCCGGCAGGGCGTAGTCGAAGTGTGGGCACGACACCTCGACGATCTCGGCGCCGGCTCCCGCCAGGATATCGACCGCCTCGGTGAACCGTTGTTCGACGCCCGCCGCGTACCCTTCGCCACCCAATTCCTTGACGATGCCGATCTTCAGCCCCGCGACGTCCTGGGCGCGGGCCGCCGTCACCACGTCGGGTACCGCGGCGTCGATGGACGTGGAGTCGCGCGGGTCGTGTCCGGCGATCGCCTGGTGCAGCAGCGCAGCGTCGAGGACATTGCGCGCACAGGGCCCGGGCTGGTCGAGGGACGACGCCATGGCGACCAGCCCGTAGCGCGACACGGCGCCGTACGTCGGTTTCACCCCGACCGTCCCCGTCATGGCGGCGGGCTGGCGGATCGAGCCGCCGGTGTCCGAGCCGATTGCGATGGGCACCTCGAAACCGGCCACGGCGGCCGCCGAGCCGCCGCCCGAGCCACCGGGAATCCGGTCCAGGGCCCACGGGTTGTGCGTCGGCCCGAAAGCCGAGTTCTCCGTCGACGAACCCATGGCGAACTCATCCATGTTGGTCTTGCCCACGATGATCAGGCCAGCCTGGATCAAACGATCGGTCACCGCCGAGTCGTACGGCGGGTACCAGTCCGCCAACATGCGCGAACCGCAGGTCGTGGGAGCGCCCTGGTACGTGAAGAGGTCCTTCAAACCGACCGGGACGCCGGCCAGCGGTCCCAGTTCTTCTCCCGCGCGGCGCCGGTCGTCGACTCGCCGGGCCGCGGCCACCGCCCGGTCGGCGTCGACGAAGAGAAAGGCATGGATGTCCGGTTCCATCGCCAAGATCCGGTCGAGGTGAGCCCGTACGACCTCTTCGCTGGAGACCTGCCCGGCGGCGATCAACCCGGCCAGGGCGAAGGCCGAGGACGCTGTGACGCTGGTCATGCTGCCTCCTGCAGAATTCGCGGTACGCGGAAACGGTCGTCCTCGACCACCGGCGCCATGGCCAGGACCGCCGGCGCCGAAAGGGAAGGCCTCACCTCGTCGGCGCGAAAGACATTGCTCAAATCCAGGGCGTGCGACGTCGGCACCACCTCAGCCCCGGCTACCTCGCTCACCGATGCGACCGCATCGAGAATCAGATCGAGCTGCCCGGCCATGACCGCCAACTCCTCATCGGTCAAGTCGATGCGAGCCAAATCCGCCAGCCTCGACACATCTGCCTTGGTCAACCCCATTGGTCGATTCTAACCCAGTTTGCGCGTCGGCTGCGGGCAGCGCCACGGTGGACTATGGTGGGACTGTGGCCTCATCCAGAATCACGTCGCACGATCGCTCGGCCCAGTTCGCCGATGATTTCGTTGTGGAAAACGCCGCCGGGCAACAAGCCCGCCGGGCCTCTCACGATCTCGGCATCGAACCGGTCAGCCCGGCGACCGCCCAGGTGCTGACGCTGTTGACACACCTGACATCGGCGGCTTCGCTGGTTGAGATCGGCACGGGCGCCGGGGTGTCGGCGCTGGCCTTCTTCGCGGGTATGCCCGCCGGCGGTACGTTGACCAGCATCGACCGGGAAGCCGAACACCACCTCATCGCCCGCGACGTGCTGAAAGCCGCCGGTGTGTCCCACACCCAGTACCGCCTGATCACGGGGGACGCCTTGAGCGTCCTGCCGAAACTGCGCGCGGACGCCTACGACCTGGTGTTCGTCGACGGAGAGTTCCTGGAGTACCCCGAGTACTTCGAAGAGGCCCTGCGGATCGTCCGTCCCGGTGGCCTGGTGATTCTCCACCACGCCCTGTTGAGGGGCAAGGTGGCCGATGAAGCCGACTTCGACGACGACACGCTGCTCGTCCGGGACACCCTCGAAGCAGCGCGGAACCTGGACGGCACCACCCTGGCCCTGATTCCGGTCGGCGACGGGTTGTTGGTCTGTTCGACGCCGGCAGTGCCCGACTGAGCTCAAACGGACCTCGCCCGGCGCCGGAAACCCTGGGGAGTCATGGTGAAACCCGCGCGGGCCAGGACCGGCATCCACTCCCGCGCTTCGAGGGCCGGCCGGGAATTGATCTTGGTGAGGGTGATGGCGTCCAGCCGTCCGTGGTCGACCCATTCCCCCACCAGGCTCAGCCCCGCCTCGGCCCCGCCGGGTTCGCCACCGAAGGTCACCAACGTGTGCGCGCCCCGCTCCAGGTAGATCAAGGGCCGTCCACCGTCCAGGACCACGATGGCGCCGGCGCTGCGACTCGGCCGGTGCCCCTGCGACGCCGGCCAGGCCAGCGCCGCTCCCCAGGGGTTGGCCGGATCGCACGCCGCCAAGAGCCTGGTCCCGGCCGGGGTCTGGTCCCGCAACCGGTCGACGGCCCCAGGTACGGCGAACTGGGCGGCCCCCAACCCGTCGACGAAGTACCCCCGTCTGACCGTGCCCTGGGCCTCCATGGCGGTCAGTACACGGTAGGCGTCGAAGAACCCCGGTGTCATCGGTTCGGTGAGAACACTGCCCTTGGTCACGATGCCGTACCGGTCGAGTTCGAGGTTCAGGGCCTGGACCAGCCGGGTCGTTTCGGGTACGCCGTCCTGAGGCAAGGCGTACCACCGCCCGGCGAAACCGGCCGGACGAACCGTCAGGCGGGTCACCCGGCGGGTCCGGGGCACGTAAGGACGCCGCAGGGCTCCCCCACCTCTGAGCGAGGTCCGGACCGCGGCCAGGCTGTCGCCCGACACCAGGCCGGCCCAGACGAGTTCCCAGATCGCCGCCTGCGCCTGCGCCGGTGTCGCCTCGTCGTCGGCCAGCGATTCAGCGGTCCACGCACCACCCCCGGACAACCGCCCGACGAGGCGCCGCGCCAGCGCCGTCAGGTCATCGAACGGGGCCGGCGGTACCAGTGGATTCATTCCCCCCGGCCACAGGCAAATCCAGCCGTCCGACGGGCCGATCGCGCCATGGCCCGACCAGGTAACATCCG
>Ga0123354_10013817_pt1 | contig 12553 bp, 10 predicted proteins | sample TergutLab28metaG_2_FD_97872 | JGI IMG/M metagenome (GOLD analysis project Ga0123354, IMG submission 97872) | Labiotermes labralis P4 segment gut microbial communities from Petit-Saut dam, French Guiana - Lab288 P4 | ecosystem: Host-associated > Arthropoda: Insects > Digestive system > Gut ... | reverse complement strand
TGGGGGGGGGGGGGAACAGGAATTTTGAACATTGAAGTAGGTAGTAACTATCGTAACCACCGCCACCGAAAGGGTTGGCATAATTCCAGTACGACAGTATAAAGTTGTGAATATTTCAGGCTTTTTCAGTAAAACGAATCAGTCAGCAGTTAACAATTTTAGTCCCCCACACCAAAATTTTTTAATTCCATCGGACCCACATCCAAAACAATGCAACTTCCTGATTTCACTACTCATACATTCCTTCTGATGAAGAATCGACCTTCTTGTTTTCCGGAGGATGAAGACAGCCACACTCCGATACATGGTAGTATTGTAATGTATTTTAATTAGACAATCGATCAATGGGTAAGTCCAACCGCAGTGTCATACTGCTACTAACTACTACTACGAGGTAGTAGTAGTAGTAATAGTAGTAACGGCAAAGCAATCCCTATACATGCCTGGACAGGCCCTGAGGGTTCCAGGAGGTTGAGACTTCCAGATTTCATAAAGATCGGCACATTAACGTGGCATTGTTTTCAGCCCTACGCATCGGCCGGCTTTACCCCTAGGAAATATTCCTGGTACTCATTTCTGTTAGAGGCTCAGTCGACCTCAGGGCCATAGTGCGGCTAGTAGGATTGTCAATGAAAAATTCCAATGACACCATCGGGAATCGAACCCGAAACCGTCTGGCTTGTATCGTAGTGCCTCAACCAAGTAGTAGTAGTAGTAATAGTGTACTCCTTTCAGTAACAATTAACCTACCTAAAACTGTTGTATGATTTGTTGTACCTGACGATAGCCATGTATACCGAAATATGTTGTACTAAATATTTACTGGGGACCGCGGTAGCACAGTGGTTAAGGTGCTGTGCTACAAATCGGAAGGTCCTTGGCTCGATCCCAGGTGGTGTCAGTGGGTTTTTCATTGACATAAAATCCTTCCGATCGCACTATGGCCCTGGGGTCGACTCAGCCTGTAACAGAAATGAGTACCAGGAGTATTTCCTTGGGGTAAAGGCGGCCGGTGCGTAAGGCTGGCAACCTACCACCATCCTGTGCCGTTGTCACGAAATCTGGGAACCTCACCTTCCTAAGAACCCTCTGGGCCTGTCCAGGCCTGTAATGGGACTGCTTTACCTTTGTGGTTTCTGCTGTGGTTGTGGTTGGTAAGTAATTCCCGACGCTGTACACACACGTAAGCACCACTCCGCGTGCACACTGTATATTGCAGGCCGCTTGCTTGCTGCACTCATTGCGCGTCTCACACACTGAAATTTTCCACTAGCCACTTCATTCGCGAATCTGTCTCATTGTTTATAAGGAGGTGGCGTGTGGGCAATAAACTATCCTGGCTACGTGGGTGGGTTAGCCCGCGGTGTCCACCACACATTTTAAATATTGAATATCAGAAAACGTTGAGCTGTGATAGACGGTCATTTTGTAATTTCATCTAGAGATGTCACGAAGGGGTGTACATATCAAAGTAAACTCCTTTCAGGTAACGGCCAAAATATTGCTTTGCCTGTTTCGTTCAGTGGTGTTGCATCTGTCACCAATGTCATCCACCTTTAGCCCTAAACATATCTGGTGAAGAGTACAAATTATGAAGCCCCCATCTCCCCATAAGTTCCAAATATTCTCTTCAGCGCTGCTTCACTATCATGCTGGGTGCTGTATGGGAGTGGTGTAATAACGACGGTAGCCTTCCATCCTTACTCATAATGACCATACAGGCCTTGCCTGTGTACTGATCCATCGGAACCCACATGTTCACAGATCTGTCACCAGTCCGCTGGCAGCGCCGCAAGAGCAGCGGTGGACGGAATGTTAATTCGGAATGCGGACGACCAGGACACCAAGCGCGCGCATCACGCGAAAAACGGAATCCGCTACTTGACCGGGTGAAGAACACGCGACTGTCATGTTTCGGTTCGGGGACCAACATCCTGGCCGTCTCGGAGCCAGAACACCAAGGCCTTTTGGATCTCGTGAAGCAGGGTCCTCGGTTCAGTGTGTCGGAGTCCAACGATAACGTATTGTACTTCGGTGATGGTGAGACAGATGAACCGTCAAGACACAGCACATCATCATCTTGCCTTTCGGCCAAACTTCGGGCGATGTCGGAGAAGTACCTCAGGTGCTCGACCAGCAAGTTTCTGGCGAAATTGTACCGTAACGCGGGGAACAGTGTACCAGAAAACGGTGGATCCCGGACAAACAAGTCCGAATCCGGGGCCAAACTCCGGAGCATCTCATACGGAGCGCTGCCGGGACTGGACGAGTTCCAGCGCCGACATAACCCCCTGTTCCACGAGGACGACGATGACGACAGCGACAGTGGCATCATCGTGACAGACTCTGCGAATTCCTCCTTGATGGAGCGAGACCCGACACCTTATAGGGCAGCGTCACTCGATCGGCGCGAAGTATTCCGGCGCTTCGGCGGGGAACTGGAGCTAACGGACAGACAGCGTCGGCGCCAGAGGTTGTGCGTGCCGTCACCGCCACCCGTGCCGCCTCACAAAGAGGAGGCGGCGCCGTCAGACGCTCGGGTCGGCAGGAGGGATTTCAGAGTGGTACGATTAAAACGGAGCAACCCCGCGGAGGAGCTGGGAATTTTCATCGCCAAGACGCCGCTCGCGGGCTACCTTGTGGCCCATGTGATTCCGGGTGGACTGGCAGACAGGTGAGGCCAATAATGAATTTCGTGCTACATATCCAACCCTTCGTTACATCACCAAACTTCTCATCATATAGTTTATTGCACTGATCTATCTCCGGCATCGTCTATTCCAAAGCTTCCAAAGCGGGACACCCCGCCAGTAACACTGACAATGAGTGAGTTTTAATCTAGAAGTTCACATGAAATTACAAAGATTAAGGAGTTTTGTGGTTATCACGATGCTAAATATTACGATTGCATACTTCCGCAATGTGATGTCATGTAGTTTTGTATCTGCTTCTTCTGCCTCTTGCACCCTGTAAATGGAAGCAGTAGGATCATCCAAAACTTAGGTGCCTTTCTACGAAGCTGCAAGGCATCACATGCCATAAGGCCATAGTCATATCACTAAAGTTTTTTTTAATTGCAAAGTCATATTCTGAAACTTCCTCTAGGTTGAGGGGCCTTAAGGAAGCCTTGAACTGAAAGAATGTGGGAACCATTGGATCAATTAACGGCCATCATGTACACAACTGAAGTTCGAATTTAATGAATGAAATATATTTGCTTGTTGTGTATAGGGAAGGCAACCTGTGTATTGGTGATGAGATTATTAATGTGAATGGTCGACGACTCCGTGGACTATCAATGGCGGGTGCACGCAATGCCCTTGGCAGTGGACCACAGGATGTAGACCTCGTAATAGCCCGACCACAGGTGCAGGAGAACCCCACCCAGTTGCAACAGGCAAGTCAACCAAAAAGGATGATGCCAGAGAGTTCAGTGGACTATGAGAACATCCTCATCTCGCCTCCCACGGCAGACACGTCAACTGATGAGCACAATGACTATGAAGAGATTGAGTTCAAGTGTGCCTCCCCTGCCAGCAAAGTGATCAGGAAATGCCAGCACTTCCAGAAGAACAGCAAAATGGTCCAACATGGAACAGCCAGCTATGCAGCTGTCAGCCAGGACACAGAGATGGACATAATAACAGGTGCTTACATTAGGTTTATGTTCGTGGATAATCAAATTGTTACATGGGGAATGGTGGGGAGCCAGACATTGGGAAGTTGATAGGAGTATCTTCCAACTGTTAATTGTAAATGCACCAGAAACTGGGTGAAAGATGTAACACCTGTATCATAACAGTGTTTGTGTAAATACAAACATACTTTGTAAACAGCTATTCTCTAGGCTAGACATTGTCTTGTCAGAGTGAATTCACTTGCACAGTGTTGATCAATCAATGTTACAGCAACCGCAGGCAAGGAGGACAGTAGCCTCCCATCCACTACCGACTTCTGCACGTTGCCCCGACGGCCACGCTCATCAGTCTGTTCGTTTCACACAGTCATTTTTGAGAAGGGGAATGGAAAGAAGGGCCTAGGCTTTACAATTGTGGGAGGGTGCGATTCCCCCCGTGGAGCACTTGGCATCTTTGTGAAAAGCATTCTGCCAGGTGGACAGGCAGCTGAAGATGGCCGTCTTAGAGCAGGTACTTTGAACAATGAAAAAGGCCTTCTATTAACAGATGTAGTGGGGTAGATAATATTAAAATGGATTCTGCTGTGTTGTGCAGGAGACGAATTACTCGCTGTGAATGGTGAGGTATGCCATGATCTAACACACTCTGAGGCAGTGGCAATTTTCAAGAAAATCAAATGTGGACCTGTTGTCCTTCATATCTGCCGCAGGATTCGAACCAAAGACTCGTGAGTATCTGTCCGTCACCTCTATCAAGTGCCAATAAAACTTTATTTGCAATGGTATGCCAGAAACGATTTTGGACCCCCAAAGTATTGTGGTGTTTGGGACGTGATGCTGTGTAGTCTCCTCGGTTGTTACAGTCATTTTGACGAACAATACTGCTTCTAAACTCCCAGAAATGGAAGCAGCATGCTTCTTTTATACACTGTGAACCATCTACTAGACTGCTTGACGTCATACCCCAGAAGTACAATATTTACCGCCACTGTTAAAATGCCATCTCTCTCATATCCTATTAAGGTTCAACAAAATAGTGGCCGACATTTTCATTGTTTTCCTTCAGTCTTGCTAGGTATGTTTCAGAGCAGTATACATTGACATATGTGGTATGACAAGTAGTTCCCAGACTAATTTATTTTTCCATAACAAAAGTTACCTTCTAACCAATGCTGTCACTTCCAAAGTGGTCTCCTCGAGAATTTACTGAGCAAGGCCAGTGATTGTGCCAGTCTTCAAAGCATTTTATGAGGTGTGTTGTTTGCATGTTGGCAAGTCTATATTAAACTTTTGCTTGAACCATGGTGATATCATTAAATATACTCTTTTACACCATCTTCAGTTGTGGTAAACAAAAGATGTCATGTGGTGCTAAGTCTGGTAAGCAGGGAGAGTGTGGAACTATTGTCATTTTGCTTTTAGTCAGAAATCATGGCAGCGACAAAGCAGAGTGAAGAGGTGCATTACCATGGTGCAGAAACCAGTCCCCTGAAGTCCACTTTTCAGTTCATCCACATATTTTCAAGCAGATGTCATAAAATGTGTGTGTGTGTAATAACGTTGGTTTACGCTTTGTCCTTTTGGAACAAATTCGTTTTGCTAGTTGGTGGCAGGGGGCATGATGGTCTCTTCTTTGAGATGGCTATTGTTTGCTTTATGGGTCATACCTTTAAACCCTTGTCTCATCACCTGTGACTGATTTCTGGGACTCTTTCAAGCCATTGTTGAAGGCCATGGTACAGGTTGACATGATTCTTCTGCTCCTCAGCATGCATTGCATGAATTTGGCAGCAATGTGACTGATGTTCAGGTTCACTTTCAAAATGTTCCAGACTCAACCAGATGAAATTCCCAACCTGTTATCAACTTCAAGGGTAGTGATTCTTCAATTTTCAAGGTCAAGTGGATACACACTTTCACCTGTTTTGCTTGTCAGAGAAGGTCCCACATATACAGCACCTTCAATAGAGTTCACACTGCTTTAGAACTTGAAAAATGACTCACAAACTTATGTTCTTCCCACTGTTTGCTGTCCACAAGCTACTTTTATCATTTTGAAAATGTGTGTACCATTTTACGCCAGTTTAATGTGTAACTTTATGCAGATACATTGTTGTCTCAAACCTTAACATTTTCTAGTATGCAAAAATATAAAATGGAACAACACACACCTGTACTTAAGAGGATATTACTCACTAAGCATAATTGCTACAGCCTTATGCCAAATAGCAAAATGACTTAGCAGACTCTACTTTATCTACACCTTGTTGTAGGAATTTTTTGCTACCAGTAGTAGTGTTATCTTGGAATCAGTCTGGAAACTATTTGATCACACCATGTAATATGATAGCTTCCCCCTTAATCCATGACAGTTCACTCTGCATGATCACCTTTTTTCTGTTACCTGCAATTAATGGCCTGCAAACCCTTCAGGTAGTATAGACCTCACCATATCCTCTGCATTTAGTTTCATCATGTGGTTCTGTGCAGTGACATAGGTGGGGATCTTTATATGATGATGATGATGATGGGGAGAGTATGTACATGGGAATGCTGATACCAACCAGACTACACAGTGTCATAAAAAATAAGAATAGAATGTGAATCTTCACCACTGTGATATTGTAAAATCTTATACTTCATTTCTTGCTGCAGATCAACAAAAGCCAAATCTTGTACAGACCTGATACAGGGCACAGGGGCTGAACAGTGACATGCAGGTGTACAAGCTTGCTTGCAAGAAACGTGTAGCAGTGATGACCTTTCAACAGCAGCTCAGTGACTATCAAGAATGATCTCTCAGCACAAGAATGGAGCTCCCATTTGGTCAGAATCGTACTACTTGGAGAAGTACAGTTTTTCTTGCATTAAAATTTTTCAAGGGACCAGTGAAAAAGGGAAACTTGAAAAGAGAAATGCAAAAATGATGATTAGTTTTTTGGATCAACTGTTGTATTCTGACATCATGCAATTATTTCATAATATTTCAATTAGAGACAAAAAAGTATTATAAAACTTAAATGCTACAGAAAAATTAATAAAATACAAGTTGCAAGTCATCTGTTCTCAGAACAGGTGCACTTTTTCATTTACCTGACTTGTGTGATATGCTGCAGTTAGTATAAAATAAATAACAAGAAAACACGGGACTGGAAATGAACAGCTGACAGGCTGTGCACATGTGATGAAGTGGTCTGCAGTCAATTACTGACCATGGTACAGCTTGACCACCAAAATCAATAGTGCTTGTGAAACTTACTAAACACATTAAGACATTAAATTGGACATTTTTGTATAAGAACCCGAAAAATTCAACTTCTGAAGAGGAAGAACTTTTTATGTGGGAACTTGTTATGCAAGAAAATTTAACATTCTTATAGAACTTGCGGTGTGACTTCAGAAATCCAACATGTTACATGGGAAAATTCTGTACCTGGGAAACACTGTACATGGTTATTAACAGCAAGTTGTTTCAGAACAATGTGCAACCCCTCCCTCCATTTTCACACTGTCCATTGTATGATTTAGTGACTGACATGCTTTGCACAAAGGACAACAGAAAACACACAAATTTAACAGTCACTTGTCTCCTGTATGGTGCCATCACTTGATACTTTGTGTACTCTACATGGCCTAGTTACCACTGGACAATACGCATATGTCCATTGTAAATACACTTTGTTGTATGCAATAAAGAAACTGTTTATATCCAATAAAAAATTTGGTTTGTGCCTGTCTGGAATATGGTCTTTTACAGAACTACAGGTGTCTGGAAACACAGATCTACATAAAATGATTGGAAGTAACAGGGATGGAATCGGAAATGGAAAATGTGGCATGATAAAGAACTTCTCCTTCTAGTGCCAAGGCTAACAATCTGTGCAGCTTATACCAATTGTAAAGACATGGAAAACACTACATTTTATTGTTGCCTATGTAGTACAAAAATACTGGGTGCTGCAGTAGACTACAAAGCCAACATTTGTACCTCAGCATTGATGTCACTCCTGAAGGCAAAGGGGCCATATTAACTCCACCTATTACACAGAACTTTATGCATCAGCCACTGGATTTATCGACTAAGCCTCAGAAAAAGGGCATGCTTGCAGTCCTTTGAGTCAGCTGGGAAGTATTTGTCATAAAAATCTTGGACAAACTCCTCTACTTTGAAACCAAACTTCTGGTACAGGATGAGGGCTGGGTTTGTGGCCGACACGTGCAAGGTCACGTCCTTCCCCATACAGGTCTGAAACAAATCACCAAGTGACTAAAATACAATGTGAATACAAGTACCATCTCATAGCAATAACTGCTTACTTAAACAAGGGTAATGGACATCTGAGTTCTGCTACTACAGAATTAACCGCCTGATTAACTACAGGGGGAAGAGTCCTCCTTTAAGATGCTAACAATTGTTCAGTTACTCTACAAATTTTCCACATTTTATGGAACCTCAATACCAGTTACAATGTTCACACAATCCTACCTTGAACCATATGACTGCAGTCCATATGTTCACATCCTGTTCATCTATGCCAAATTCCTCAAAGTGGTTTCTTTCCATCAAGTTTTCTGGCAAAAATTTTGTATGCACTTCTGACATCTGCCATGTGCACATGCCCTAGCCACCTTGATTTCATCAGCCTACTAATAGTTGGTGAAGTGTAGAGAGTATGAGGCTTCTCATTATGCAATTAACCCTTAGATTATGGAACATTAAAACTAATGACTTTTACTGTACTGGATAAATTATGTATCCATATTTTTTAATTACACTCTCAATATGTTTTTATCACAGTCTGTTGCTTAGACTCATTTAAAGACAAAAAATTGGTTTTACACAAATTTTCAGTTCTCATGCAAATATACAGAATGAAATTTGTCTGTATTATGATTGTTTCTTGCAATTAGTGCACATTAATTGAACTGTCTTGATAGTGTGGTCCTTGCATCTCCAGTCTTTCTGTACTTGGCTGTGGGACAAACAGAACTAACAAAGGCACACAATGATCCAGTCAGATTTGAAAAAAATAAACAGCATATTAAAAAACAAAATACTCTCTGCATACTGTTAATTTCATATCAGGGGGACTTCAAGGAAAAAAATAAAAAAAAATAGGTAAGATTTTTCCTCAATACAACCAGAACTGTTGAAGAACAACCAACCCTGGATCCACTGTGTACCCAGTCACAGTCCAAAGGTTAACTAACTACAGCATTGCCCACTGTTCTTCTCAGTGCCTAGCTGAAACCAGCCTCTTCTTCCATTCTGGAGTCTGACTTGGCTACTGTTTAAAAATTCACACCCCTACTAGCAATGACAAAACAATTCAAAGTTGTCAAACTGAGTGACTTGTTGTCAAGCTACTGCTGTGAAATGTACTGTTTGTGACACTGATTTTCTGTTAATCATTTTTGGACATCATCAAGCACACAGCTTTTTGAGCTAGGTGCTTCCTATACAACTGCTTGAAACACCTTATGATGCCTAATTCAAGAAGCTGTACCACCCTTGTGTGGTTTGGTGGGTCATACAGGGTGGGGCAAAATACCCTCCCTACTTTCAGTAGGGCATTGTGAAGGGAGTGGAGGCCGTAGAAGGGTGGGGTTGGGCTCGAAAGGTGCAGGTAGTTGGGAAGTTCCCGTTACAACACTCCACAGTCGTAAAGATGTGTGGTCCAACGAGCAGCGCGCATTTGCTGTCGAAACCTACTTTTCGCAAAGTCACTCTATCGTAGTGGTGCAGCGTGCGTTCTGTACTCTACCAAATCCCCCCTCGGGACCAAGTACCGGACCGAAAATCCATTCTGTTGTGGGTTGAGAACCTCAGGGAAATGGGAAGTGTGTCTGAAAAAAGATGAGGACGACCACGGACCTCTCGAACACCAGAGAACGTCGAGGTGGTCCGTTTTGCAGTCTCCCAGGCGCTCTGCACGCAAACAACGGCTACCACTTGCAAGATATTCTTTTTAAGACTGTGTGATTTAAAACTTCCCATGTTGTAGTTTCAGAATCCGAAAATAAAATTTTTGTATCGAATAGTTTTTTTGTTATTCACTTTAAAATTTAGGGAGGTTATTTTGCCCCACTCTGTATATAACTTTCACATTCCTTACAAGTGATGCACCTCATTACTGAGAAGCACTATTGACCACAAGCAACTAAATATTTCCATCCTATACTACCAAGGGGGCATCTTGAAAACTCCATGAAAATAGCCATGGTCATCCATGATTTTTTTTGCATTATACTATGCAGGAAGTGTTTTATGTGTTCAATGGTTTTGATGACCATGATCAATATGTGGTTGTCACTGCCATCACTGTTCACACACAGTAGCACTGATGTTCTCTCTCTTGCACCTATCCCCTTTGGCAGGAATGACAACAAACAACAGAAATGGCAACAATAACCACACAAATTCTACATGCCAAATTATGCAAGGCAATGCAAACAATATGATGAGAAACAATGCTGTGAGGGATTCCCAGGGAGCAATGCCTCTTATTTTATTTTTCAATAAATATTTATTTCTAAATCATTAAAACAATGCTGTAGGAAGAGTGACGGTTTGACTCCACTATTTTTCCATAAGGTCTCTGTCCACTTCTATGGCCTTGCACCAATGAGGAACAAGTGTGTGTATGCCTTGCTGGTATCATGCCTTGTCCTGCTTACATAGCCAAGTTCTCACTGCACGAATCACATCATCATCAGTCTCAAACTTTGTACTGTGGACTACATCCTTTAGGTCTCCAAACTGATGGAAATCTGAGGGTGCTAGACCAGGGTTGTAAGGTGGATGGGAGTAACACTGTAAATCCAAATTTTGTGATGGCTTCCTGAGTATTCATATTTGTGTGCAGGCTTGCAGTGTCAAGCTGAGGTCAGATTTCTGTTGGACTCTTGTGATTCCAACTCATCAACATACTTCCAGAGTTCTTTCAGCATCCGGCTTTGTCTTCCCTACTGGCAATGCATCCATATTACTCTTTCATAGTGCCAGAAGACCATGATCATGAATTTTCCCACTGACAAAGAATATTTTAATTTTTTCCACCAGGGAAATTGAGGGTGGTGTCAATCCATGGATTGCACTTTTGTTTCCAGTTCAAAATGGACCCAGCTTTCATCTACTGTAACAGTCTGGGTTAAGAGGGTCTTTCCCTGAGCTTCTAAACATGCCAACAAATCAGAAGAAATAGCTTTTCTCTCGGTTTTGTGTTTGACTGTGGGGCTCCAAGGAATTCCTCTCATGCACACTTTCAAATATCTAAGATCTTGAATGATGTGACAAGTAATTCCTTTGGTGACTGAGAAACTGAGCATGCCCAATGGGTAACGATGTGTCAATCCTTGGAAACAATGGCATCATCAACATGTTGCAGTCTTTCGGGACTAAAAGCTGTGACAGGATGGCCTCAGCGAGGCAAATCATGGCATTTTGCTTTTCCTGTTTGCTCAGAAATCAGTGGTGCTTCTGTTGACTGTAGCACTTCAAAAAATATTGCAAGGACATATGTGGATGTTTCTCAATTACTCTTTCTTGGCAGCAAGGAATTCTATCACAGAATGTTCCCTGTAATGCACATTACTGACCAACTTCATTGAGACGTGCTACAGCAATGTTAACCACTTCGTACACGAATGCCAGGAACTTCAAATTTGCTTCATCTAAATCTCACATTCCTAGCTTTGATAATGGCTCCCCCTCACCCAGACATGCGTCATTTTGTCATGGCATGGCGACAGTTTCTTTAAGTACTGTTACAGGAAGCAGGTTACTGTTACTGTAAGCACCAAAAGCACTGCATTACTGTCACTATTTTTTTCCTCAGAAACGATCATTCTGGAAAAACTCTGGGTCAGGACCAACAATTCTGAAAGACTCACTTGCCAAAACAGCACTTTGAGGAACAATGTATCTCACAGAATAATACACTGCCTATATGGCTAATTTACAGGGACCAGAAAAAATGTGTGATACATGCAGGAAAAAAATGCATAGAAAAATGATGGATAGAGGTTTCACTGCACTGTAGCATATTTCAGACATGGTCACAATATACTAATTGTCTGCTATGACAATGATGGAGACACAATCAAAAAGTAGGTATATTTGTTAACATATAACAGTGGGTGACCTTAAAAAAATAATCAGGCACACAGCATCAGGAATCAGAACCAAATTGAACTATCTCAACAGATTTTGGTAAAAATGCCAATATAAAATTTCACAAAAATCTGTCCAATAGAAGCCATGCAGTTCCACATGGACAGAAGGATGGATGGATGGATGGCCACACATGGCAGAACTAACATTTGCTTTTCATAACTCTGTGAATGGACCTACAATACAAAGAGTAATATAACAAAACTGACTACAACTTACACAGGATAGATACCCTCCACTAAGCACAAGTGGATCAAAAGTGGCCAGCAGAAGCTATGCAGTAAATTGTGGCTCTGTAGTACCAACATTACCATTGTTATATGGTGTTACAAGGTGATGTTTTTCAATTTAGCAATATATTTTCAAAACAAAAGTTCACTATGGGTCCTAAGGATGTCATCTACAGACTTCATCCAGCAAAGCCTGTCTGCCTTGCTAGCAGATGCATCCACTATAAAATATCAGGAAAAAATACACATTTTTTAAAAATACTCTTCTAATAACCTTTCATTTCTTTAAGAAGGGGTACCAGCCTAGATGTAATATAGTTAAGGATGAGAAAGGTGACCTGGTTGCAGACTCCCACAGTATTGTGGGTAGGTGGAGGAACTATTTCTCCAAGTTATTCAATGTGCATGGGGTTAAGGATGTTGGGCAGGCAGAAACACACACAGCAGAACCACTAGTACCTGAGCCAAGTGCTTTTGAGGTTGAGTTGGCTATTGGCAAGTTAAAAAGCCATA
>Ga0123354_10013816_pt1 | contig 12556 bp, 5 predicted proteins | sample TergutLab28metaG_2_FD_97872 | JGI IMG/M metagenome (GOLD analysis project Ga0123354, IMG submission 97872) | Labiotermes labralis P4 segment gut microbial communities from Petit-Saut dam, French Guiana - Lab288 P4 | ecosystem: Host-associated > Arthropoda: Insects > Digestive system > Gut ... | reverse complement strand
GAGGAAAAGGGTGGCACGTGTGCGACCAGGCATTGCACGCACATGGATGCTGCACGGCGACAACGCCCCATGTCACATGGCAGTCTCCATCAATGAATTTTTGGCAGAAAAAAGCATTCCTGTGGTTCCTCAACCCCCCTATTCCTTGTGACTTCTTTTTATTCCCCCGGCTCAAAAACCACTTGAAAGGGCACCATTTTGGTACTTTGGATGATATCCAGAAGAGCGTAACCGACGAGCTGAAAGGTATTCCAGCAGAAGCCTTCCAGCACTGCTACGAACAATGGAAACAACGCCTCCGTCGCTGTGTAGCTGCCCAAGAGAACTATTTCGAAGATGATAACCTTGATTTGTAAAAAGAATAAAATTCACGGTTAATAGAAAATCAGTCTCATTACTTTTCTGCCACACCACGTACACAACAACCTAGAACGTGTCCTGAATCTCTTTAAAATTTGCCGCAATATCCTGGGCAGTGGTCCGACAGTGTTACAGGTTTTCGGTTCGGACGTGTTACAGTCCTTAACACAATACCCGAAAAGAGACCTGGAAGTGTTAAAAGCTTTCACACAGTACTGTAGGGTATTGTCTTGGGGCATTACAAGCTTTCATAGAATACCCTAGGAACTTATCTGAAAGTGTTAAAAGCTCTCACAAAATTCTCTAGAAAGTGATCTTGAGATGTTTCAACCTTTCATAACATTCTCTACAAAGTGGTCTTGAGATGTTACAAGCTTCACACAGTTCTCTGGAAAGTGGCCTTGAAATGTTACAACCTTTCACAAAATTCTCTACAAAGTGGTCTTGAGATGTTACAGTCCTTCACACAGTTCTCTAGAAAGTGGTTTTGAAATGTAACAAAATTTCAGAAAATTCTCTAGAAAGTAGACTTGAGATGTTACAATCTTTCACACAGTGCTCTAGAAAGTAGTTTTGAAATGTTACAACATTTCAAAAAATTCTCTAGAATGTGGTCTTGAGATGTTACAAGCTCTCACACGGTACTCTACAATGTGGTCTAGAAGTGTTACTCTATTTTACACAATACCTCAGAAAGTAGTTTCGAAGTGTCACCGATTTCCACACACATTACTCCAAAAATGATAAAAAATTCTTATAAACCCCCTCATGATAACCTAGCGAGTCTCCAGGACATTGTTATTCTGAGCTTGGTATCTGTAAAACCAAAGCTATCGCAGCCTACACAAAGGAAGTGGAAACCATACTAACGAAGGCTGATACTTTCCATGCTGGAAACGGTCCAGATGATGCAGCCTTAGTTCTGTGCGTGGAAATACACATGGCTTATAAAAACTGATCTTCTTCGATATACTGGTTGGGTCTGATGGAGCTACTTTAAAACGTTATGATAATATCCATGAGCAGAATTGTGTGGCTGTACTGAAAGAACCCAAAATGTGGCAGCTGAAAAATAAAGCGACCCTAACAGCTTAATGGTGACCTGCCGTGTGTCATCAGAAAAGATACTGAAGGACATTTATGCAATTTCGCACCTAAAATGTTGCAGTAGAGGGACTTAATAAGAAGCACATCAGTGAAGAGCCTTACTTTCTGCAGCGCTGAGGGGAACATATCACAAAAGTACGAGATTTTCAAAGTGTTCCTTCGAAAGACACTAAGTAACAAGGTGCATGCCAAGTAGCTCGCGACACCGATTACATTTGACTCGGTCTATTGCAGTTAACTGCAAAATATGCATAATAAAAAAAAAAAACTGCAGAAGATTTCAACTGACATAGTCAAATTTAAAAGTATGAAAGTCAATATGCATGAAAATTTCTACGTAACAATTTTTTTTACAGCATGAAAATTATTTGCTAAGATATAATTTGTTGAACTCCTTTAATATTATTGTCACGATGAACGCATTAAGAAAGTTTATGTCTGGACAGCTAATAAATATGGGAAAAAGAAATACTTAGACGTGGAAGATTGTGGTTACAAAACCTCGTATGAATAAAAAACATTGGATATTTATGGGTATATCGTAGCAAATAATGAATTATGTCTGACACAATGATTTTATATGGAGGACATTGAAAGTAATTGGCTTAGTGAAGGTGCAATACCCAGCTTGATTGAAGTAATTTAGAAGAAGAAGAATAAAATTTTTGAACATCAGATTTAAAATGTTGAAAGTGACGTCTGTGTCATGGAGTTATTTAAGGTATTATGTTTTGAAGTATAGAATCCGGTTTGTTTAATTTCAAAAGAACTGTATTTTAAAAACAAGTCAGCTTTTATGTAGTGTTTGTTAAAATAAAGTGCAGAATTTCTTGTTCAATCTGACGTAAAATTAGCGGTCTATTCTACATACGCACTCTCAGAACGCATATACAAACACACTGTTTTCCTAGATGGGAGTCACGTAATGTCGCTTTTAATTGCCAGGCGCTGCTGTTTGGTATTTTGGAGGTACCGGTTTAAAGTCTCGGTCCATAAAAAAAAGCTTACAAGTTTTACGTGGTTTGCTTCAGTCCCTCCAAGAAAACTCTCGATTAGTAATTTACAGCTTCCTTCCTCTTCTTGTACAATTCGTAATTGATTCGCAGAATTATCATGTTTCTTCCCCACAAACATTAAGCAATACTTACCGAATATCTCGTACAGTACAAAGAACATATAGTTTGGTACGTCGTCTCGATGTTAGTCCAAGCTCCTGACAGTGTATCACAAACTCTCGAGACGTGACAAGCCCTGGGTCGCTGACAAAGATTTCTTGGTTCGGTGCCCATCCCACTGGGTTAATTTAAATAAATAAATGAAATATATGTAGCATTATGCTGGATTGTAGTGCCGTGAACTCTCTTAGGTGGGTACGAAAGGTTGCAAGGGGCATGTCTCCCTGAAACATCAGGTTACATGGAGAAGATGAAAGAAGGTATTTTTTCCAAAATGCTGGTAGCCAGTTTTTTGGCTAGTGGATGGCAAAACCCAGAAGAACCTAATATTAATTTGAAACTCTCATAAAAATTCCCAAACTCCTATCAAAATAGCGTGTATCCTGACAATATCGGAGACGGGCCTTTCCAATACCAGTCCATAACTCTATTCTAAAATGAGCCATCCCCGTTGTGTGTATATAAACAGTAGGTGTAGGTATCAGTCAATAACACAACAATATCTAAAAAGATGTTTAATAAAGGATGATAGTAACTACATGTTTCGGCCTATTGTGGCCATCATCAGGTTTTCATCCGAAAATATCTGTGATGTTTGTTATATGCTATTGTTAAGGGGTACGGGGGAATCACAAATCCCCCCCGTGCCCCTTAACAGTAGCATATAACAAACATCACAGATGCTGAGATATCACCATCGTGACATACCCATACCAATCCTATAAAGCACTACCATCATATTTTCGGATGAAAACCTTATGATGGCCACAATAGGCAGAAATATGTAGTTACTATCATCCTTTATTAAACATCTTTTTTAGATATTGTTGTGTTATTGACTGATACCTACAACTATTGGCTATAACTCTATCACTAAACTACACGCTTTTTCACAGATAATGAAAAAATTAACTTTCGTCTATCATAACAATATGTCGGCAGAATGGATTCCTTTAATTCTCTTCGTTGTAACTAGTGAATCCTCACAAAATCAACAGTGAAATTTGCATAATTACATGTTAAAATTTATCCAATAGGCTAATCGTATCCTCAAGATGTAAAGCTTTGGATCACTACAGTGGATCATGCCAAGAGCCATTATTTTCACGGGCCAAATTGTTGTGTCTAAAATGTAAATACAAAAACCTGAAACTCAACTTATAGCGCCAGTTTCTATTCTGAATCTCGCGTATCCCACGTATTTATGTTACTCGTACAATAGTCAAAGCCTGCGCTATAGTTAACAGTTATTTTATGTCGAACCTGAAGGCAACGTGGGTAGCAAATCCAGTTTGTAATTTCCAGCTTCAAATCTTAGGCCGAAAACAGGATATTCTGTTGGAATGTTTCGTTGTTTTTCTAAGATTTCCAGGAATATCCTCATATTCCGCTACAACTATTTCTTCCCACATCTTTTCCATTACGTAATTTACTGATCATTCTATCATTCGAAAATACTTGGTAGCTTTAACTATTTCTGAAATAACTTTTTTTCTGAGAAATACAAAAATTACAATAAGTTAAGCTACATTTCCTTCGTTGGAAACGTTTATGGAGCTGTTTTGTGAAAACCTTTTCAGCTCCTCCGTCGCATTCTTATTGATGTCAATGGCATCACAAAAGCGCCGTCCCTTCAATGCTGATTTAATTCGAAGGTACAGATAAAAATCAGCTGGAGCCAGGTCAGAAGTGTGGGCGATGCATCAGTGTTGGCACATTGTTTTTTTGCCATAAATTCTTTACCGAAAAAAAACGGTATGCTGGGGCATTGTCGTGAAGGGTAAACAAAAACCGCTGCTTCTCCATTTTTCGGGGCTTTTCCTTTTGACTGCGTCCTTAAGGCGACGAAGGATTTCAGTGCAAGTTACTTTATTTACGGTAACAATTCCTGTAAATTATACCAGCGAATTCGGGGAAATTTTTGGAGATACTACATAGATAGTCTATTGTGATGGTGTCGTTAAACGAACAATAGAAACAAAAAAGCCTTAGAATAATAATATTGGAAATCGTTTTCGTATGTGGTAATATGACATCAGTGCAGAATGACTTTTTAAGGAACCGCTGCGAGTTAATATGACAGTTTCTGGATTCGAACTTTGTGCTGAAGATAGCTCACGCGTCGCACACCCAACGAAGAATACAAAAACCGAAGCGAACACTAAATTTCCAAATAATGGACCCCCATAAAACCGACAAGGGGATGCTCGGGCCTGGGACCTCGGGAATTCGATTCGCTAAAAAATCACTAGCCCGTCTCCACCCCCCCTGCCCAGGGACTGAGAAACAGAGCGGGATGCATCATTCACTGCGCAGCCTCACGGGCGATCTTGCGTCCTGATATTCGAGTGCACAGGATAGATGTAAGGGAGCATTTCAAATTGTCACCCGTTACGAAGCTGTGGTACAGACCATCACAAAATTTAACCATCTTGATCCATCCGGCTTCTGCTTTTCCGCCCAACTCTTGTTTCATTCTTTTATACTATTCTTTATTTCTTCCAAGTTTTACCAGTTTGCCTCTGTCGCCGAAGAGAAGGTCTGCAACTACCCTTGGTGACTGAGCTACGGGCTAGACAAACGAGAGGTCTTGGTTCATTTTCCAACAACATCAAGAGATTTTTGTCTTCTTCAAAACGGCTAGATCGGGTCTCAAATCTACGCAGCATCCTGTTCATTGGGTACTGAGGATTCTCATCCTGGGGGCGCAAAGGGACTGGGATGTAAAGCTGACCACTCACGCCATCTAGTGTCGAGTGGGTCTCTAACGCCATTGTCCCTTACGCTTGCATGACTATCACAGGGACGAATTTATCTTTAACTTTCTTTGACAGTTTGTGTAGATTGATTACGGTTACCAGTGTTTAGTTTTGTGACAACATGATTTTATTCAATAATGACTTAAATGAAGATAATACTCAAGCACCGATGCACCGATATATATATATATATATTCTAGAGTTAAACTTGCGTTCTTTTCTGTTCTGAATCTTAGATTCCATCACTCCAGATCAAGTTGATTGTTCTTGTAAAAGTGATGTATGAGACATTTTCATAAAATTGAAATTTAACCCTCGAAGACTAAAATGAATCTCTGATGTACGAAGATTAACTTCTTACCTGACAGAGAACATAATGTGCTTCTGTTAAAAAGACCAATCGATTAATATTAAAATGCAATAAAATATGTACTCCGTCTGAAACAACTTCCTTTTTATTTTTTTATTTCAAATATTGGCTACTAGTTTCGGCCTGAATAGGACATCGTCAGGCCAAATATTTATAGAAACCTAAAAATGCTGGTGCATATCATATAATTCGTCAGTATCATGTGATCCCATTCACATTCATATTGTTTTTTATAATTAATGCCAGCTGTAGTTTTGTCCGTAGTAAGTTTTTGATATGAGCACTGTACATGTATTAACAACGTTTTTGTTGATTGATGACTCAATTTTAAAATTGTATCTCGTTTTGAAGATATACAGTATAAAATGTGTTATAAAGATTTTAAAGTATTTTTGCATAACACACACACACACACACACAAGATCTCGTCTTCAGCTGCTGTACACTTCGTTGAAATTCTATACATTCTTAGTAAAATTGAGTACTGGAGTTGTATACTTTATAACACATTTTATATTGTACATCTTGAAAACTATCTAGAGTTTAAAATGAAGTCATCAATCAATAAAAACTTTGATAATATATGTACAGTACTCATATCAAAAAATTACTACAGATACAACTATAGTTGGTATTAATTATAAAGAAGAATATGAATGTGAATGGTATCCCATGATATTGACGAATTGTATTATATGCACAAGCATTTTGAAGTTTTTAATAAATACGAGTATTTGGCCTGATGATGGCTTATTCAGGCCGAAACTAGTAGCCAACATTTGAATTAATAAAATAAAAAGAAAGTTGTGTCAGACGGAGTATATATTTTATTCCATTTTAATATTGTACTGTAACACAACGGGATGACCTCTACCAAAACAGTCGATTAATGTTGTACAGGGAAGTGACTCTTATATACTAGTGACAGGGTTTGCAAGAATGCCTGTCCTCTAGAGGTAAGGCATTCGCACGACGAACAGCAGAAGACTATTTTCGACTGGTTTTACCAGCAGAATACAAAATTAGAGGAGAAGATATATACCTATAGGTTCTCACTGACATGGATATCTTGCGGTTGAAGGTGACTGTGTGACTATAAGTCGCATAGATCTACGGTAATAGCCATCAAAACGGTTTCTATTAAACCTCTTCGTTATATTTGACAGTGTTCTGCTTGAATACCTGCGTAACATTGATTGATTACTCCATTCATCAACTCGGGCTCAGTCATTCTTCTGGGGTACCAACCGAAACTTTCAAGAGAATTAAGAATGAAAGGGTTACAACGGTACTAGCTGGTGGCACTATCACTGAACTCGATGCAGGTTACAGCTGGCAGCACAAAAACTCACATGCATGCTACAGTCAATGTGCTAAATCCATCTATGATTTATTAGTTTATTTTGTTCCAAAGCTCTCTAGAAACTGGCCTTCCATTGTGGTCAGCTCGGTATCGTAAAAATAAACCTAGGTCTATATAGATCAATTTCTATACGATTTTTTTTATAGAGGACATTCCTTTGTGTTTAATGAGTTACAAAACAAACAAGTTGTGTTTGAGTTACCGCCAAACACAATACATTTAATTTTTCCTTATTTTAATGGCGACAATTTTCTGTCCTTCTGGCCATCAGCTGGCCATCTTACAGAGACAATTGTGGCCACACAACCACTCAATGTTATGCATTTGTAACGTTTTGCATATATATTAATATAAATGTAAGTATTATGGGATCCCATACTACGTGATTGCACTGCATGTATCTTAAGGTTCTGTAAGATGGCCAGATGATGGTCAGAAGGGCCGAAACTTGTCGCCATTAAAATAAGGAAAAACGAAATATTTTGTGTTTGACGGCAACTGTTAACAACTTGTTTATTTTGTAATTCTATATGGTTTCTTCTTACTTAGGAATGACATCCGATGTAATGCTGGACAACGTGAAGTGGTCATCCTTGTAGTCGCACATTTTTTGTATATTTGTTTATTAGGATCGCTCGCATCAGTTACGGGCGGTTCATAGCCATACGTTATAAGTTCAAACTGTCAACGTATGTTCAAGAACCGTCGGTGATAGGTAGGAGGGGTTGTGTACAGCGAGAGATTTAAACGAGGAAACGGTTAGCAGCAGGTAACGGACACAAACAGTCCAGTAAGAGAGCAGTGTATTAAGAGAAGAGAGTGAGTGAGGGAGTGCAAATGAAGTGACTGTGGTATTTTACTAGACAATGATTTGTTTAACTGGATAACAGCACACTTTTTATATCGATAATAAATGAATAAATAAATCAATAAGTAAAAAAATATCTAAAACTAAATGTGATTCGATGAACCACACCCGACTCCCGAAAGAAATTCTCCTACCAGACTGAGCACGTCGGGACATGCAAGTTATAAAAGGGCTATCGTGTAAATCCTCCTGCTTCAAATAAGCATGGCGCATTCGTAGTGAAAACTTGTACAAGTGCACCTTCATGTTTTACTCTATTTATTTATCCGTCTGTCCACAACTAGAAGCACTAAAATAGTTGAAAGATATTTCCGTTACATTTTATATTGGGCGGTCCTACTAATGCTTGTCAGAATGTTCAGTGGTTGTTTAAAACCGAAAATGAATAAAAGGCATTTGGCACGAGGATCAACGTGCATTTATGTATGCAACTGAAGCTCTAAACATTTACAGGAGCGAGAAACAGTCTCAAAGGATCATGGTGTAGACAAAGACTGCATACTTTTCATTGTTAGTAGGACAAACCTTTCATAAATCATAGGATTTTAAAAATAATTAAACGTCTATTCTATCATCAATCTTTAATCATTAACTGAGCGAATAAACCAGAATTGTTATGCTATGCATATATATTCTGGCCCGTTCATTTGATCCACTCCACAGAGATTCTAAGAACTAATATCCGGAACATCAATACCGATAGCAATGTCTGATTATCTCCCCTCTTATTCCCGTTAATCAGTGAAAGACCTACGAAGACTAATAATTTCATATGCTCTTGTTGTTTTAGCAACATGGATACAAAAAGATTGTCGAAGAAATGGTTAATTTAGATTTTCTTAGAATTCGTGCCAGCTCCACCCAGAAATTCGTTAGAAGGACGAATTAAGCCCCTAAATATAAGTTACAGCTTCATTAATCTTGTGTACACAATTCACTGCTCTACTTTCCTTCTCTTTATACGTATGGTTGCTAGACAACTATAAGAGGATTCTACTGCAAGAACGTTCTATTTTCACAGCTGTTTCGTTGCATAGCAACCATTAATGCACCAAGCGATCAATATGTGGCGCCAAGGCGGTAAATAATCGTAACATTCCTCAACAGTTACAAGATTACCCACAAGGATTTTTAAGCAGTTGCTTTATTCTCTTACGGATTGCTGCCACTTCCTGCAAGTCAAGCTGTTGTCTTTGAAACGGCAAATACGCTCCATTGTGAGCTGTCTGCTACATTCTTTCATTTGCGCCATAAGATCATCAAGTGAAAACTTGAACTCTTTGCTAGTGGACTGAATGCTCATCATTGAACATCATTTTATGTGAGATTAAATGGGGAATTCCAAATTGTCGCTCTTTTAAAATTATTGTTGTGCCTTATCATTGTCATTTTTCCAAGATATGTTGCAGTAAAAGAAGACGTACTGAATTTTATGTTCATGGGACCGTGCATCACAATTCTACGTCAATAAAAATCCAACAAGATGCAACTATATACAGTTTGATGTTTATTGGACCGTGCATCATTGTGATAACTGGAGAATGAAAAACCAACTAGATGCCACTTATTATCTTATTGTACTTCTTATAGGCTCAACATGTTTCGGGCACAGTAATGCCCGAAACATGTTGAGCCTATAAGAAGTACAATAAAATAATAAGTAGCATCTAGTTGGTCTTTTATTCGGTTATCCTTTCTTTGGGTCTATTTAAAAAAGATAACTCTGTGCGAAAGGACTTCGTGCACCATGGAACAACCCCAAAAGGCAACGATATATGCACAGGGCATTAGTGATATCCGAAGAGATTTCCTTGCCTCGTCAGACTGAATAAGAAAAATGAATGTAGCCTATAAAACAATGATTCAGAAGGGAACGTTTGTTATTTTGTACGAGGTTTCAGTGACGTGAAGTGAGATAAAATACACGTACAAGTAACTGCAACATGGGCGCTGAAAGAAAATATACTTCAGAAACTGCCAGTCTTTGAGAGGAAAATCCTAAGAGGAATATTTGGGCCTACGAAATAAAATCAAACATGGAGGATTAAAAACAATGAAGAATTGGACAAACTGATAAAGCACGGAAATAGAGTCAACCACATTAAAGCCCAAAGACTGAGCTGGTTCGGCCATATACAAAGATTGCCTGAAACCAGGGCAGCTAAGAAGATATTTAAATGGAATCTCTTAACCACGAGACCAAGAGGATGATCCAAGCATAGATGGGAGGACATCATATAGGACCTTGGTTAAATGAAGATCAAAAATTGGATAATCTGTGTCCAGGATAGAGCAAAGTGTAAGGATGTCGTTGAGAAGGCCAAAACCTCCAATTAAAAGAGGTTCAGCGCCAGAAGAAGAAGAAGAAGAAGAAGAAGAAGGAAAGTAACTGCAGTTCTTGCAGTTTTTGGTACCTTTGAATCACTCTGTGTAGGGCCTGTACTATAACACTGATCAACATAACATAATTTCATGTTGATAACATTATGTAACACTGATCAAACTGAGAACTCTTATTTAGCAGTAAACTTGTAGACTTTTGCTCGGAAGGGGTCTGTTCAGAATCTCGACGTGGACACTGGATATGCTGACTGTGGTTTGTCGTGGTTTGCTTCAGTTCCTTCAGGGAGATAAAGGAATAGTTCGATTAAACCACGGCCGATTCCAAATTCTTTCCCATACGGCACTCACCAGCCACGAAGATACCGAGAGCGCCATAAAGTAAATCACAAAATTTTCGTCAATCGATACACGTATCGATAGGACCGTTATGGAGAATAAGCAACTGTGTTATTTCTATGCGGTTTACGTGAAGAAGTGTCCAGGCGGACAGAGGGTGCTTGCACTAAGAAGTCTGTAGTGTCCTTAGTTTATCTGGTCCCTATAGCTGGCCACTCCTTTCCGCTACCTAATCGCATGGTACAGGGTGATTTTTTTCCTGCTTGAACGATAAGCGCCGGCCCAGCGCTCCGTCAGCGTTGCGTCGTATGCCGCTCTTCGGGGAGGTTTAAAAGTCAATGACTGGAGCTAGACAGAGATCGAATTGATAATAACCTTTAGAAAGTCTAATATAAACTCACTAGAAACCTGGGCTGGCGCTAATCGGTCAAGTAAGTGGGAAAACACTCTGTACATGACTGTCCCAGCGAGGGGCTTATGACTGGATGCCATTTTCTTATATTGGCAACATTTGTCCAGTTCTGACTATAATGAATTATTAATGAACACGCGACGCTCAAAATGATGGCCGCAACAGTTTGTGGGATGACAACGGCACAAACCCCCCGATCCTATAAAGACACGTGGTAATAGATCTTCAATAGTACATCATTTTAGTGAATATGAAACACCATAATTATCGTGCGAAACTTTCGTTTAGCTTACAGTCTTAAAGCGCTAACTATTGTATCATCTGAACTAGGAATACGAAATTTTGTACAAACTGTATTATAAACACTTCTAAATGTGGCGCCTAATGTTATATTTATAAGCTTAATGTCATGGCGCCTGTACGACATTTTTTTTTATGTACAACAAATTTAACGTACACTGAATGTATACTTTAGTATCGATAACAAACCTTCCTCACAATAAAATAACAATTTTGTACTGCTGGCACTCTTACGTACCACATCGTAACGTATTATATAATCATCATCAATACCAGTAATTCTCATAACACTACTACAGCCGATCGCGGTGGCCGCGCGGTCTAACGCGTGGGTCTGCGGCCACTCGCTTGCTGGGATTGCGGGTTCGAATCCCGACGGGGGCATGGATGTCAGTCTCTTGTGATTGTTGTGTGTTGTCAGGTAGAGGTATCTGCGACGGTCCGATCCCTCGTCCAGAGGAGTAGTCCTACCGAGTGTGGTGTGTCTGAGTGTGATCAGGTGCGAAAAGGACTCTTTACACCCACAATGATTAGGTAGGAGGATTTCAGAATAAGAAATTTTGGACAAAATGAAGACCACTACAACAACACTAGCAGCAGCAGCAGCAGCAACTATTATTTTTATTAGCAGCAGCAGTAATAAAGTTCTGCAGTATTTTTATGTGCAAACTTAGAATAATTCTAACCCGACTAGGGTTTGATCTGACAATCACATATGCATGGCAGAAGCACAGCAATACATGAGTTAAATTACATTTCATAGATGATTCGCGCTAACATCCCGGAACTCTGACATCGGAAAGATAATTTGTAGTTTTTTTAAACTCATGGTTCCGTGCATCGTAATTCAATATTAATAAAATTCCAACCAGATGCAACAATATGCAGATATTTATTTACTGCAAAGTCACTCTACATGTTTCGGGTGTCACAGCACCCATCATCAGGAGTACTAAACACTGTAACCGCAACCTCCGGTACAGGTCATAATACTGGTACAGCTACTTCCCTCCAACGTGGCCTGATCTGGACTGGTTTGTGCCACTCGCACAGTTTTTAGTACTCCTGATGATGGGTGCTGTGACACCCGAAACATGTAGAGTGACTTTGCAGTAAATAAATATCTGCATACTGTTGCATCTGCTTGGATTTTTATTAATATT
>Ga0123354_10013813_pt1 | contig 12557 bp, 7 predicted proteins | sample TergutLab28metaG_2_FD_97872 | JGI IMG/M metagenome (GOLD analysis project Ga0123354, IMG submission 97872) | Labiotermes labralis P4 segment gut microbial communities from Petit-Saut dam, French Guiana - Lab288 P4 | ecosystem: Host-associated > Arthropoda: Insects > Digestive system > Gut ... | reverse complement strand
GCGCTGACCACGTGACACCCCTCTATCCGCAAAAGTTGGCACTAACTTCGCCGACAGGCGGCGGCCGCTCTGTCGGTATAGTTCGCGTGCGGACTAAGGCCACGGAGTTTAGTTTAGTTTAGTCTTTGGTTTAAAACAACTTGTTATGGCTATTAATATTGTGAGGTAGATTTGGGGTGTCCCTGAATACAGGAAAATACAGACTGTGCATGTGAGGATGTGATAGCTGACTGTTTGTCTTTGTTGTTGCCACTCTGAACAGTGTGGCAGGAATGGACAGTTAGCTTGCAGTCATTTGTTACTGTGTGTGGACAGTGGGTGATATCAGTATGCTTGTGAAATATATTCAGTTCAGCAAAGAATGTTCATTTGCTCCACTTTTGCAAAGTATATGTTGTGGAAGAATGTTGGGAAGGAGGAAGATGTGCACAAAGTTCATCCTACACAGCCTGACAAATGAGCAAAAAGAACAGAGTAACATCTTCTGAAGACTGTGTCCAGAACTCCCAGAACAATCCACACTTCCTAATTGCATTTTTACTGAAAGTGAGTCTTTGGATTTTCAGTATGATTTTGGAATAGAGAAAAAATCATCGCAAAGACCCAAAAATGAGTTGCTTGCAAAAGTCAAGGATGACAACATTGTTGATCAGTTTCTTTAATAAACACTGTGTGATATCCAGGGAATTTGTGCCTGAGGGACAAACATGGAACATTGAATTCTGACTGTATGTGCTTGGCATGTTATTGAAGCACATTTTACAAGGCTGTCATTTCTATTTGCACAACATAGATAATGTTCATTTTGGCACTCACGTAGTTCTTAATGCATGCTAGCTGTTCCTTGAATGTGAGGATGGGTCTTTTTAAATTAAAGTCCTTGAGATGCATTAGATGATGGTTTTGTGCAGCTTGAAAAAAATGTAAAACTTGTATTGCAGCCAAGGAGGATGTTTGAAGGAAAATAAAACAGTCTTCTCCTTATTTCATATATTTATGTTCTTACAGACCTGAGTCTCGGTACTCTGCTGCTTGACCTTGTGTAATTTTTGACTGATGGCTGCCATGCTCTGAGACACTACAAAAGTACTCCCTGTGTCATAGTCTCTGTTTAATGAAGTTAAAATAATTGTGACACATCTTTGCAGGTCCTGAGAGAAGCTAAGGAGAAGGCTGAGAGAGAGAATAAAGAAATTGAGGATAAAGAAGCTGCAAGAAAAGCACATTTTGAGACGCTTTTTGATGACTATCAAGGTATTGTATTTCTGGTCCAGAAGTTGTCACTGAATTGTTTTCACTGTTAAGGTTTTTGGGAAAACTTTGTGAGCATGCATTGCTTCCAATGCATTAACCTGCAGAGCAGGCAAGAAGACAGATCAGGTTAGAAATGATCCTAATTACAGTGTGAGGAGTTGATCTAGTTCCCCACACAAAAATATTCAAAAGAAACAGTGATGCCATGTGAGTCATGGTGAATGGTGTGGTACAGAGAATAGTGCTGTCACACCTACAAGGGACCAGACCTCAACTGGTATGTGCATGAAAGGTGTTGTGGTTTTATATATGAGAATTGTTGAAAGATGTGAATATTGTAATGATGTTTGAGGTTTTTAGATTTTAGTGACTCTCAGAATTAATCCTCTGAGTTGTGACTCTGTATACTTGGGTAGATATGCAGATGGCTACACCAAAGATCTAGGCAACTTGCTACTCTAAATTGTTGGTATCTGTCTACCAAACTGCATAGTATCATCCCAGAGGAGTGAAGTGTTGGCATTTGCTACTCTTTATGCCTGATTTGTTGATATTTGATTGCATATGTTTGCAAACACATAAGGGCTGGTACACCTGGAAGCACTGGAGATGTTATCAGAGCAGTGTAACATGAAGCTGCAGTCTGTGCTATTAACAAGCAGTGGAACAGCTCTCAGCCAGCTGCAGCAGTCATTGCAAGAAGTAAGGGATCTATGCCAGCTTCCTGATGATGAAGACACAGAGGTGGATGAGAGTGATGCTGTGGAGTGGAGAGAGAAGTTGGATGGTGTCACCAAGGGGCTTGGAGTCCCTTTTGCTACTGACAAGCTGAATGAAGTAAATCCTGATGTGATTTCTTAGGCTTTCTTTGTACATAACTTGAGATCCAATTGAATCTGATCTCCCTGCATGTAGGGCACTATCTTATACGTAAGGGCCAGTTAGTACTTGTATTTGCATATTAAATTGTTTTAATGTCTTACATTTAGTGTAAATTGTTGTGCTTGACGTGTCATTGATAACACATATATATATATATTCTCCCATTTATGGAATTATAAAGGTGTTTATATTACATTCACTTAAGGAAGGGGTGGTAAGAAGGATGAGAACAGATAAATAAGAAGAATGGGACAGAGCTATGGGTATGAAGAGGGAGGGAGGTAAAGGAATAAAGAGTAAAAAGGAAAGGAGTAAGTGGTGAGAGATGATGCCATAGCCAAATGACAGGGTATCCAGAGATTTGTAGTAAGCATATGTTATTGCTGTTGCTCATGTGAGTTGCCATATAAAACATGGACAAAATACTTGCAGTTAAATTTACAGAATGCATTGTACTAGTGTAACAGTAAGTGTTACTTTATAGGTGAGAATAAGAATACAGATAAAGGCTGTTGACAGGCACATAACAGGATACCAGTATCAGAGGTGTGAATGTAACCTGGAGTGAAAGGTGGTTATATAAAAATAAATTGCAGACCTAAAATATTTAGTATTATTCTGCTTGGTGTAATGTGTATTGAAATTTTATGTTTATGCCCATTTCACTTAGACATGGGACATGGCACATCGTTGGCTAGAAGACCATTGTGCCATCCAGTTCTCTGATACTGATGTAGTCAGTGGCATTTATCAGAAGGCAATACAGACTATGGCACAGCTTACGGCTGCATCTGTTGAACAGTTCCACAAAGTTGCAGAGCTTCTCCTTGTGAAAGATGACCGGAGTCCCACAAATGAAGCACAAACTTTAGTACAGTAAGTTCACTTACTGATTTAAATGAACTGAAATGTGTGTGTTACTTTCATGAATACTAACTGAATGTAAGGTATGAGCAGATGTACTATCAAAAAGTGAAATCTGTCTCTATTAGAACTGTTTTGTAAATCAGAATTGAAATGTGTAGTCAGTAAATGGTAAAGCAGTCCTTTTACAGGCCTGGAGTGGCCCAGAGGGTTCCAGGAAGTTAAGGTCCCCAGATTTCATGACAATGACACAGGATGGTGTTAAGGTTGTCAGCCTTACTCACCGGCCGCCTTTATCCCCAGGAAATGCTCCTGGTACTCATTTCTGTTGGAGGCTGATTTGACCCCAGGGCCATAGTGTGATTGGAAGGATTTTATGTCGATGAAAAATTCCAATGTCACCAGCTGGGATTGAACCAGCGACCTTCCGATTTGTAGCACAGCACCTTAACCACTGTGCCGCCAAAGTCCATCTGTAGCATAGCACCTTAACCACTGTGCCGCCACAGTCCATCTGTAGCACAGCACTTTAACCACTGTGCCGCCACAGTCCATCTGTAGCACAGCACCTTAACCACTGTGCCGCCACAGTCCATCTGTAGCACAGCACCTTAACCACTGTGCCGCCACAGTCCATCTGTAGCACAGCACCTTAACCACTGTGCTGCCACAGTCCCCAGAGTCAGTAAATGAATATCTTAAATTGCTTCTTGTTATAACAACTTTGAATTCTGGTCACTGGCAGAAATGTTGGAACAGTGAACCTGTTACAGTGAAAGCTGGATTTTACATTCCTTGAATCTGTGTTTTCCTTACTTCTATGCATGATTTAATTGGTCCTACCAGAACTTCTTAAGAACAATGTTATATTTTCGTGAAATATTCGTTTGTGGTTTGTACCCAATTCCTTGGTTGTATGTGTAGGTTGAGCATTATTGGCCTGTTGTTTCTTTTAAATACCGTATGTATCCAAATGAAAGAGAAGATTTTTATTGAGTGCAGCATTTAATAGTGTAGGGTGCTGTTGTATTTGAACACAAATTGCTAAACTGAATTGTGTGAAACCAAACCAAGGCACTGCATTATCAAATTGTCATGTATGTAGCCAGAAGAGAGAATACAGTATCTGCAGTGGTTATAGTTCATTTTTTACAGCACCAAAAACTTCCTAAATGGATCGGGAAAAATTATGGCTCATACTTGAACCTAATGCTGATTAACACTGCTGATGACTAACTGCAGTACACCAAGAAATATCCGAGTTTTGGAAGCAAATGACAGCATTAGGCAACAAAATTAGAAGTTTATGCATGCAAATAACACCCCACAAATGTTTTGGTCGACCCAAGCTAATATTTTCCAGGAACTAGAACAAAATATTATTGATTTGTTTGTGCTTTAAAAGAAGAATTTGGGTGATTATTATATTTGAGGCGATAAAATATAAAGCATGGAAACTTGCCAGATCACACAGCACACACAGCATCAGTTCAAGGTCAGCAGAGGTTGGTGTGTTTACTTCACTAGAAAAGAATCTACAGACACATTTTTCTGAGCACTGGAGGGCATTGAGACTGCGAAGGAAATGCCCCATTCACTTTAATATTGAAGTAGCGTGGTGGCTATTCTCAGTAATATTGAAGTAGCATGGTGGCTTTTCTCAGTAATATTGAAGTAGCATGGTGGCTATTCTCAGTAATATTGAGATCACTGTGTACAGGATTCAGCAGAAAGTGAGGAACGAGCAACTTACTGTAATGGACATATGACGAAATGATCTAGATGACATACTTAATGCAGTACGTAAGTTTTCATTTTCTTTATTTTACATTTTCTGTGATCTTATATTTACATTGTAAATAGTCTTTCTGAAACACAAAATTCAGGTTTCACTTTATTGAAATTCCATATGGTGGTGGAAACTGTGAGGTTAGGAGTTAGTTTTTGGTTTCTTATGTAAAGAAATTGTCTGCTGTGTGTTTGCAAGAAAAGCTGTTATGAAGTATTGCATCATATGCTTTTATATTATTCAAACATTTCTGAGCTCTGTAGTCAGGTGTAATGAAAGCTTGTGACAGTATATTTATTCATATTTTGTCAGTATTGTACGGTACTTGTTTTGCAGGGTTACATCCACTCTTTCTTCTCAAGTGAGTTCTGTGGCCACACGCTTTTCTGAATGCCTAAATGCTGCTATAAAAAATTCATCTGACCCAGATGTTATTGTTGCTCTTATCACCAATGTCTTTCTAGAGGTAATGAGACTTGCATGTTTGAATCGTATAAAATATATGGATTTTGATGGAGTATGGCATGTGACAACATTAATATTATCTGATTGTAAGGAAAGGGAGATTATACCATAAAATTTTAAAAGTAACAGATTTTGTGCAACAGTTAGTGTTACTTCATTGTTCCTAAAATGACATATTAATTAGTTTTCAAACACGTTTGTGTAATTGCGACGAGTGACTGTTAGCTTCATCAGGTCTGTCCGTCCGTCCACATGGAACACCTCGGATCCCACTGGGATGATTTTCAAGAAAGTTGATATTTGTGTATTTTGCGAAAATCTGTCAGAATTAAAGGTTCCTTAAAATGTGACAAGCATATGGGTACTTTACATAAGGGTATATCTGCGTTTATATCTCATTGAATTTTTCTTAGAATGAGAAATGTTTCAGACAGAAGCTGTAGAGAATAGCAATACATATTTTATGTCCAGTATTATTTTCCATAAATTTTACCATTCATGAGATAGTGTGGAACCATGTTGCAGAGCCAGACAGCCCACAGATAACAATATAATGGGCTAATGTGCTTTGCATGCTGGATAACTAAGGCTACTGTCACACGAACACGCCTCAATGCTATGTTAGATGTACATTGCCTGTCTTGTTATGACTTTGTGTCTCAGGAATTTAATTATTCTAAAACCTGATCTTTCGTTATTGAATTAGTTGTAAGTAAGTGGTTTAGAAACAACCGAAGTATAATTTTGTTTGTTCAATTTGTAGGCATCTAACAGCAGCTCATATATCCAGAGCGCATTCCAGTTGTTGATACCTGTGCTGGAAGTTGGACTGACCAAATAGGGCAGCCTGGTTTTCTCTGTTGTATGTACAGCATTATCTTGCAACAAAGAAAAGTGGAATCCAATTGTTACCATGCAACAGACATTGGAGATTGTGGCAAGGCAGTCTTCACCTTCAGTTCACTTTTGTTTTGTGTCTTGTAGTTGCATTCCACATGCACTGTGATCTGTTTTGTACTTTCTATTTATATATGTATGGCATAAAACAAATAAATAGTGTAAAAAGTGTAGTGAAGATGGCGTCAGAAGATGCAAAAATGCAACGGGGCAGAAATTAGTGTGTGATTTGGTGTACATGTTTGTTTGGCACAAAAGTTGGTTAGTAAAACTGATGTTATAGAACATGATGTACAGTATGTAAGAAAATGAAGTGTGCTGAGATTTTTTATGTCTCGGTGATACCAACTGAGGGATCTGGAAGGAGGGTTTCATGAAATTTATGCTTTCTCAGCATAGTGGCCTGAGAAGAATATGAAAATCTTGTTGGCAGTAAGAAGTGTAAACATGCAGAACATTGGACAACAATGTCTTATACAGCAGTCTTATTAACGTGCAATGTACAAAATATATGAAAATACAGATTCAGTGGGAGATATTGTAATTGTATATTTATGAAATTTTGTCAGTGTTTCAAACTTATTTTTACAATATGATGCAAGTATATGACATATCCACAGTTTTAATATTGATTTGGTGTCTGTGAAGGTTCTGGCAGGAAGTGAGTGACTTCACTTAATCAGGAGTGCTTCTGATGTGCCTGACTCAAATCCTAGCCAGGACATTGACTCTCCAATTGAGGTTTCTTGTAGTTTTGCTCAGTCCCTCCAGTCTAGTGTTCGGATAGTACCCCAAATTCAGTTGTGGCCTTCCAACCATTGTCTTTGCAAACACTTTTCACTGTTATCTGGTTATTGTATGGGGTATAGTCTGAGATATTGGCTGCATCATTATATAAACTTCAAATAGATATAACGTTATAATTTCTTATGTATATGATACTGGAGAATGGTGTCCTGAGTGTTGTGTGCATGCTTGGGGGTCTTGTTAAGATGTTTGTGTCTTTTTCTGGGTATAAGGTTTCCGAATTATTATTAATTTCCATATATAATGTTTGAAAGGAACTTCAATTTGGATTTCAATATTCACATGATAGCATTTTCTATTTGCTGGTAAAAGGGTTGTGGTATATAATTTAGAGAGAGTTAATTGTTTTAACTTGTTTGTTGTCTGTACATATCCCTCTGAATTGATTGTGGCACCTGTCTTCATTAATTCCACCAACAGTTTTTGGTCATTGTCACAGAGGACAGTAATGATGCCTTGACTTGCAGAAGTCTGCACCTCGATTTTGTTCTCCCTTATCCTCCCAACACTCTTGACTCAGAACCCTCAAACTTCCAACATTTTGGCCCCCTGAAGGATGCACTCCTAGGACACTATTTTGCTGACGAAATGTAATACAGGGTGTTTGAAAAGCTCCAATGATTCAGCAAAGAGTTTTACGTGACTTGCATACAACACTTCATGCAAAGATGGAAAAAGTGTGTTGAAAATGAAGGAGACTTTGTGGAAAAGTAATATCAGTTTCATAAAGGATGTGCCTGTGATATACGTAAATCACATTGTAACTGTAATTATAATTTCTGAGAAAAAAATAAGAGGCTTACCTACATAATGACCTTAGTAATTGTACAACTTAGATTTCATTTAAACTCTCAATCTATCAAATGACTTCAAGCTGGACAGCAAATTTAATCACAGTCAGAGCAGGAATAATTTTGTACACCTCTGTGTACAGACTGGTTTTCAGACCTTCCCACTGTTGTATACATGGGCTGTTTCCATAGGTGTAAAGTAAGTGGACAGCATGAATTTGACCCATCACATTCCCTAAATGTTGAGATAGAGAGTCTGTGGAGCTGAAAAGTAACAAGGGACAAGTTGCAACACAGCATGTGTTCAGTTTGGAGGAAATTGCATATTCTTACAATGCTCAGCATAACAGAACATTGGCAGTTAACAGAGTGGCATATAGCAAGAGTTGTGGGGGAAGCATGCTGTGCAGAACACCAGGGGTAGCTCGACAGCATTACTTCTAACAAACATGGAAATATATGAAACTGGGACACTTAATGTTGGTACATTTGTTCAACTGTTTATGATAAATATTAGAACTCTGTGAATGTATGTCAAAATATGTGAAATGGTGAACAAATATTGTCGGTCAACTGCTGTGGATTAAGAGGAATTTTCTTTTATTGCATGATCATTGTGTGAGACAATCATTAAATTCCAACTATTGCCTAAGATAAAAATGCATTTATGATAATATGATGCACTGATGGTGGCAGAATGTCAAGATTGAAGGGTCTGTACAGTGCACCAGAGCTGGCATTGAAGGGTTATTTTGAAGAGGGTTCATGTTTTGTATTTATCCCCAAATAACTGAAGTGACGTGGTACTTAAAGACAACAGTATTATATAGCATGTGGAGTGTGTACAGTTGAAACACACGATTCCTTACAGTTTTTGGAAACAATGTTATTTAATTTGTACATTCTGGCAGCACATGAGATATGTGGATCTTGCAATTGTGTTAAAAAAAACTGCACTCTGTTCAGATACATTAAGTAGATCGGTCAATATGTACTGGAGTTTCAGAGGACCATGCTTACTCCGTTCTGGAGTAGTTCAAGAACAGTGACCTGTGGTTAGTAACGACAACCACAGAAAATATGTAATACTAGAACTTCACTATGTGGGCCAGGCAGCTCAGTCGTTATAGCGACTGACTACGGGCTGGATGGTCCGGGATCGAATCCCGGTGGGGACGAGATTTTCCTCCTGTCCAGACCGACCCTGGGGCCCACCCAGCCAACTGTAAAATGGGTACCAGGTCTTTCCCGAGGGTAAAGTGGGGCCGGGGCTTGCTGCTGACGACTCACCCCCTTCTAGTGCCACGGTCATGGAAGAGTAGAGCTATACCTCTACCCACCCTCTGGGCCACACCGGGCCTGTAATGGGAACAGTTTACCTTTCTATAAGAACTTCACTGGTTATTAGAGTACGTCAGCACTAAAACCTGCTATAGAACTAACATACAGGAATGACAGCTGTAATATAATCGGATTATGCATGTTACAACCAAGGGAGCTGCGACTGTACACAAGGATATTTACGATCTTCGGCAAGACCTGCAGGTCTAGGGGTGGTGTACGAGCGTTGATATACCATCTTTATCTCGCTGATGCCATTTTTGTACGGTTTGAACTTTCTACTTGTACATATCCCACCCCTGTAAGGTTTACTGGCATTACGACATTGGCGATTGCGAAGATCTGGCGCAAAACTCTTACCAATAGTAATCTGTGCTCGTAACTTTCCTCTCCGTGGCTCCATCATTGTTTCTTTGCCATCCGTGATGTGAGGAATGGATCAGTCCAGTCCTCAGGGCCGTGGAATAAAGGTTTTTATCTCTGGTGTCCGTGGCCCTATAATCCATGGGACAATCTTCGGCGGGACCGTTTTTAAGTGCTTGCAAAGATGACATAGTGCACGTGTTTGTAGTTGGTTCTAATCACAGATCAAATTTAACAAGATTGGAAACTCAGTGACGTGGTTACCAACTGTACTGCCATACATTAGTGATCTACGGTACTAAATCGCCGGTGACCCGACAACGCAAGTGGTAATTCAAGCCATGAAAGTAGCAGTAGATCCCTTGGTGGAGCAGCCAGCTACTGTCACTTATGTCATAAAATCAATAAATGCGTGTGAATACAACATGTTTCATCAAATGTTATTAATTACCAACATGTTTCCATCGTTTTTGCGATCATCATCCGGGTAGCTTCACAAGAGTACAAAGAATATAATAATCTGCCATATGGAATATTGGGAACCACTCAATGTTATGATAAATGTCTCAAACATGTATTTCCATTTACTTTTGCAGTTTACTCTGTTCTTAGTACTCCTGTAATGCTACCCTGATGGTGATGACAAAAGTGATCGATACATGTTGGTAATTAATAACGTGATGAAACGTGTTTCATACAAATGCATTTGTTGATTATATTACATAAGTTCAAATATTATCAAATGCATGGATATGGAGCATATTAAGCCAAGTATCATGTCAACCTTTTGTGCTATATTGTATTCACAACCACACCTACTTATGTCATTTATTGACAGGCATGTAACTATTGCAAAATACATACAACTGCAATAGGCAAAGTGTCAAAGGAACAGAATAATCTTATAGGAATGAAATACAGATACAGAAATTACACAGCAATATATGACAGAAGTCATGTGAGTGCAACAGTAACAGTGACAACATATGAAAGCAACGAAGGAAAATAATACAACACATGGTAGTGATGATGCTGCAATAGTCAGCATGGAAACACACACATTAATGGATTGGACATAAATAAGTGTAGGTTGTTAAAAAAATACATTATTGAATAGTATTAACTGCAAAATACGTATAACATAAACTTCATTACTCTACCCCTATGTCTTTGCTTGTATAAAATCAGTAAATCATGGAGTTCTTGCCATTGCAGAGGCACATATCCATATGCTGGATAAATGTGTGTCCATGTGAAAAAAGATTTCATTAACAGCAACTGAAACTCCCCTTACTGAAACATATATAACTGTGTGAAATACATGTCATGGAAACAAAACTGATATTCGAAAAGAGTAATTAGAGGTAGAACAGGAAAAGCTTTAACATTAATTTCTTTTGATCCCAGGCATTTGTATTCAGTGTTGTAAATGCACATGTAAACATCCCCCTCAGTCACTGCTTTAACCTTTAGACGCCTAATGTCAACTATAGTGGTCGTACCGCACCGCTAACCTCTAAAGTTGCATTTTACATATTTATTCAACAAATATAGGTACCGAATATTTTAAACATGGTATATACTCTCCCTTTTTTTTCTCTTCAAAATGCAGTTTGTTTCATAATTCTAACGTATTTGGTTCCCGTATTCACATTTTATATACAGGATGTGCTAAAATTAAAAAAATAATTCCGGCGCCAAAAGGTTAAACTTCAAACAATTCATCGACACACTGTCAGAATATCACTAATTATTCCTTCATAACCAGACATTTTATGATGCAAGAGAATACATTGCACAGTACCGGTTACCAACCAGTGAGGCTGTACATCTTTCTGCAAACAGCATAGTGCAAGGTGAACCAACCCAGAGTAGGTCAATACCATTTCATTCAGTTATCAAAGCTTGATTACATAAATCATACTAAAACATACTTGCTATATACACACACACACACACACGATTCACTAAAGATGGCAGAGCTACATAACACTTATCATGTATTTACACATACAAAATTGCTGAGACCACTTACTGAAGTTCAAATCTAAACAGTACACAAGCCACTTAATTTCCAAACACATGTAACTGTAGTATAGTACTGTTTATGAAGTGGTGTGTGCTGGAGTTCTGTGCCTAGTGTCAAGCGCAAAGTGTCCTGGTTCTCTCAACCAGTGAAACAGTACATTTTTCTGCAATTATATGATAAAGCTTTAACTTTCTTGGTGTCAAATCTGACATGGCCAAATTAAGTTCCTTTGACAGAGAATGCCTTGTTCTAGGCTTTGAGGAAGAATTTTGGTCACTGAAGCACCTGTATTCCCCATCAGAAGCATCTTAGTTGAGGGAAAAGGAGGTGTCTTCCATAGAAAATATGTTGGCTACTGCTGGTGTAGGTTTTGGCACAGGATTTGAGAGGAAGTGGAGGGATTGTCTATGTGGACAGGAAGAGGTGTCTCAAATACAGGTGGAGGACAGTGGCAACTTGATACAGGTTCTCAGGGGTGGCAGGGCAGGGAGGCTATGGTTGTGGCTTGGAAAGGGTAGGTAACAAGGGCAGAGTAGACTGTGGGATGGAACGTGAAGCTGAGTCTCACTAGATTGAATAGTGTATCAGAAACTAAAGGAAGTTTTATGTACACAATATAAACGCTGGCTTGTACCTCAAGGAGAAAATACTAACAGATCTATGTTCAACTATCATAATTCATGTATGTATAAAGATGCAGAACACTATACATACAGAATTTGCGTCCAAACATCTACTGTATTTCTTGAATCCTTGTATGAATTCAGTCCTATTAAGCTGCAATTGTGATGTGCACTCTTTAAAATATACAGACTTGACTCAAAGTGCATTTTGTTGGCCTTAAATATATATATATGTAACTGCAATACACAGAAAATCTTAAGGTTATTTTTATAGGTTCATCTAAAAATCTATAATTGGCAAGGAAAAGAAACTTTTTACTTATGCAATAATTTTAACCTTTAGAGCTCGTGCGTCCTACCCTTTAGGACGGCATTTAAATACCTCCGCGCTCTCTCACGGTACGAGCGTCCTACCCTCTAGGACAGCCACAGCCTCAGCCGTTTAAATAATT
>Ga0123354_10013812_pt1 | contig 12557 bp, 11 predicted proteins | sample TergutLab28metaG_2_FD_97872 | JGI IMG/M metagenome (GOLD analysis project Ga0123354, IMG submission 97872) | Labiotermes labralis P4 segment gut microbial communities from Petit-Saut dam, French Guiana - Lab288 P4 | ecosystem: Host-associated > Arthropoda: Insects > Digestive system > Gut ... | reverse complement strand
TACCAAACTCAATGAGAATCTTATATAAGATCTCCCTCCTAACTGAATCATAAGCCTTCTTGAAGTCTATAAAGAGCTGATGAACTTCTTCATTGTATTCCCATTTTTTCTCAAGTATTTGGCGAATGTAGAATATACGATCAATAGTCGACCTGTTGCGTCGAAAGCCACACTGATGATCCCCGATAATCTCCTTCGCATATGGAATTTTGTTGATCGCGCATCCTAATATAATGATAGTCTTTTTTTTTTACCAACTTGATGCACAAATTCTTTATTTCAATAGTTTATTATATTCCTCTACATGTTTCGAGCACTATTATGCTGATCTTCAGGAGGACAAATTGTATTAGTAGAGCATCTGGTATGGTCACTCTCTTTGGGTGACTGGTCAGTACACAGGTTACGAGAGCGTAACCTGTGTACTGAACAGTCACCCAAAGAGAGTGTCGATACCAGAAGCTGTACTAATACAATTGACCTTCTGATGATGAGCACAACAGTGCTCGATACATGTAGAGGAATATAATAAACTATTGAAATAAACAATTTGTGCATCAAATTGGTAAAAAAAAAACTATCACCACACAGTCACCCCCCTTTGCCGCGTGAAGCAGCATGCTAGCACGAATTGAAAGAGGTAAAGATAAAGGTGCAACTGTGCCTCAGTACGACGTCATAGGCGCTGGGGGTTTAGTTCTCCACCTATTACACGTTAAGTACTGCGTGCAAGTACATCATATAAGGACGGGGGTTACGTCACACACCTGTGCCACTGCAGCCATAAAAAATCTGATTGTTCAGCTTGTAGCCAAGTAGTAACTGAGCTACCTCCACTGCACTTGAACAGCTGTCGTGTCAAAGTGTATATGAAAGTGTCGTCCTGACACTTTGCGTCAAGAACTACCTCCATAACGCTTATTAAAGCATCCGATGAATAAATCAAGATTCGAACCTTGCTCAGGCTGAATACCAGTCACGCGCCTTGCTGTTACTGCGATGAGTTACTAAACATGTTAAGACTTAGAAAAGTCTTCCAGTTGTGGTACTGAATATCAGGATAACACTGACCGACGGCAAAAAAAAAAACCATACAAAACTTCCGCTGATATTCGTTTGGTTCTTCGTTTATCGGACACTTCGTTAACAGCACGTTTCACATAATACGACTTGACAAAAAACTGTAAATAATTAACTCGGACTATGACGAATAAATTGTCCGTGGCGCACATTTGCGCGCAGTAACTGACAACAAAATTACATTAATACATTGGAACCTCGAACCTAGAATCGAAAAGGGACTACTCCGAACGTGATGTCGAAATGCTGAGCAATCAACTGTCACGTTCGTTTACTTATATATATATATATATATACAGGGTTATTCGAAATGATTGTCGGGGTTTTAAGAACTTGTCATACACAATAAACTTGAGATAGAAGTATACGTGTTTTTTTTATTTCATAAAACAACACTCCAAGTTTTTGTTTCATACCTTACAGGTGCTCTATATGTGCACCCTTTGTGATTCTACAAATATCAACACGATAATCGAGTTCGTTCCAAACTGCTTGTAGGTTGTCAGCGGTGATGGTTTCGATGGCGGTTCTGATTCGTACCTTCAGTTCCGGGATACAAAGGGTGCATATATAGAGCACCTGTAAGGTATGTAACAAAAACTTGGAGTGTTGTTCTATTAAATAAAAAAAAACACATACACTCCTATCTTAAGTGTATTGTGTATGACAAGTTGTTAAAACCCCGACAATCATTTCGAATTACCCTGTATATATATATATATATATATATATCAAACCCTGGCATGAGAAACATAAATTTTGACGTTTCGCTGACCGTGCATCTCAGTATATTTATTTTCAGTATTTAATCAACTTGATACACAAAATTTGTTTCACAATAAGTTTTATTTCATGCCTCTACATGTTTCGAACACATGTGCTCGTAATATGTAGAGGCATGAAATAAAACTTATTGTGAAACAAATTTTTTGCATCAAGTTGATTAAATACTGAAAATAAAATGAGAAACATACTTCACTCGCAAAACCTCAACTACGCAAGTCCGACATCAAGCAGCATAAATGGTACAGGTTTGTGTAACAGGTAAATGTTACTTCAACACTGAAAAATAAAGCAAACACAAGACAGTCAATGTACGTATAACGTAACATTAAGGCGCGTTCGTGCAACCATTGTTGCAGTGGAAAAGCAACGATTATTACACAACCTGAGTGTGTGCAATTGTGGCCTTAGGTATCCAGCATGTAGTGCGCATGCGTCATATTGTCATCTGCGGCCTGCCCCGCTCTACAATATTTTGCCACATAATCTCATAAACGGCAAGATTTTCAAAAAAAGTAACTGCGCTCAAAATGCGTGTTTTGATTGTTTCTACACCGTTTGTCCGCAACATGTCTCCTTCTAAGAAGAAATGGGTGAGATATGATCAAAAATGTATATTGGTCTTCATGTAAAGTACTCTTAATTCTTGTACGGTTTTAATAAAACTTCAAATTTCTCGACAGATTTTCGAAAAATCCTCAAATATCAAATTTCATGAAAATCCGTCCATTGACAGTAGAGCTATTCCACGTAGAAGGATGGACAGGGGGACAGACATGACGAAGCTAATAGTCGCTTTTCACAATCTTGCGAACGCGCCTAAAAAAAACTGAGGGTTTCATTATTTTCAATATATTATCAACCTACATGGACAAAATAATTGTGTTGGTCCAAAGACGTACGCTACAGACGTACCGTGTAATCAGCACGGCGTGGGAAATGTTTCAAAACATCACATCGTCAGTCCAGCACAACTACGAGTACATATTCTTGAAAAACGTTACATGTTTTGGGTTAAATAATCCATCATCAGGCTACATACGGACTTAAATGTTTGTAGATAAGTCTGTGGCATGGAGCAGAGCTGAACTAAGCACGTGCTACTGTATGGCTAGCAGCACGAGGCAGGACATACTGTCCATTCGCCGCAATCAGAACGTAAGACCACACTCTTTCACGTCAACAGGTTAACCCGTCACCAAGAGAAATCTCTCACCTGTAACACAGAACAAGCGAGCGGAGAAAATTCCGAAAGCGATGTGAAATGAGAGATACGCGTCACCGAGAATCACAGAAACATGCGGTAATGCCTAACTTTAAACAGCAGCTACAGATGTGGCCGTCCGGTCTAAAATATCTGCACAGGTTTGGGCTTCTTTCAGAAGGAAAGAATTAAAGATGACGAGGTACAAAACGATAGAGAGAAAGGAGGACAGTGAAACGCATAAAAAAGATGACACGAAAACTGAAATTAGACTCATGTCTCTTCAGACCCTCTGTGTATTTTTTTTTCCTGAACCTTGAACCTCTTGAGAGAATTCAACACACATAAGACTTTTTAATCTGTACGTACTAATCTGGTTAGTACCTCACAAAGAACAGTCCGTCTCCAATATAAACACAAAATGGTTAATTATATTACAGAAAGAACAAACACTAATTCTGAGAATTATATGAGATACACAAATACGATTTGTGAGGAAATACAGTGTCTTGATGTTACCAGCGTCGGTCCCCGTGGCCGCACGGTCTAAGGCGTAGGTCTGCGGCCGCTCGCCTGCTAGGATTGTGGGCTCGAATCCCAATGGAGGCATGGATGTCTGTTGTGAGTGTTGTGTGTTGTCAGGTAGAGGTCTCTACGACGAGCTAATCACTCGTCCAGAGGAGTCCTACCGACTCTGATGCGTAGTTGTGTGTGATCTAGAAACCTCGTGGATAAGGAGGCCCTGGCCTACTGGGGGCTGTCGCGCCAAATAAATAAATAAATAAATGTTACCAGTAGGTGATATAGTCAGTACCGGGATTTAAGTAGTTTAATAGCAACGTAAATTTGTTAAGCGGGTGTGCCTGGCACCATGGCGTGGTGCGTCCTCAGAATGCGGATAGAGGAAATGGCCTTCATGATGGGCGTAGTGAGCGATCTCGGACAGCCAGAAACGGGTTGTCTCTAGCTTGGGGACCGGGGAAATGCTAAGAACTCCTCCACGTTACAAATAAACATGTTATGAAAGGGTACGAATGGCCTCGGACTTGTACGGAGTCTTTGGAGCGACCTCGAGAGGGACAGTACTTTCCTTCATATAGAAGTGAAAGGTAGCCTCCTTGCTATTTCCACAAGGGAATGATTGTCTTGTTTATCTGTCTTAAGATGAAATACTTTATATGGTTATTTTTTGCTCCAATTACGACTAATTGACTGGATGAGGTATGAAGAACGAATAAACTACATAGCTTACTCTCCGTTGAAATTTAAAAATTCAAAACTAACTATGCAATTCCTTACCCTCCGGCTTATTTATATTACTGAAGAATTTCCCTTTCGTTCTCCAAGCACAGAAAACGAATTTAATATTATATATTACAGTTTAATACATACTGGAGACTTTTAACATGGCAGCTGTCAGATTTGGAAAACTGAAAAAAAAAACTAGTTCGTTTAAATTAAAAATCATAAGTTATGTTTGCGAGAAAGCTATATAACAAAGAATTAATGCAGATATTTGGAGATTTGGACACACTTTCATTTCTCAGAATAAGTCGGTTGAATTGGATTGGTCATGTTTATGGAATGGATAGTAAAAGAAAAGCAAGTCATGCATTTAACAATAATCTTCAGGGGAGTCGACTAAGGGGACGACGTAAAAACAGATGTTGGAAGTGTGTACTAACAGATACCAATAAATGCAAAGTTACAAATTGGAAAGAGAGGCTAAAGAACAGAGCTGACTGGGAGAAGTCCATTAAGGAGGCGAAGGTACGCCTTGAACTGTAGTGCCATCTAAGATTACGAATAAGAATAGGTAAGGATTGACATGCCGATATTCCAAACCTGTTAAATTCCTTTGTGCGCAGGATGTAAAATAATGGCATACTTTAACAATATTAACCTTTCAAAGCATACTAGTTACGTGACGCACCACCAGTTTAACATTCAACAACTGTACGCTCTGCCCACACTGTATTTATGTGTTTTGCGTTCATCTGAGAACAAACAGCGACTTGTGCCAATTACAGCATAAACTGATTGGTTTTTATAACCGAGAAGAAAAGTGTTTACAGTGCAGTACGAACTGGGCCTTTGAATAAAGCGGTCTGCGCTTCGACCGTAAAGGGTTAAAGTGCAAGTAATGATAATGGATGGGGTGATTCATCACAGCGGTTTATATCGTTTTTATTTTAGCGAATTTCAACCACGGATTATGCCATTTTGTATATTTTGAATCAGATAAGATGCTGAAAGCGGTGTAACTGCTGGAAGAATAAAATTACACTTTCCTGAGCGTAACTCTGTGCCTAATAGCTATCTGGAAGAAGAAACAGAAGGGCGCATAGGAAAACATTTGGCCCTAAGAGACAAGAAGTAACAGAACAACGGGAAAAATTCCACAGTGAAGAGTCTCATCATTTGGGCCCCTCAAGAAATGTTTTCGTAATTGGGGTCCTCAACTCAAGGAGGATTAGGTGGGCTAGACATGCAGAATAGAAGTACACACAAAAACAATATTGTCTGGCAAACGAGATTAAATGCATTCGTAAAAATGTGTTTCGTCAAATCAGCAGGATCAATACATCCCGCTTGGCTGTTAACTGAAATAACAGGGTAATGGAATGGAAACTCCTACAGACGGTAAATGAGGAGCGTGAAAGGAATTAAGTCCATTCTCATATACAGGGTAACACAAGAGAATTAAAATTCCTTGCTGCATGTGTTTATAATGGGGACTGTTCTGACGTTCGCTAATATTGGTAGCAAAAGATATTACCGATATACAACACAAAATCAGACAGCTAAACTCTCCCGTTTTTATGTTACTCTTACTGGTAAATAAAATAAACCGAAGACTCTCTCTCTAATTTAAGAAGCACCCCACTCTTAAAAAGGGTTTTCCAGGAAAAAAGTTTTTCAAACAAATACATTTCACTGTCCATCAAATTTACTACCCATTTAGCGAGGCTACTTGATATTAGAGGAATTTTGAGGAGTGAAAAATAATACACCGACTTTAAGACGCGCCCAAATTTTCAATTCAGAAAAACGCGAAAAAAAGCAGTGTCTTATATTCGAAGTAATATGGTATAAATAATATCTATTTTGCGAGAAGTATGAATCACAGAACTACAATAGAAATTACTACTGTAGTAGATCTTTGAGAACTCAAAACTCTGTTCAAGAATTTCTCTATCTTTCACGTATCCGAAGATTTCATTTGGACGTTCGCAACAGACAACAATACGATCCTATCCTAAAATTGTAAGAGCAATCAACACCCTCACACACTATGTGCTTAGAATCATTTTAACATGTAAAGTCAGTATTCCATAATTAAAACCAGAATTTTAATCTGCTAGCTTTTGTTCAAAATCTAAGGGCACGTCTTCTCCCTGGTTATGGTGTTGTATCCTGCGTGGACCCGGTGGGGAACGTATCTTGGATGTTGTTCCCAGAGGGACGGAGCTCGGAACTCAGGTTAGGACGGGGAGTCGGGGAGGCCGCACACACTCTCAATAATCCCCAAGTACAGTGTACTGGAGTTTTATTGTGTGTATTTAGGGAGTAACTGCAGTTACAGCTGAACTGTATTGGTGACAATTCTCTCCAGCGAGGCTCTCCATTACCGTTAACACTCACTGACCGTCCAGCTTCATTCTCTGTTGTTCAGCCATTGTTCGAGATACACAACAGGCTGCAACTGGAGCACAAGGCAGCTACTGTTACATACCTCAATCCACATATTGCTCGCGCGATGAACACTTTGCGTGACCAGTTATAAACAAAAAGAAATAGAAGGAAATTATATTCCTCCCATGCCTGATCTGCTTACTAAGAAATGGAAGTGTAAACAAAGAGTATGAGTTACAGGAAGGCAAGAACTAAGCATGATAAAATTAAGCTTATGACTTACATACAGTGCATACAACAATCCTGGAGAGAAAAGAAAGAAAAGAACAAAAAAATTAATGTGTATCAACTACAAAATAATGACAGTTTGTTTCGTTCCTCATGCCTGTCTGTGCCAGGGCAATTACTACATATTTTTGGAATGCGGTTCTATACAAACCACCCTTAATGTGTAAGCAGAAAGAAATCTCTCTTTCTAATTTTAAATATTGCAGTCCCCTGGGATGTCACGTTGCGAAGATACGCATCGACGTTTCAGCGGAACCTCCTGCATGAATTTTTAACGTAGGTAAATCACGTACCCTTCAGATGGAGGCAGCGGTTTCTTCCGAAGCGTCGGTTTGTATCCACCAGACTACATGAATAACAGATGTTACAAGACGGTTACCTTCGTATTAATCGCAGCTGGAATCTTAAAACCATTTGTTAATTTTAATTATCTTAAAGAAACGAGACAATAATAGCAACTGACCTTATGTTTTTTAGCAGATGCGTTATTACTAGTTACTGTCTTCTGCACCAGGAGGCTCTGCGTCCGGGTGACGAGCTTTCTGGAATCAAACACAGGACTGCTGCTGTCAGTTCTGTCAGGAATGGACACTGGAGCGTCCTCGCTGGTGGAATTGCCGTCTTCGCGAAGTGACCGCAGCGAGGATTGCCATTGTTTCTTGGGTTCACGCTCGTCTAGACCCTTTGCGAAACTGAAACTGCGCCTCAGCGTACTGGCACCAGAATGCACTAAGTTGCTAAGCTGTTCCCGTATTGAGGAACTCCTGCGTAATTGACTGTTTTGTGGCAGCGCGAGTGTATTCTTCTTGTCATTTGTTCCAGATGACTTCTGTAGTTTACCGCTTGTATTCTTTTTGGTGTCGTCTTTGGGTGGAGGCGTTGTTTTGGTGGTAGACGCCTTTTGTTGGCCTTTATTTTTCTTTGAAGATTTTCGAGAGCGGCTCGCAACGTCTAGCTGTCTGCTGAGCGTCATGGCATCAAAATTACAAGAACTTAAACTGCCGTCGGAAACAAATGTAAATGAACGCCCCTCCTAGTAGTCTACAGTCACCAGTAAAAAAATCTTATCTGTGAGGGATTTTCTGCCATAAAAATTGACTCTATTACCCAAGCAAAGTTGTGCAGAAAACAGTACAGTGTTCCTCAAAATGAAATAAACCAGCGTATAATGGCGGAAAGTAATTCCTTCAACTTATTCTGTCTACACGAAAAAGTTCCGGAAAAAGTTTCTAAAAAAATGTCTTTAATAAAGACAGAAGTACTAACATTCACAAAGTTTGTTGACGAAAAAACACCCCAAAAAACCTGCAAATGTGTTCTCGAAATGTTTATATACAGTCACAGTGATATTCAAGACAGATGTGCTGAATCATAACACAGTTTCGTCACATTCCCTGCGCACGTTTTCACCAAACAAGAGACATACAGATATATTACAGCACGGCAAATCTGTCCCGGCTGTTTCGTAACAAAATTCCTTCCTACGACAAGACGGGGAATGAAATGCACAAAAAGTTCCAGTTTGCATTGTAGTTTACATTGACAAATTATGAAACAAAGTTCTTCAGTATAAATAAGGGGATTAATGTCGGTATTGCTGTCTTTCACAGGTCATGTCTGCGGCTGACGACTTCTCACCACAAACTGTCTCGCTATCCGTCCTTCAAGTTTATGTCAGATGTTCGCACACGCCAGACACATCCACATCCTGTTACGAAGATACGAAAGGAAATTATTTGTTACTTGGAATTCTTCCATTAGTAACAAACAGCAGCTGGACCAGAACAATGAAACAATGATTTAAAAGTCCCAATTTCTCAGATAAATCCTCCAAAAGTTTCAAAACTGCTATCACTTATACATCGCCGTATCACATTATTAACACATTTCATGTGATTAGGCTACAAAAATTTTCAATATTTCATCTGGGATATCTTTCATTTTTTTCGTCATGCAGGTTCCTCATAGCCCCTATAAATTCCCGTAATATCAGTAACAACTCTACCACTCTAAAACATTACAACATACCGTAACACAATTTTAATATTATAACATACGTATCCATATTTTTATGGTTCGACAAAGATTCACTGCGTGAATCAGACAGATAGTTCTCCAAGTACAGAATCCCATCGTCAACTGAGGATTTCAAATTGCTTCTACTTTTGTGCGCTCTGGTATTTCATACACACACCCGGTTTTTTGGAAAAGGCACAGAACATGTACGTGCGTTCCGCACCAAGGAATCCAAATTTGCTGTGACCAGGTTACTAATGGCATTAGGAGGATTTCTCCTGTATTCCAGATTACTGCAGGTTTATGTTTGGAACAAGTGTTTACTGTTACTAGCACAAGGCCAGTGGAAATCTTATCGGACAAATTCAAGAAGAGGGTAAAAAAATCTGTAACCTTACTTTGTACCAAGTAATGGGGATACATTTCTTTCTGTTACAACTCATTCAACTATAATAACAGGTGGATGATGGATTTTTTCATCTAATAAAATTATTTACCGACTCTATATTTCACAAGTGACTATCATACTGAAGAAACCATCATATATTCTTCCATAATCATTGTACATTTTCCAATTATATCGGATAGTACTTTGTTATACAGAGCGCGCGTTCCACCAAAAATAACAGAGAAAAATTTTTCTTCCTCCTTCTCCATAAACCCTTTCGTATGTTTATCTCCTTCCCTTTCTACCGCATTATTTTCCCACTCCTTTATTCCTGTCTAGTGCCTCGACGTGAGTCTTACCGCATCCTAGCGAAGGTGCTCTGTTTTCCTCGAGCTTAGTAAAAATTCGCTGTTTATTACCTTCAAATTTCGGCTGTTTAAATCCCAAGAATTAAGGTCCTATCTTATTTTGTGATAGGTTACGGCTGCACAGACAGCCCTAGCAAGACCCTTCCCATGGAGAACATATAGACCAACTTCACTCGAATTCAATTTAAACTGATCGTTCCATAGGAATGAAATCCCGAGAACTGATTTCGACTATATGCGACAATATAAATTTCATATCCGTACAATAAAAACGAACAGGATGGACTATTTACTTTCAATTTATTTCAATAATTAACCTCTACATGTTTCGAGCAGGCTTACTGTTCGAAACATGTAAAAGTTAATTAATGAAATATATTGAAAGTAAATAGGGCATCCTGTTGATTCTTTTTGTACGGATATATTACGATACACGGTCAACAAAACATAAAATTTGCACATTTTATAAGCAACCTAAAATTACTGCCAAAAATTTTGAGTTACTATATTTACGTACTTATCAGTTACGGCTGCCGCAGACACGCCCATTGGCACACCTCATTCCATTATACACAATCCCGCTTAATAAATACACAAGTTTTCTGTAATTAGTAAAGACCAGGCTAGGATTGGGTCGGGTAGCTCAGTCGGTATAGCGACTGACTACGGGCTGAACGGTCCAGGATCGAATCCCGGTGAGGACAAGATTTTCCGCTCGTCCAGACCGCCCCTGGGGTCCACCCAGCTTCCTGTAAAATGGGTACCGGGTCTTTCCCGGGGGTAAAGTGCGGCCGGGGCGTGATGCTGACCACTCACCTCCTTCTGGTGCTGCGGTCATGGAAAAGTAGAGCTATACCTCGACCCACCCTCTGGGCCACATCGCGCCTGTAAGGGGATCACTTTACCTTTACCAAGCTAGGATCAGTATTGAATGAATATAATTATACTTCATATTAACAGAGGCCCAGATTCCCCCAATACCCAAATTCATATAAAGTGTTTTGCAAACGGCGATTTTGCCCATCTTCCAGCAAAGTAACACCCCGCTGTTGGCGAGAGATGGCTGCACTCCTACACCAGTGTGCGTCACCACAAGTTTTGTACTTCTGTTTTTTTTTCCTCGCATGTCACGCCGGTGTTGTACATCTGTGAATTTCACGCTATTTCCAGTTCTTCATTAAAGTTGTTGTACGTTTAAATTAATCGGCCCCAGCCGGCAATTTAAATTTGCTGATATGCTGTTATACCGCAGATAACTAGTACAGTGTGTCTGTGAGGTAATACAGTAGCGCTACGGTTGAAGTGGCATTAGGTCCTATCCTGCGAGCGATCTTCCGATTGAGTGGTAATTAAAACACGAGACACTCAGCAGTAGCTAGTTTCCACGAGACAGCGGACTGCTAAGGGACGGAATTTCAAGCCAATGCAATCAGAATTTCGTCTGATGTTAGACCTTGACACGATATCCCACATAGCGGAATGAATTTGACGCAGTTGGCAACTTCACTTAATCGTAACGAGGGAGGTGACGTTAATCTGGTTCAATAAATTTTAACGTGCACATATTTGTACAGATGTACCATATGATAAATAAACGACAATTTGCCACCAAAATCTAAACTCGATCTCACAGCCTCACGGTTGTCATTCACGTACGGTGATAATGATCATGCTGATGACTGTGATGTTGATTATTTTTATGTTTTGCTGACCGTGCATCTCAGTATAATCTTAGCAATGGACCAACTTAATGCACAAATTCTTCTTTCGTAATAAGTTTATTATATTCCTCTACATGTTTCGAGCACTGTTGCGCTCATCATCAGGAGGTCAAATTGTATTATACAGCAACTGGTATCATCACACCTGTAGGTGGCTGTCCGGTGCACAGTCCTCTCCCAACCCGTGTACCGGACGGCCACCTACAGAGTGTGACGATACCAGATGCTGTATAATACAATTTTGGCCTCCTGATGATGAGCACAATAGTGTCCGAAACATGCAGAGGAATATAACAAACCTATTATAAAACAAGAATTTGTGCCTTAAGTTGGTCAATTACTAAGTTGATGATTATGTTTATGATGTATCTAAGATTGTTCGAGTAACGTTGGGTTGTTACGATACGATAATCTTTTTTCGTTCTGACTAGTACCTGAAATATTAATTTACAGTTGTGCTATTGCGCACGACCACTCTTGACGTCCTGAAGTTTCATCATCACGTAAACAAAAGTCCATCCCCCAATCTTATGCTGAGGCATTTCAAATCAATCAAACATTTCACTCGTATTTATTCAAGAACTGTTTGTTTGAGTCATGTATTTCCATGATTATCTGTCTACCAAAGATCGGATTTCCTCAAGATTTTCCAAGTAGAATATAAGAATTTATCAAATAGTGCAGTATGCTATATGTTCGAAATTCATCCTCCTGCATTCGTTGCAACAAAATTCATTGCAGAACATTAAAATGTACATAAGATGATCATGCAATATTCTAATTCACGTTACCATTTCATGTTCAACAATCTACATGGTTTCGTTTCAGTTACAAGCCCAAGTTTGACTTCCATAAGAAAACATAAATAATTTTACGGTTGCGTCTTCGCCCGTTTTTTAGCGGGTTTGTACTTCGCGGATTCGAAAATTCGTGAGGCCACTCCAAGAATAGCGGTAGCACAGTGGTTAAGGTGCTGTGCTACAAATCGGAAGGTCGCTGGTTCGATCCCAGCTGGTGTCAGTGGATTTTTCATTGACATAAAATCCTTCCGATCGCACTATGGCCCTGGGGTC
>Ga0123354_10013807_pt1 | contig 12558 bp, 13 predicted proteins | sample TergutLab28metaG_2_FD_97872 | JGI IMG/M metagenome (GOLD analysis project Ga0123354, IMG submission 97872) | Labiotermes labralis P4 segment gut microbial communities from Petit-Saut dam, French Guiana - Lab288 P4 | ecosystem: Host-associated > Arthropoda: Insects > Digestive system > Gut ... | reverse complement strand
GCAGTACACACTTACACACAAGAACAACATAGAACAACACAATTAACCAATGAACTACACAAAAAATAACATCCGAACAACACAAATACAGACTAATGTGGAAGAGTGCCATAATCAGTACTTCACTAAAAAAAATGTTAATAAGCGCGGAATGGACAGTCAGTTGAACAAAATCAAAAGCGGTTACTTCCTGTGACAAGTGTCACTAGTCGACTGTTGTGGGCTGGCAGGTGGGGTGGACGCATTGTTAGCCACGCTTGCTGAGGATTTTAAATGAGAGACTGAATAAATTATCTGCTGGTGCAGTCACTGTTTGTAGGCTGCAGTCCTGAGCCAGTTCAACCTTATGCTGTTCCCACAGCTGGTTTATTTGGCAAACATTCGTACTCGAGACATTTCGCCGCTCTTGGCCTGGTCACTGTGACGGCCTTTCCACATACCATGTATGACAACTTGACTTACCAAATGACAGTGATGGTCCACACCTGTCACTCGTTTGCTTGTCAAGTATATGTGATTCATGGGAACGCTAAAACAAGTGTCGCGAATTGGTAGGCAAACAGACATCGGTCATTTACGGACAGTCTGTGTAGAACGGACAATTGGACGATATTGGTACCAGTGTACCTTTCCCACGATGACGGTCGATTGTAGCTGTGCCAGCCGTGGGAACGAGGCTTTGCCCGAAGACAACCACTGTTGATGACAGTGAATGGTTCTGAGTGTAGAATAGCATGACACCAGTTCACTGCCGGCGTTGACTCGTGTGTGCCACTTTGCAGAGTTCCTGACCCACGCGCCGTGCATGAAGCAGGTTAACGACGACTACGAACACTGCGTCCACCAGTACCAGCAAAGGATTGGAGAGGTTAATGCGAAAGTGCACGAGCAGGACATGAGGCCGACCAACAAGACGACTGATGAGAACGATAGCGACCTGCGGACCGTCTGCTGGTAAGATGCAGTACAAGCCCTCATTTCTTCTGGCAACTATCATCGGTCACTTGCCGTCGCTACTGGGCGGTCGGTTAGGTGGCTGCTTTCAGCGTTAAGAACCGACAGGAAGTGACAGCCAGTAGTTGTCAGGCAAAAGAACGACCCTGTACAATGCAGGCTGTCAGGACATGTCGTGTGGTGTGATGTGGTGTGTTGTGGTGTGGTGGTGTTATCAGCTGTGTTGTTAATACTGCTGTATAAAACAGCCTCACAGAATTGAAAGTATGTGGATAAATTATCTGGCATGTTGATTGGATCAAACTAGCTGCGCTTGTGTATTCACTGTCAGTTTCTTTTTGCAGCTCATTCCGCGATTACTTGGTCTGCTCGCAAAGGATAGTGATGAAGAAATGTGGAGAGCAAACGGCAAAATTTACTGAGGATTTCTTAAATCAAATGGCTTTCTCTCTAATCCAGGTATGAATTCATTTTAATACTTGCATCTTCTTTTTGTATTTTGTACTCTGACCAACAAATACACAATTATCTCACAAATTATCACACTTCTACATATTTCGACACTATCGTGTCATCCTCAGGGAGCTTGTAAACAATACCTTGCCAAGTTACACAAGTATTTCAAATGAAACTGTCGGTAATACAGTGGTACTGCATTTGAAATACTTGTGTAACTTGGCAAGGTATTGATTACAAGCTGCGTGAGGATGATATTTGTTGGTCACAGTACAAAACCACCTACGATTATTTGCCTCGTCACCTAATGCTTCTTAATATTACTTCTCTCTAGAATGTGTTCGCAGTTGAATAATTCAACGGAACAGAACCATTTTGCGAAGCTAACAGTTCTTCAGCCAGTCAAGAAATTTCCCGCATTTTATGGAAGGCGAAGGTTCATTACCGCATTTACAACAGCCCGCCACCTGTCTTTATCCAGTGAAATGCCTTCTCTTTATTTAAGACCCATTTTAATGTCTTTCTTCCATCCATTCCTTCTCTTGCTTTCAGATCTTGCCAGCTAACCCCGATACGCGCTGCTGCCTCATTTGTGCCAAATGTCCCGCCCGTCTCATCCCTGCGGTACAAATCATGATGCTCCACATTATGCACCCTACTATCGAACACCCTCAGCCTATGTACTTACTTTAGTATGAAAGACGGACTGTCCCATCCATATCATGCAAGAGGAAACGTGGCAGTTCTGTCCTGCTTGCAAACGTTCGTGTCCTTCCCAAGTCATTGTGAACTCAACCCCATTTTTCAGACTCAGTCGAACACCGATTTGCCTGTGTTGAGGAAATGTTCGCCCCTTTTATACCAAACCGGAGGACCACTTCTTATCAGCTGTCCGCGACTGGCTATTCTATACGGTCGCAGCTACATTCCGTGTCTGGGGACACTTGCGAATTATCTGAGATAAACCTGGAGCGGAATTGTCATGCGAAGGCACAAATGAAACCAAGTGTTGTATTGTACGGTACAGTACGGTAAGAGGGGCAGAGGTATTGCTGTGGCCATGTGCATTATTGCACACAGTAATGTGAATCAGTGAGCTAAGGAAGGGTCACTGTTGCCTTGGGCTACAGAATGTCCGTTTTATTGTGTCTGAGCGTGGCAGATAGCACAGGATTTCGTGGTGGCAGCAGGCTTTCTGTGCGCTAGAGTCGCCTTGCTGGGGCACAAAATAGAAAGGACGCTTGTAACATGGGAACGGATGAGTTGTGATGTCTGCGGCTAGCACCACTGTGCTGCACTTCGTCTGCTGCAGCAAACACTCCGTGGATTTCACATATGAACCGTTTTGCACGCGAGATCTTGAATTCTAGAAGAATTAATCACGGATCAACAAATGTTTGACGCCTTAGTACATGAAACGTGGTGTCCCTTTTATCGTGTCCCTCAGCACGGAGACTCACGGGAAGTCCCGGTGAATGCAGAATTTATGTACGATAAAACTGTCGCGTTCAGGGACAAGACAAATAGGACACTGTGCATAATAATGACTTGAACCAAATGAGAACACAAGAAGTGGCCATCCAGTACATGTTGCTTGCGTGCAGACTGTTTGTTAAGACACATCGGATTTCTGTGTAATTAAAACTTTATGGCTTTAGAATATACTTTGAAAATTTTGGGGTCTAAAATTTACACAACTACTTTCATTTCCAACAGTTTGAATGGCAGAGTTTCAAACAATCTCTAGGCACTTTCACTTCTCGTTTTGTCCTCCACGGATTAGTGAGTAGAGAGATCTAGCTTAATTATAGTTCGGTTATGGTTCAGCTCGTTCTCTCTCTCTCTTTCTCTCTCTGTCTCATTTCTAGCTCATTTATAACTCTGTTCCAGTTCTGTATAGCTCACTTCGTTCTTGTCAGCTCCATCCTCAACTCGCATCCTTCAGTGCTGTCATCGAGCGAAAATGTTCTGTTTGTAACTCATGAAAAGAGCTACAGAACACACAAAATTTGTGAAAGTGTTTGTACAAATAGAGCCGTGACTGCTAAGTGTGTTTTCGAACCGACTGAAAACTTTTGGGGGGCGGGGGGAGTTAGAACCTTGAAGATGGTCAAACAGTGGGCAGACGTCAGCTGCTCGAAATTCGGGAAATTTTGCCAGTGTTCGTGAACTGGTGACCGGAGAGCCGGGAGAGGTTTCGTGAAGATGGGAAACGAAGATCTGCACCAAGTCTGTTCGCACAGTCCCAAGAATAAGCTGTCTGGTGCAGTTCGGCCAGCCACCTTATTCACCTGACCTCACACCAACCGACTTTTCACCATTCCATGAAACAAAACACGCCCTCAAAAAGATTTCAGGGCGTCAAGGGCATCGAGAAGAACCTAGCCGCTGAATTACAGGCAGTGCTTTTGGGTGCCTTCGATTACTGTTTTGTGGAATTTTGGAAGGGCGCAACAGAGCGTGGCAGGCGAGCGAGATAATGTTGAGCGATATACAGCAGGCTCCTTTTATTTCTTATGCGTGTGTCTGTCTGTCTGTTCTTATAGACCTAATTCCGGAAGGTAATTGCTTGACCACGTGCTGTAGTCAAATACACTTCTGCAGTGCCAATTTTGTGCTGCTGCTCCAGGTATCTTGTGTGACTGCCGGTGATAGTACAGCCACGTACATGTAAAAGTACACGCAAATTAAGCACCAAGCCTATGGGCGGTGCAGTGACAGTTCCAAAGTTGTATCCTTGTTACTGAATGAAGGTGAGTGAGCAGGTTCACGCCCCGACCGCTTTATCCCTATGAAACCTGTATAAGGAGTTGGGTGGGCCACAGGGGCTTAATGGAGTCTGTGGAAAGAGAAGGGTCTTTAGCTCATAGTGTAGTCACTGTAGTGACTGAGCTACATATGTACTGCCAACATGGAATTTTGGTGGCAGAATGTATGTAGACAGTCTGGCAGAAATAACCGATGGTCTTTGAAACGAAACAGCTGACAGCATGAAGTACTGAGTGTAGGGACAATTGTATAGCGCGGTCGAAACGGAGTGCAGGTTAACTGTACACAGTAGCGGGTGCAAATGGTAAGTCTCCGGTGACCCCAGCTGCTACCTCTGCACCTGACCAGGCACAAAATCGCCGTTACATGTCCAAGCAAGTCGTCAGGATGACTTCAGCACTGCCGTGTGTGCTGCGGCAAGCCAGGGATACCGACAGGTCGCGTCCTTAGACAACTTTACAGGAGAACGGGGGTGAACGAGGGGTCAGATGGTATATCCGTGACGACAGAGGCGCCATCTTGTTGCGCTCATTCAGCCAGATGCCCAACATAGCTGTACAGCTCAGCACTCACTCCTTTGCACCCGTGCCCACATATCTCTTGAGAACTGTCATATTTTCTTTCATTTAAAAAACCGTTGGCTGTTTCTCAGTTAGCTCAGTGTATCTGGCAGCCCGAGTAGACGCGGACACAGACCGGTGCTGCTGTACCGGACATTCCGCTCTGACAACGCAGGACGGCGGATGGAAGCCTGCAGCCACTGCAACAGGATCTCGATTTTCGTGATTGATGTGACCAGAACAACTGTCACGTTTTGCTGGCATGTTGATGCGCCTGTCATCCTCTCCCCAACATACACGTGTATTTTAAAAATGGCACACAGATTTGTGCGATGCTTGAATTTTGTGACGTCAGCAAGCTGTATGTGTCCATGTACATGTTTCGTCCTGACGCTGCGAGCTTATGATTTTTTAATTTTTATAAAAATAATGATGTAATTATGTAATGATGATGTAAAGTTTACTGCCATCTGTATCTGATGGAACCCACCCGGTTAGGCACATAGCTCCCGAAACGTCCTAAATAATACAGAATTTCCAAGAAAGTGCATCCCAGAAGATACCCTTTGCGTTTCAGCGAACTGTCAGCACCCGCTCTTCATTTCCTGTGACAGTATGGTGCACATTAGTGTCTGTAAAACGTACACCGCTGTTCTCATTGCAGGCCCATTGCGAGAGTTACCCGCACGGCTCCGACCAGTGCCAAGGCTCGTCCGCCAGCCGGAACTCCCCGCGCGCTCTGCTACTCCCCACCTCCTTAGCGATGATATCATTGTACGCCCTCCGCCGTACCTGAGAGTTACGATGCGCAGCGGAGCTTGTCCGGTTTCTTGTCTGGTTACTCTGTGTGTGCGCGTGTGTGTGTCTGTGTCTGTGTCTGTCTGTGTGTGTTTGTGACTGCGATATGAGTCTGTGAAAAGACGAAAGAAGAAAATAAGCAAGAACGGAAAGTGCAGCTCGCGTGTAATGAATCCAGGCGAACACAGACTCCATCTCCAGTGCAGCCATCACAATGAATGTATTGCCTACAGTCTTAGGTCCACACTGCAGCGTGGCTGTTTTCTGTCACTTTCTGACAGGCTCTAAACCTGTCTTCTTTTTACGCATCAACTTGACAATTATTACAGTAACCCAATTTCTGCTGTGTGCAATCCAGAAGTGTAATTGCTTTTTATTGATTTTTCCCCCTCTCTATTCACATCTGCGTACTCAAGAGTTGATTTAATTTATCATCTCTGAGAACAAAGCAGGGTTTAAACTCCATAACTTGCAGCATTCAACTGTGATGGATCAAGATTCTAATTTAATTTCTTCTGTATTAATGACTTTGCGAGTCAACTTCTTTGCTATAATTATGTGTGTATTTATATGTTGTTATGTTGTTAACATCCATAAATATTGAGAGGTTTTCAGGTAAAATACTCGCAGAGAGTCAACAGCTGATAGTATTAATCAGTTTTTTCGAGGTATAAGCTGAACCCCACAGCTTTAAGACCTGCACATTGGCAGACAGTCTGAGCACGGCAAGTGTCGGCTGTGTGCATACAGTTCAGTGACTTTTGTTTGTAATGATGTGAACACTATGCACACTGTTTAAGGATTACTGTTGGGGACAATGAAGACACGACATAATATTTACAATTTCAAATTAACGCAGTTCCCCCCCCCCCTCCCAATTCTTCACCGAATAAAAATCGAAGCGTCCTTTTTACAGGCGCGACGTAATTAGTGTAAGTGTTGTGCTGTGGCCAGCAAGTGTAAATTGTGTTAGTTTCACTGTGTAAAGTGTAAATAGCGAACAGGTGCGTCACCTTCCTTCGTAGCGTGAAGGGTGTTGGTCTAAGTAGTTGATTCGAATATATGGGGGTTTTGTTTTATCTGACAACTATTGTTTGCCACTTCCTGTCGACTCGTGTGTCGTGCTGACAGCACACTCAGCCGACCGCAAACACGCGAGGCGCATTACTGGCGAGAAGAAGTGGCAAACGGCAAACGGCAGACGGCAGCTCTGCTATAAATTAAGGACTCCTGTCTTAAACTTTTCGCTTATCCACAATGGAAGAATAATTACAGATATCTCGGAAAAATTATGGAACAGATTTCTTTGTAAAGCTCACAGTTCTGTCATTGCTTTGTACGGAAATGTGGTGAACGTGCTGAGATCTGCAGAACAGACAGACAGACACAGTACCTCAGTATTTACCGACAGACACAGGACCTCATTACTTACCGACAGACACAGGACCTCATTACTTACCGACAGACACAGGACCTCATCACTTACCGACAGACACAGGACCTCATCACTTACCGACAGACACAGGACCTCATTACTTACCGACAAACACAGGACCTCATCACTTACCGACAGACACAGGACCTCATTACTTACCGACAGACACAGGACCTCATCACTTACCGACAGACGCAGGACCTCATTACTTACCGACAGACACAGGACCTCAATAAGCCATATTATTAAGACGTCTCTGGTCTCGTAAAATAAAAGTACTCCAGTTCGACGCCCAAAACACTTTACGTCTCTTTGTGATTTCGACGTTTCTACACATTGCATGTATCGTCTCAGTGAATGGCCGAGAACACGAACTGACTTTAAGACAAGTTATGGTTTGTTGATAACATTTCTTCTCAGGATGTAATAAAGCGTTTGTTAAACCTTTCTTTGTGTAGCGAAGACCAACCTGTTTAGTCATTTCGATGCAGCTCAGCTCTGCCCGTTGTGCATACCGAGACAGACAGACAGACAGACAGATGACGAAGGAAATAGTTAGGTGTAATAATACATTTGTTAGTTTTGGGCTGGTGAAGTTGTCAGGCGGAAGGCTAAGAGCGAGTTTCTTGTATATCGATAGCAATAGCGGATTGGCGGACCGAACACAACAAATTGCCTGCCCTTGACACCCCGCGTACACAGCAGGTCCGTCCGCCAGCTCTGCTAGGTTCTTCATCGGCCAAGAATTAACAAATTGCCTGTAAGGCAGAAATTGTTTGTGTGTTTGTTTGTTTGTTTTTGATTCTATGGTTAAACATTTAAGTCCCCCCCCCGGTCTTGTAATTTGAGAATAACTGGGTTGTACCATACGTTTGTACCATACGGTTGTACCGCACGGTTGTACCATATGGTTGTACCGTACGGTTGTACCATACGTTTGTACCATACGGTTATACCGTACGGTTGTACCATACGGTTGTACCATACGTTTGTACCATACGGTTGTACCATACGGTTGTACCGTACGTTTGTACCATACGGTTGTACCACACGGTTATACCGTACGGTTGTACCATACGTTTGTACCATACGGTTATACCGTACGGTTGTACCATACGGTTGTACCATACGTTTGTACCATACGGTTGTACCGTACGTTTGTACCATACGGTTGTACCATACGCATCTTTTCATATATATCAGTAGTTTTCGAATGTTCCCAAAATACTGAAATCTCCTGTTACTTGTGCCGATAAATGCAAGGCTATCCGCTCAGGTTGTTACTGTATGTGACAAATATCGCTTGTTGTTATTTATCGTATTATCGCAGCATACTGAGCCAACCGGCGGAATGGCGGCGGGTTATAACAAACGCTAGATGCCAGGTAGAATAATGACCCTGTAGTACTACGAGTCTGATATAGCAGAAATTCATGTAAGAATCTACCAAAGTGTGGAGAAGTGTGTCACTGCGACCTGCACTTGTTCCTTGTAATAAAGCAAGTGACTGTAATAGTGCGTTACACTGAATGTAGGGGAATGTTTGGGGCTGCGTGAATTTCAGCTGTGAATGAGACCAGTCCGTGACTGCATCGTGAGATGAGTGAGAAATGTGTGGCAAGGACGTCGAAATGCTCACTACAAACACGCTGTGCGTACTATGGAGGAGGAAACAGTAGGGCTACTGTCAGTGAATGGTTCGTACTGCATACTGCAGGAACAAGAAAAGGAACCTGAAGGTTGTGCTCCAAACTGGTCTAAACACAGTTTAGATTAAGAACAGATCTCACAGACACTTCACTTCCCCTCACACGTTTCCAGTAATATCAATAGCGTGTTCATAAATGTTCACTAATACAGAAAACTTCCAGGAACTGAATTTGACATCTGTTCAGTGCTTGTCATGTGCCTGGTAAGAGGACGAATTCCCCAAAGCTGATTGCTGCACAGTATTTCTGGGGGCTGGGGGTAGGCTGGCCTACTTCCGTCCAACCCCGTCACGTTCAGATGGCGGCTCTGATGTAATGAGGGCCAGTTCTGCATAGCTAGCCAACCGTGTCTGCCTCTCACACTGCGTGCTGCATGTCGTTCAGGGACTGGAGACGTCTGGACGGGCGTGGCTAACAGCGGGCTCCCTTCACCGGCCAGTCCATATCGTACGAAGGCCCGTTCACAATCTTACGGCACTTAGCAAAATCCAACTTCGGTCTCTTTCCTTGGATGTACTTGAAGTGTGTTGTGCTCGTTGCTTTCCGGTAGTTTCAGAGCGCTCATACTGCTGTGCTGCTCTCTGTTTGCACAAAAGAATCCTCTTGCTGCACTGTAACATTATCCTAAGCCAGGAAACCGTAGTTACGGACGTGCAGTAGCGTGCGGTGTACGGCAAAGCGTGTCAGAAATGTCGTTAAACTGAATGGAAATGCTGTACTGAGGCACGAACACAGAGCCACGTTATATCAACAGAGCCAACTCTATTGCAGACATATTTGTTATCTTCATTCCTCCTGCTATGACCGACACTCTTCCCGTACTCCGGACTGTAAGCAAACTGCCTGCGCCCACAAGTGTCATAATTTTGCGATCCGACTCTCACTTGCTTGGTGGTCGACGGAGCATCTCTTGTAGACACGCCCGCCCAGACGTCACGCGTCCATTGACATATTTTGCGTCAAGTGAATTCGAATTTGCCACAGTGTGTTTGTCAATGGCTGCAGAATGTAACGTTTAAGTAAATGTAAATAAATAAATAAATGTTCCCTATCAAAACGTTCCGAATCGCCGCAATAAATCGACAAAACTGCAGTTTCTCTTTCCATTATTTTCCTGTTCTGTAAACAGAATCTTCATATTCTGAGTTACAGTTGTGTTCAGTGTCTGTTGATGTGGAACATGCACTGAGTTGGCAGCACTGCTGTTCCTAACTGCAAACTGTTGGTCACTGTGTGTAGGGCAAGAACTAACTCTACATTTGCTTTTGCGCATTCTCAGAACTATTTATCTAGTCATTTAGCAGAACTTGCTTCATACACCAGAGCTATTCTTGCCTGTAAGCTCGGCCATGAACATTACCAGTCGGTAACTATTGACACTCAAAACATTTACAAGTCCGTCTTTCTTGTCAAATGAAACTGTTGTGTGAAACAGCGTTGTGTAACACACAACTGTGCTGCCTGTTGCGTTGGGCAGTTGCTAAAGCAGACAACAAGCTTTATAAATCTGTTAATACATGAAAGTGTTATTTTAGTAATGTGTATCAACTGTTTGTTTGTGTCAAATTCCTGTACATTGTACATTATATATTGTACATTATATATTGTATATTGTTGTGTCAGTACAACATGAAACTGATAATAAATGTCCTATCTTTTTCATGAGTGGTTTCAATGTTAGAACGAATGGCTTCTTGTCTTTTTATGGCACCGTGCTGCACACATGAACGATCAGAAGTGGGCATATCGTTTTGAATATTAACTTGAATTACACACAAACACTCAGACCGTACCGCGCAGTAAACACTTTCCCTCTCTGTTATACAAACCAGCCAGTTAATGCTGTATAGGGAAATAATCGCTGTTTGTTCTAAGATCCACACAAAACACATAAATACAGCTGTGTGGGCAGAACGTTGAGTTGTTGAATGTTAAACTGGCGGTACATAAATTGACCGCTGTCCGGTACGTATAGTGACCACTGTGCGGTACATATACTGACCACTGTGCGGTACATATAGTGACCACTTTACGGTATATACAGTGACCACTGTACGGTACATTTAGTTACCAATGGGGATTTATGAAGGGCAAATCACGTGTTCACTTCTTTAAATGGCCATGACTTTAGATACCGGTAGCACGGAATAACTTAACAGTTTTGTTACTGAAATAGATGTGTTGCTGTTCAGATCCTCTGTTCATTGCTGGCCGCGATGCATCAGTCGGTACAGTGGCTAGGCTAAAGAATGGACAACCAAAGTTCTGGTTCTCTGGAAGGTCCGGTTCGTCTCTCGTGCACACCCAGCTCGCTGTTCAGTGGGTGACATTAACCGCCACATAATGTCGAGATTCAGAATGAGTGCAGTTACATTCCATGGCGCACACAGGTCAAGGGTCGCCCTTATTTGTATTCTGTTCCTTTAATTTGGCAGTCATTTGCACTGTACAAGATGTCCTATCGCAGCTTGTGCTGGCACTGAAGTGCATCGCACCGTATGTACCGCACAGTGGTCACGATATGTACCGCACAGCGGTCACTATATGTACCGCACAGCGGTCACTATATGTACCGCACAGCGGTCACTATATGTACCGCACAGTGGTCAATATATGTACCGCACAGTGATCAATATATATACCGCACAGCGGTCACTATACGTACCGCACAACGGTCATTTTATGTACCGTACAGTGGTCACTATATATACCTACAGTGGTCTATATATGTAGAGCACAGCGGCCATTATATGTACCTACAGTGGTCAATGTATGTACAGCACAGAGTCATTATATGTACCGCACAGAGGTCAATATATATACCGTACAGCGGTCAATATATATACCGCACAGTGGTCAATATATGTACCGCTCAGTGGTCAATATATGTACAGCACAGCGGTCAATGTATGTACCGCACAGTGGTCACTGTATGTACCGCACATTGGTCAATGTCTGTACCGTACAGTGGTTAATGTCTGTACCGCACAGTGGTAAATGTATGTACCGCACAGTGGCCATTATATGTACCGCACAGTCGTAACTGTATGTACCGCACAGTGGACATTATATGTACCGCACAGTGGTCACTGTATGTACGGAACAGTGGTCATTGTATGTTTCGCACAGTGGTCATTATATATACCGCACAGTGGTCACTGTATGTACCGCAAAGTGGTCATTATATGTACCGCACAGTGGTCACTGTACGGCACAGTGGTCACTGTATGTACTACACCGTGGTCATTATATGTACAGCACAGTGGTCACTGTATGTAACGCACAGTGGTCATTATATGTACCGCACAGTGGTCACTGTATGTACCGCACATTGGTCACTCTGTGTACGGCACAGTTGTCACTATGTACCGCACAGTGGTCATTATATGTACCGCAAGTGGTCACTGTATGTACGACACAGTGGTCACTGTATGTACCGCACAGTGGTCATTATATGTACCGCATAGTGGTCACTGTATGTACGGCACAGTGGTCATTATATGTACCGCACAGTGGTCAATGTATGTACGGCACAGTGGTCACACTATGTAGCGCACCGTGGTCACTGTATTTACCGCACAGTTGTCATATGTACCCCCCCAGTGGTCACTGTATGTACCGCACATTGGTCACTGTATCTACCGCACAGTGGTCAATGTATGTACCGCACAGTGGTCACTATGTGTACCACACAGTGGTCAATATATATATATATATATATATCGCATAGCGGTCAATGTATGTGCCGCTGTGGTCATTATATGTACCTCACAGTGTTCTCTGTATGTACCCCCCCCCCCCCATTGGTCACTTTTTTTACATCACTTTTTTCTTTTTTTTTCTTGCTCTTTTTTTTTTATATTTTCCGCACAGTTGT
>Ga0123354_10013806_pt1 | contig 12558 bp, 5 predicted proteins | sample TergutLab28metaG_2_FD_97872 | JGI IMG/M metagenome (GOLD analysis project Ga0123354, IMG submission 97872) | Labiotermes labralis P4 segment gut microbial communities from Petit-Saut dam, French Guiana - Lab288 P4 | ecosystem: Host-associated > Arthropoda: Insects > Digestive system > Gut ... | reverse complement strand
TGAAGGTCCGCTGCACGCACCCATGTCCGGAGGCTACAGGTGTTACAAGTGTCTTCTACTCGCTTCTGGTCCCCCCCTGATAAGTAATTAACAGGGAGATACACGAGGATCTGGACGTTCCGCTGTTTGCCGGCCACATCAGAGCCCTGACCGAGAGCTTTGACTCAAAGTTAGCTGATGTGGGGAACCCCCTAGTACGGCAACTCGCAGATACCTAAGCTGACCTAGGGTTGACCCCGTCGCCTGACGCGAAAGTCAAATGCGGCAGAGGACAGCAGGTTAGTCGAGGCCATCGCCCCGATGACCAAGTCGACTAAACGAATCGCGCTCGGCGCTGATCAGCCGAGAGGCCTTCGGTTACCCTGACTGAGGTTTTCCGTGATTTTCCTCAGTTGTAAAGTAAATGCCAGACTATTCGATGCAAAGTCGGGGCACGGCCCGCACTTCCCTCTACCAGGCGCGGCGGCTTCACCTAAGCGCCTGACAAAACGTCGCATAAACCAATATGCCACAGAGCCAGTGTGGGCTCGGAACCAGACAGTCAACCAACCAAAGTTTAGCACTCCCATACTTAGTCAACGGCAACCTAGGCCGTAGTCTTTGTCACAATCAGTCAAGGCCCTCAGCTTGACTTCAAAATCGTTAGCGTGAATTTAATCCCCTCTTAGAGTTTAGGTGTATGTTACTGAGCCCAGGTATGCAGTCAAACGCAGGAATGGCTAAAGGACAAGCGGACGTCGACTTGCGCTTAACGCAAGTTTCCGCCCCCCAATTAACACTTTGACTTGGCTTGGCTTGGCCGTTTACTATTGGGAAGCTTGGGATGAATGCCTTAAATTTGCGGATTCCTGTTCAAGAATCAATACTACGATATTCTTAGCTGAACTGCTTAGTGTCTTTCAGAGCCGAGACGCTTAAAACTGTGATTGGCTCAAGCGGCCTGTTCTGAACATTTAGCAATCCGTCTACGTGACCTTCAGCTAGTCCTAAGTGGTAGCTGCGTCTTGTTCTTGGTGTTTGACCTCTTTGTCCGACTTGCACAACTTTAAACTTTTTCTGAAAATTCTTACTGTAAGAATTCGTGTCATTTTTTCACTTGATATTTTAACTTTCTCGTTTTTTGTCCAATTATGCAATAAAGTTTTCCCTTAATTTTCTACTAAAAGAATGTTTTCGTTTAACGGATGCTTATACTAGGCTTGCAAATGGTGCCCCTGTAGGCGTCTTATAAGTAATGTTTGCGAAATCCTGGCTGGAGGAATACATGCAGATGTCAGTTGCAGTAACATGGTTACTTTTGTACACTATAACCAGGCACTTGGAAGCAGATTTTCTTTCTTTTTCTCAGACCCCTGTCATGTATAATTTTCAGATATCTCTTGATACTTATTTTATTGCTGTCGGCTATGTGAAAATCAGAAATAAGTGTAAATCTTTGTATTAGAATTAGAATCAGTTACAACAAGTGTTGCTCTTATTCAGTAGTTTAAATACCATTTATAGTGTCGGTCCTTGTTTTATTGAACAGTAACTTGTGTAGAACTGCAGCAGTTATGTAGACCTATACTGCTCATTAGGAGATGGCTTATGCGTGACTTCGTGTTTATGTTATGTGGTTTCGTACCATTTCCACGTAGTTTTCACGTACTTACACAGGCAGCATCTCCACAGCCGAAGTTAATTTTAACCTGAAAATAATAACATAATTTCTTGCACCGTTTCAAAGACGGAAGGAAGAAAGTAGCTGAAGGTATGAAAGGGATAGAAGAAATAAAGTAGAGGAGTGAAGGGTGAGCGTCAGGAAGACAGGATTCTCCGTTGGCAATGTAACGAGCTGTTCCCACTGGTTAATTATAGTTCCGCTAAGGGAAAGAACTGTCCAGTGAAGCAGAGTGAGAGTCAGTTGTGCTGAAGTTAAAAGTAACGGTGGATCTCGGAGAAGCCATATAGTTGTTAAATGCGTCAGGAAGCATAAGCTAAACTCATCACTGGGTCTTAATATTTAACAGTTTTAATTACATCGGTATGTGTAATAGGACACTTATGTGGACTCATCAGTGGGCCTAGTGATATGAAAAGCAAGTACGAACTAATTAAAAAATATAGATATATTAGAAAATTCATGTATCAAATATTTACCCCTTAGGTTTTAGAGCATAGAATTTTCTTGTTCAAGATTTATTGTGCCGTCGTAAATTTAGTAATCTAGTTAAGATTTAAAGTACTGGGAATTCAGGGTACAGTCCGTCTCTGCGTAACTCAGTAACTTGTGACACTGAAGGAAATACTAATGATTAAGATGTTACCGATTTAGTTTAATCACCTAAAATAAATATGTCATTACGTGTCTGCTTACAGTGACTTCGAATTTAAATATATAAAAATATTATTGACGTATCTTTGTAAGTGAATATCTAAAATGATGATAAAGAGAAAACGCTGCTTCTAGCGGCGAAAGAAACTTGAGTCGTAAGCGGAAAAGATTGCATAAATATGGATGAAGCGGAAGCTAGAATGCAAACAGTGTGATGCATTGTATAACCAAGACCCTGTTTCATCCCCTAAGAAGAATCAGAAGGGAAAAGCGCGCCTTTCTTCAAGATTGGGGTGTGGTGGTGGGAAATTCACAACGTCTTGGGCCCTTCTGGGTCTAGCAAGCAGGAAAGAGTCTTCCAGTAATTGAGAAGTTTGGAACAAATGGGATTGTTAGTATATCTTCTGTCACAAGAGAGAAGGCGGTATAAGACGGACTGACAGACAGATAGATAGATAGACAGACAGACAGATAGATGTGCAGACAGAGAGGGAATCAACTACGTTATAAAGCAGTAGTGCCCAAAATTCAATCTGAAAATAGGAGAAGAAACACAGAATACAGTACTTCTTGTAGCGATGTCGATGAAGATGCAAATCTTTGGAAAATAATACTTTGTTGTCTGATGTATGGATAGCAGATATGGAGAGACTTGCAGCTTTCATCTTCAGGGCATAAACGCCCATACAGAACTGTTCAGACCCAGAATAAGGAGACAAGGGGGGGGGGAAACTACTAGATATAAATTGTACTCAAATTTGTTACACGTGTTCAACTTTAAGCAGTGGCAATGTTGCTTTCTGTGTAGCCTTGGAGAGGCGATTCTATGCTGTTTGTGTGTGTGTGTGTGTGTGTGTTTGAAGATGCATGGTTATTTACCGACATATAATGCGCAGAATATTTATTTATATAAAGTTAGGTTGGTGCCGTAAGTGTAGAAGTGCATGCGGTACGAATGTGGCTTTGCAGCTAGTTTGCCCTGATGCAACTAATTTGACAGATACTTCACGTAATTAAAGTGACAAATTGTATGATACGTCAATCTACCGAACTAAAAGTTTCATTGGATGGTTAGGGATATTAAATAATGTGATTACCATATTTTAATACTTTGTATTTGTGTTACATATGTTCAAGATATACCTAAGAATGCGTAGTCTGAATGTATGTTGACAGATTTTAAGTTAATCAGCGAAACTGAAAATTAACATGGATGTGTGTGTGTTAAAGCTTTCTTAATTGGAAGTGACTGTATTATGTTTTCGTGTGTACGTTACCGAGTGCCATAATTTAGGGTTAATATGTGCACCTGTATTGACGTCACTTTCTGTAATGTGCCGTTCTTATTGCAAGCTGTTGTTTAACACTGCTTGTTGATATTTGTTAAACTTTGTCAAAATTGCAGCGTAGTGACACGTGGTGTCACTTCTAAGAAAATTAGAACTTACAGATCTTGTTCCCTACACCGTTGAAGTTAACGTAACGTGCGGAACGTTACCCATAGTCTACTATCAATTTTAATTATTAATTATATATGTATATATCGGTTTCAAAACATTGTTCCACGTTGTCCGACACCTCAACTCCATTGCTTCTTGTCTTCCCACTGGCCTTCATTTAGGTTTCTTTCGTTCATGGGCTTTCTTGCACATTCCATCCAGTTTTTCTTCGGTCTTCCTCGTTCTCTCTTTTGTTTCGGCATCCGCTTCAATGCTATTTTGGGTAATCTTCCTTCTGCCATTCTTTGAACATGGCCGTACCATGTAAGCCGATTCTGTTCAATTTCTTTTATAATTGGTTCCTCTAATCCAATCTGTTGTCTTATAGTTACATTTCTAATTCTTTCTCTTCTTGATTCTTAATTATACATTTATCAAATAAAGCTTGTTTTATTCATACAATCTTATAAAATGACTACATGTCACGCAGTAGGCAGTAAATTTAAGACATATGATCTTTTCGATCTTGAAATGCAATCCAGATACTCCTGATTAGGTCGAGAAAAGACCTTTTTTTCGATAAATTGACCCTAATCACTTACGTTTGGCCGCCCCTGGAAAGGATGGCTGATTGACAGCAGCAACTTTGAAAAACGGTAGAACATAGCAAACAAAAGCAGACAGAACGATTGCGATAGGGACTGGAAGACTGATGATCAAGAAGAAAAGGAACAACAAAGATTGCGTGTTTGCCATTTGTGTTGGCGCACGGGAAAGGCAAGCTTGAATAGTTGGCGACGCTGGGAGCCGCATCGAAATAAAACACTGCGTCGTGTTCTACAGGAAACTGTGTTTTGCTGGAATCTGAAGTGCGTGTGTGAGAAAGGAACAGAGAAAAGTAGACTACGGACTGAAGCCTTATAGCGTAATATATTTACAGAGGATATCGGAAAAATTGCGGGTGTGAATGCGATAGAAATAGACGTAGAGAGTCTTGTTAAAAAACAAAACAGTGCTACATTGTTCCCGGGATAGGCAATTTATATACCATTTAATAAAACAAGCAGTGCAGCAAGTGTCTTACATATGGACGCAGGAACTCGGAGTTCTGGTGCGTTTAGTTACAATTCTTTATCAACGTGAATGATAAGTCAGTGTTTCTGGTAATTTAATGATTGGAACTTTAGTGTATTAATTTAACAGTTATCATCAACAATTACGGAAATATTAAAAATGAACTCTCTCTTATATTTAACTAATACTTGGACATGTTTCGATCTTTTAGGTCATCCTCAGGGAGTTTTAGAACAAACAAACATATATATATATATATAACAGATGAATTAGTAAATAAATTAAAATTGTTTTAGTCCTTAAAATTGTAAATGTGAGGTTTTTAGGAGGTGTATTTGCAGAGTTGGTCCGTATAATGTGGATATTACGGCATTTATAGTTGTGCAATTGTTGGTGTTAGATGTTAAATTGTTCACTAATGCACGGATGTTAATACTGCTAAGGTATCATGTATCAAGTGCACATCTGTCCGGTATTAGCTTACTTTTCTCAGTTTATTACAAAAATATGAATGCAGTTCCCCGTGTCACCAGTTCCTTGTCTCGCCGTGGGTTCTTGTTCCAAAACAGTTCAAAACACTTGAATTTTATGACTTTATATGAATATTATGCCAATAGAGGTTATCCCCACACTTACGCTCCTTAATTTCCTTCTGGAGACACCACCTATATGACAGCCATATAAACGGTTTGTGCTTAAGCGACACCAGCGTCTTTTCCTTAGGAATAATACAGAATGTCTCTTAACGGCTAACAAAGGAAATATTCTCAATATTATTCATGCCCGTACATTAATAAACAATTCAAACAATAAAACCAACAAATGCACCAATGTTAAAATGACACTTTTTACACATAATGTATAATAACTGCTTTTGACATGTTTAGATCTCTCTTGACTTTCCTCATGGAGTTACTGAACATAATTTAAGCGTATATAAAACACAGATGAGTTATTAAATACATCAAAATTTGGTCTTAAAATATCTTCAGATATAAAATATGTTTGTAACATTATGTAGAACTGATCCATAAAATTTAAAGTTTGTAGTTTTGGAGATTTTTACAATGGTTCTGGAATTAACATAAAACAATAGTAAATAGTAAATATAATTAGTTAAAAAATAATAATTATTGTAAATATAATCACATGTATTGATTAGTTATATATAGGCAATACAATTGTTGTTTGTACATACCATATCAGAAGGATGTTAAATTTATGTCTTGGTAGTGATGGTGCATTTCTTTGTTTTATGGTGTGAAAGAAAACAGTGTGGAAGAATGTACCGATCAACGGAATAAATACTTCATGCTAAATCAAAACTAACAATGAGTTATACAGTACCTACATGTAGCAAACAATTAGAGGATTCTTAAAAAATTTTAGTGTCTTCATTAAATTAGGAATAGAATGAATTATGAGAACCCGTATTATTAAATCGAAATATTTACATTTATTTACAGAGTGCTGTATAAAAATATGTGTTTTATCCTTGAATTATTTGAATTCGTAGACCTATAGAGCGCGGTCAGTAACCTTTCATACAAACTTCTGCCTTTCCGTTTCTATTTATCCTCTCCGTGTTTTCATAATACATTTCTAACTTTGGCTTACTGTATAATATTTTTTTCTGACTTTCTTTTACATATTCTTTCCAGCTTTTCTGGCAATCATTTGTATCTTAAACTGTATTTCGATCTTTACTCTTTCTCTCATTGTCTGCATTTCTCTTATGGCCCAATCTTATAATTCCTAACGGCATTGTAATAAATTACACCGATTTTTCTCTCTTATTCGAAGGTGGTTCTTCTTTTACACATTTATTTGCCTTCGATGCTGTTTTATATATTGTTTTTCATGAAAGTTCCCATTTAATGTACTGGCCAAATTTTACTGATGCCTTGAAGTGGCCTTCTTCTTGGCCATTTAAAAGCTGGACCAAAAGTCATCCTCCTCGCGATACGGGCATCATAAGAAACTGCCAAACTGCTAGATTCATTTAATCCATTCCTACAGTCACGTAAATAATATGTTTCTGTTTTAATTACGGTTGATCTTGTAACTAGCCAAATTAAGATGTTAGTATGTATGGGTTATTAGGCGCATTCGAAAAATTGTTTAAAACGAATACAAGCTTCGTCATGTCTGTCTGTCTGTCTGTCTGACCGTCCGCCTGGAACGTCATGTCTGCCTAGTTGATTATTTCAGAGTCAGAAATGTGCGAGGTGATCCTATCTGTCAAGTACATAGGGGCTGTCTGGTTGTTAACCCCTGTAACCTGGATTTTTCGAGACTCGCTTTGTTCATATTTTAATTCCGATTACCATTTTTACTAAAATATTCATTTATCATTCCTAAGGGTAAATATAATATAATATTTATAAAAGTTGTATTTTAAATATAGTGCCTAATTTCGTGTGCTTAGGTAATGCTACCGAAAGGAAGCAAGGTCTCAGAGGGCAAATTTACGAGGTTGCGGACGAGCGTTTATGACTGGGGGCTCTCATGTTTGGTTACTTTGTTTCCACGTCATTTGTAATGAGATCTGTATGTCTGATTGCAATTCGGGCATTCCTTTCCTCAGTTTTGTATAATGTCTTCTGGGGTAATTTTAGTGACCCTGTATTTTAACGAATACAAGTTTACTTGGACCAGTTACTAGGATAATGTGCAATGGGAGTAACTGGGGATCCTAACATAAATTGTGCACCAACAGTTCTTCCAGTCCCTTGTGAAAGGGAACGAAAAAAAACATGAAAGGAAAAGGAGACAGGTTTTCTTGAAGAAAATACAGGTTCATAGTTATTGAGAGGTATCAGTCTACATGACTGAATACAGCACGGACGGAGGCGTGCCATAAATAACAACACGAAACCTCAAGCCAAAACAAATGCACAATGAACAAGCACATGCAAAAAAAGTCTCTATGTTATACAAGATAGAATTTGAATGATATATTGAACTTCGTATTCAGTGAACTTAACCATATTCGTGATAATCTGGCCTTATCATCACAGCGAGGAATTGGTGCAGACTAATTATTCCCCCCACCCACCCGGTTTAAGTTGCTGACATTTTAAGCGAGTGTTTTAATAGAGTCGTTAAAGATAGTGAGGAATAATCGATATTAAAAGACCCTCTATTCTCAACATATTTTAAATTTTTCTAGAATTTGACTGATCAGTTAAAAGGAGGTGCGTATCATTTATAGCACCATCAGTCATCACGTTCTTGCTAGGAAACGGATGGCATTACAAGGTGTAATTTTATAAACTATCATCCTTCAAGCAAATAGGTAGGCTATAACATTAGACACACACACAAACTCACCCACACACACACTATAAATACGAGTGTAAGAAAGGAAAAGGAAATGACCCGTTTTGAAAACCCGTATGATTTACAGTTACCTTAACAAATGATCGCAAGTAGGGAGAGAACAAAACACTGCGTCGCAGCGCCATCCATCATGTTTTTTAGACACAGGCCCCCATTCAGTTTTTGCTTTGATATCCAGCTCTTTCGTAAGTCAGGTACAGTTGGATTCCAGGCTATTTTGTAGAAGACTTGTCAATCTGCGGTGTTATCAGACAACCAAGGGTTGTGGTTACATACAGTTGCTGACATTACTGTTGTACGAGAACACGTGCTGAGTCTGGAGATGTGTGTTGTATCCCTCGCAACGCTGGATGTGTGAGGAGAAGGACGCATTTGTGAGCAGGATTAGGATATCGATGCAACATACAGCACATACAAAGACAGGGCGAACTGAATGGTCGCTCCGGGGCGCAGACCTAAAAGGGGGCGCCGAATCAAACTCGGTGCTTGGGGAGAAGTTGTTACTGTTTTCATTTTGAAACGAGTGAAGCAAAGAGGGTTATAGAACGATGCTGTGTTTTGTGAGAGATTTTGTGTTTTAACATACTACTAAAGCAAATAAACAGACTATATTATCGTCATGTGGTTTGTGTGTGTGTGTGTGTTTGTGCGTTCTGACACGAGAACTTAGAGGCGACAGCGCCACTACTTGTATTATGACCCTAAGATGATGTGTGTTATGTAGAGCTGGAAAACAGTTTGGGCAACATCATCCTGTTGTGTTGATCAGCCACTAACATTCAAGTTCAATCAGGTGTTGTGATTGCGTGGAAGGGACTGTCAGGGATCTGGGAAATGTATCCAGCTCTTCCTAAGATGATATTTGTGTAGAGTATATAATGCGAAAATATTCTTTAGCTTTCTGTTGGTTTCAAGAGCTAATGAAATATAGCGCACAAGGCATTTCAAATTTGGCACGAAGTTGCATGATGAACATGCTTTCAGATGACGTATGAAACAGTGTTCGCAAATTAAGAATTACAAACATAGCGACGATGAGAATCTTCGAGGTTATATCAAACAACGTACTTACGGATTACGTAGCTGAGTGACAAGATATTCAGAGTTACAATAAATTAACTTTAATAATATAATTGTTGCCGATCCCAGTGGCCGCGCGGTCTAAGGCATGGGTCTGAGGCCGCTCGCCTGCTGAGATTGTGGGTTCGAATCCCACCGGGGTCATGGATGTTTGTCTCTTGTGAGTGTTGTGTGTTGTCAAGTAGAGGTCTCTGCGACGAGCTGATCACTTGTCCAGAGGAGTCCTACCGAATTTGGTGTGTCGTTTTGTGTGATCTAGAAACCTCGTGAATGAGGAGGCCCTGGCCCACTGGGGGCTGTAGCGCAAAAAAAAAAACAACAAACATATAATGGTTAAATGGCACAAGTAACCTCTGCAGTTAGGAAGTAGGCTTTAAGAGTTGTGTGCTGAACTTGCATCACTTTATGGTCTACTTCTTGTCCATGTCTGACTTTGGCACATAGGCTTAATCAACGGGTTGTTGCCAGAATTTTAACTGCCGGTTCGTTTGTTGAAATTTCAGTTGTAGATCTTTTATCAGCGTATTGGGTTTGAAGTCATCACGGAGGGAGACAGAGCTTATCAGGATTATGGTCTTCTGAGATGTGAAACCTTGTACTTGGGCTGACAGATAGTGTTAGTGTTACTGACTGTGGAGTTGGCAGTTGACCTTGGCAGTGGTTTGCGCTGGGAAAGTAGATTGTACCATTTTGTCACGAATAACCGATGGATTCAAGTTTAAAATACATTAGGCTAAAGTGCAGTAATATTTTGTTCGTGTGAGATAATAGGGTTATTTTCTGGAAGGTTCCGTGTGGGTAGAGCTGTGCATAAATTTGACTTTAGGCTTGTTACAAACGAACATATGGCGACCAGTATTTTTTAAAATAACCATTTATTGAAGTGTTAAATTAAAGAGTCGTGTTTTTGACAGGATCCGTTTGTTTTCCTCCAGCCGTCATCGCGAATGTTAAGGGACTGTTCACACACTGTGTAGGTCAACTGCGTTCCCTTGAGTAGGGGGGCTTTACTTACATTTCGGAGGAACCTGCTATTCCATTCTTCGAAATGGAAGGACCTGAAGACGGAGGTAGCAGTTTCGTCTATGAACAGTTTACACGGCGTCACATCCCAAAAACCATAACGTTTTATTAGTCTGTGTGCCAGAAAGGAAAAGACGCTTGTTAACTCTTCATTTTGTTTGAGTGAGTGTGTGTGTATGTGTGTGTGTGTGTGTGTGTGTGTGTATGTGTGTGTGTATGTGTGTGTGTGTGTATGTGTGTGTGTGTGTATAGGCCTATGTATATATATATACATATATATATATGTGTGTGTGTGTGTGTGTGCGTATGTATGTATGTAGGCCAAAACGTTTTTGTATCTCTTGAATTTTTAGGTTCCGATACAAATCGGAACCTATGTATTGGGCCCAGTCTGCCTTAATAATCATGTGCTTAGCACGAAATTTCTGTTGTTTGTTCATGAATCCAGAGTTGTGAGATTGCATTGTTGCATTACTACGCACTCATTCTGGACTGTATGTAATGCCGCACAGGATGATGGTTGGTAGGAAGTTTTCAATTGTTCCGTGTGGTCCCTTTGTGCGGGCCGCATTGCCAAGTTGAAGTGCTTAACAATTCACAGTATCTTTAAACCACCAAGTCAGTTTAGTGGTATAAATCTCTACTGTAAATTATTTACACATGGAGCAGAAATATTACATTCGACTGTGTTAATTGTAGAAAAGTTTGTACGAAGTCGATGAAATCAGATGAAGTGTAGGCGTACGTTTGAGTGTTATTCAGTGGAAAGTATTGCTCTGTTTTTTTGTTCGTGCGAAATTTTTCAAATTGCTGAATAATACTCGAGCCCTACAACGTAATTGAGTGCGACGAGGGAGAATAAAGACAAGACAGTCAATGAACATGTTACGTAATATTTTGGCGCGTTCGCATAACCGTTGTTGTTGTGGTAATACAACAGTGCATTCTGTGTGTTGTTTAGCTACACATCGCTGTCAACAGTATAAAAACATTTAGTGTTGCACAACAATACTTTTGTGGCACATTGATGCCGCCGGCAACAATAAAACGTTGTACGAAGGTCTCCATGTGAAGTTCCCAATGCTGCATTGGAAAAAGAATATTAGTTTGCTCATGGGCATTTTTGGATGTACAATTTGGCAAAACGGATTGTTATCACAAATAAGTCGTTGCGCACTTTCTCAGTTTTTGTAAGTGTTGCGGATACTTTGTTCGAGATCAGACGGAATATATCAATTATGGAGCAATAACTATTACCTGGAGTAAAGTCATCCAATTGCGTTTATTAAATTAACATCTTCTATAGGTAACCGACTCATAGAAAAGCATAAATGTTGTGACATTAATTTATTTCTCATATACGCGACATATTTCAGCCTACACTTTCAGCCACCATCAGACGTTATTACAAAAATGTGAAAGATAAAATTCGATTAAACTTAGAAAGACGCCTTCCCTTTACAATATTATTCAAATCTGAAATAATCATACTATATCAAAGTAATGAAATATTAAAATGTCGTTGGTATCGGTAGGTAAAAAGTTTATATAAAGACATGAATGATTATTGGGAGAAACCAACGTAACCATCTACTGACATAGGCGTGCAGTGAATCTGTACAATAATAATTAAAATAAAATTATTTAACTAATAAAACTATAAAAATACTAATTACAAGAAATTTTGTACACGTAAAATGATGTATTTATTTTATTAATATCAGCGGTGTTATTTCTTGAAAGATGTATTCAAAAATAGAAGTGTTTGTGTGTCGCACGCTACCGGTATCGCCTGATATATCTCGAAGTACTGCCAATTATTCTTAAATGTCCTTAAGCCGCTTGTAATTGATTATACTTATACAAGTTACATAAAATTTAATGTAAAAGGTGTTTACCATACTGTAATTAGTTTATGTATACATTCATGTTCTTGTATGTTGGCCTGATGATATCGCATACTCGAGGTCGAATCTAGCTGTCACTTAATGAACAATTGCACAAGAGTGTGTTTTATGTGACTGTAAACATCCATAGACTTTTTGATAGCTACACCAGCGGGATGTTTCATATAAAGATTAAGTTCAGTTTTACATTCATTGTTCCGTGCATCAGAACACTGAGGAGAACGGGCGGAGTACAGCAAAAGATTACACAGTATGTCAGAGGCTGCCTGTACAGTAAAAAAGTGAAACTCCTGATGATGAGCTCCCTGCAGCTCGAAACATGTAGAGTGAAGGACGACTAACCCTGAAATAAAGGATAGTCCACAAGTGTCATCTTGTT
>Ga0123354_10013805_pt1 | contig 12558 bp, 4 predicted proteins | sample TergutLab28metaG_2_FD_97872 | JGI IMG/M metagenome (GOLD analysis project Ga0123354, IMG submission 97872) | Labiotermes labralis P4 segment gut microbial communities from Petit-Saut dam, French Guiana - Lab288 P4 | ecosystem: Host-associated > Arthropoda: Insects > Digestive system > Gut ... | reverse complement strand
TGTATGTTTGCAATTTATCTTCTAAATCACTTCCGTATTCTGATATGCGATACCTCAAGTATTTAAAATCTGTTACTTGTTCAATAATATTGTCGTTTATCACAATTTTTACCCTCTGTATGTAGTTCCCCCAAACAATCATGTGTAATAGTTTAAAAAGTATCACCAATACTGCATTCAAATACTTATGTAAATTAGCAAATACGCTAAGAGCTCCCTGAAGATGACCTAAGAGCATCGAAACATGTAGGGGCAGTGTAATAAAGAGCAGTATAATAAATTGTTGATCAATTGTGCATTTGTTGGTTCATTATACAAATTATAAAGATGCACTGTACAAAAGTTAAAATGTTAAAATAATACATCCTTCTGTTAGCTGAGTAATATTGGAGACAGCAATTACTGTCACTGCCAATTAGTGTTACAAACAAAACAAATGAAAAAGAGGCTTTAACTGTTCGAAGACTGACTTCCACCTACATTACATGTAAAAATCCCCTTTCTTTCTGACAGAGAATGCAATTCGTCTCAATTACAAGGACCAGTCAGTTACCGCGCTTCAGGGAAAAAATCGGTATTCATTGTGAGAATCAAAAGAAACCTACAAATCGCACGCTGTGTGGGAAATGCAGTTTCTTGATGTTACACCAAGTGGTACACTTAGTTAGGGGAAAACCGAGCAAAGAGACTAAAGCTCGGAACGTCTTTCTTATGGAATATGTCGCCGCATCACTGTACATTCGGTCTTAGACTTTGCGAAGGGCTATTTCTGCAAAACGTCAGGAACATTACCTATGGATGCGCAATCATATCCCAACAAAACAGATCCTTAGCTACAGAGCTGTGAGAATCTCACATCTAGCAGAAAAAAAGTTTAACTTTCCGCAATCGACACAAGATACCACGACGCCTCGGTAACAGTAAGCGATGACAACTACATCGTCCCCGAAGCAATTATATCGTCATACGAGTGGTTATCGTGGAATGCATAAAGTGTCACTTGATTTTCTGTGTATATCAGTCAAAACATTTTGACTGTGAACACAAAGATTAACTTTAATAATCTAACAAGGTAAGAATCGAACATGTAACGCAACAGTGTACCGCGTTCGCGTTCTGTTTATACCTTCTCGCGGCTGTTTGCTACCATTTCACTCAGAGAAAGCTGTTGTGGCGATTTAATGTCGCTGACAGAAATAAAATATACTTCAGTTTTCATGTAAAGTGCCAGATAGTTTTGCCAGAATTTAACCAAATTTGGAATTCCTCTGAAGATTTTTATAAAATTATCAAATTTCACGTACATATAATAATGTAGACAACCAATTAGATGCAACAATGACAATTTATTAATAACTTCAATCAGCTCAACATGTTTCGGGTGTTAATTTCGTCCATCCTCAGGAGCACTAGACTGTGTTATTTTACAGCTTGTGGTATAATGCACCGACGATGCTGCAGGCTGCAGCCTGCAGCATCGTCGGTGCATCAAATTCACTTACGTATGCTCCTTGAGGGCCGTGCCAATACAGGCAGATAGATGGACAGGCGGAATGACAGCCTGATACCACTTTGGTCTAAGAGAGCAATTGGATGATGATTTGATGTCTCCGGCAAAAACAAAAGTACTCAGGTTATGTCTCCACGTAAAGTGCCCGATATTTATGTCCGATTTTAACCAAATTTGGATTCGATGTCAATATCAATTCAATATCAATAACAGATTTCACGGAAATCTGTCCAGCGAGGGCCGCACTGATGTATGGGGACAGACGGACCCGACAAATGTTATAAGACCTTTGCGCCAGTATGCGAACACGTCAAAAGCTGCATAAATACCGTCCTGCTGCAGGATACTGCTGTAGGATACCTAAAATTACTCCTTGGTGATAGACTCATACTACGGCGTTATTACATGTTATTTTGGTACTTATGACCTATTAACTGTCAATGCTGAAATACCGGACAAAAATAAGGGCAAAGTGCGTGACTATTTACTTTTCCCGGGCTATTCGAAGGAGCCGGTTTGAATTAACTGGCAGGCTTATATACTATGACTGGGTGTGTTTCTTTGTTTATTGCTGAATCCGTCTGTATTTTCACATACTCATGCCATAAAACCATTTCAGATGGTGTTAAAGCTGTAAGAATTACCAAACAGGAAGTTAAAAATAAGAATTATATGGAGAAACACACATAGCCACTGTTACTTACGATTTGTCAACACTGCAGGTTTCGGTATGCCGTATGCAGTGCTCTATAGGCATTTAAATATTGAGTTCGCTGAAAAATTGAAGATGATTTAGGACTTTTTTTAATAATCAGCAACTAAAAAACTAGTTTATATAATTAGAATTCATTGATAGTTTCTTTTATCAGACGGGACGAGATTTTCTGAAACATTTACAGCTTTACGGGGAGTATAATGCCACTCTTTTTTCAGACTGGAGCGTCGTGGGGTGAGAGGTTGATGAGTTCTCTTACAAAATCTCCAAGTATAACTCCGTGTTCGCCAGAACCCAGTTCGTTTGCCAGACGTAGAGGGGTCGATCGTCCTTGAATGTCTCGTTTCTGCGCTCTGTTATGGCAAATTACAGAATTTTGTTTACAGATTTCGACGAAAAAACCATCTAATATTCTTTTCAAAAAAGAAAAGGAAAAAAGTGAGCCTAACCGATGGTGCTGAACAAGGAAAAATTATAACTGTAATTTGGTGTTGGAAAGCAGCTGGTTCTTTCATTCCATCGTGCCTTATGTTGGTGTGAAACGGCATGTACGAGCGGCTTCTGGATGATCTCGTAGGGGGTCCCAAGTCTGTTGTGTAGACAATTGGTATATCAACGGGAAAGTAGATCTTCAGTGGCTGCAGACCTTTTTTGGAAATTTCGTCCAGCTGCAGCCAGAAACGTCCTGCTGTTTCCGGACAAACACGAATCCAGTAAGTACGTTTAGGCTCTAGATTACGTTGCAGTAGACTGTGTTTGTGCCTCAATCAGCTCACACAATGGAGCCTCTATATTATATTCTGCATGGGCTGGTAAACTGTATTGTAGTAAGCAAGTTGAACGTTCTGAAAACATCACACTGGGAGTAAAATTTTGCATCTGCATATTGGAGAGTAGCAACGAATTAAAGGACAATACGTCGATTCCAGTGATCAGCGATTTGGTCCTACAACCCTAGTATTTTCTCTGATATTGATTATGTCACAGATTTGTTCACTAATAGAACACATTCTGATTATACTACAGATTCTGTCCGAAATAGCCCCATATCCTTACTGTGCTCCAGCTTCTCCCACCCATAATCCAGAATCGAATTCAGTTATGGGCAGACAAAAACCTCAACGCTTTTCGGCCATTAATTTGGTTAAGCACTGTGATCAGATAAAACCAATGTCATTCACCAGATACAGTCCACTTGATATTCGATCTCGTCAAAAGCGTTAAAACTTGGAAAAATAAATGCCAGTGAGCTGAATTCGTGCAATACAGAAGGAAAAAAATACATATTTGAGAAGAAAGGGGGAAAAAAGTTCAAAGTCTGCCAAAAACCTTGAAAAGAACTTCTCTGAAGTTCGTGCCAAGGGAACAGTAATTTTATGCCATAATATTTTCAGTGGTATGTTAAGAGGCCTACACTGAACCACTTAAGTCCTCAAGGTGTTTTTAGAAGTCATCCGTTGCGTAGGATTTACGAAGAACGTGCATCCTATTTTTGATGGTGCTTCTTCAGTTTGTGTCAGTTTTCCCTGGGTCAGAATTTCTTTCTATCCGACCATTCCTGATATGTTAACTAACATCCTTTCTTCAATACTGATCTGATTATTTATTCATAAATTTCTAGGTAGACTGTTAACTGAATCAAAAATATATCGGTACAATACATTCCAACAACCATTTGTATTAATTGATTTGCTACTTAGGATCGTCCTTCAGGCCGCACTATGGCCCTAGAGTCGACTCAGCCTCTAACAGAAATGAGTACCAGGAGTATTTCCTGGGGGTAAAAAGCGGCCGGTGCGTAAGGCTGACAACCTACCACAATCATGTGCCGACTGTCTTGAAATCTGGGAGCATCAAACTTCTGGAACCCTCAGGGCCTGTCCAGGCCTGTAATGGGATTTCTTTTCCCTCCCTTAGGATAGTACCATCCTAAGATTAAATTTCCTCTTTGCCCGGTCTTCCCCTACCGTTGAGCTTTAAGCTGTTAGGTGAACCACAAAACGTATTTGTCCGCTGTTTCTCATAAGATGTTCCACGCTCACACTTCCTTAAAAGTTACTTCCTGTACCTACGAGACATCGGTGAGTAACAGTCATGCAACCATGACAAATCGTGTAGCAGTCACTTAACATTTGCTTCCTTCGGTGCCATTCAAATATTGTTATTTGGCTGGTGCTTAACAGATGTGATCCGACTTGCTATATCAACCTGTTTTGTTTGTGTACCGTGATTCTGGGCTCTATTTACCAACTTCACACTACGCCTTTCCATCATATGATGATGATAATAATAATAATAATCGTATGTGTAACATTTCAGACGCCGCTCTGTGAGGCTAAGTTTCTTAAATCTTAAATAAGTTAGTTACTTTTCTTAATTAATTATTACAGATATACTCCGAATTCTACAGTCTACACTTTCCCTCGTTGTGGAGTTTATTTACTGCTTTAACACGTGAAGGTCTGCACTTGTGCTTAGGCCCATTACGTGATTTTCGGAAGAATATTGGTAAATATCTAGCTCATATAATATCCTAGTGCAAGAGAGTGAGTGAGCCTCACCTTGGTCGTCGTGGTGACCATTGTTACCAGGTTCTATATTCTCCGTGAGGTACGCGAACTTGACAGAGAAACCTTTTTTGTAACTGAGACAGTGTTCATTGTGAGGCAGGGACTAAGTCTGAAGATAGAGTTGAGAATCAGGTACATTATGCAACACAAAATAACCACGTGATAGCAATCCTGTACAGGGATTTAAGGCTTTCACACTTCTGTTTGTGTGATAATAAAATAAAAGACGACGAAAGAGGCCCTAAGCCATGTAGAAGGGTCAATATTATGGCAGCCCGTCATTTGAAGGCTATGTGACTAATTGCAGTTAAACAGGGTGGGCAAAAACACTTGATGGTTTCTGAAATGAAATAACTAATGCAAGAATAGTTGCATGTTATTGACAGATACATACACAAGTTATTGACTGAACGAAACATGTAGGGGCATCAAATTTTGAAAATTTGTTTCTCAGCTATTATAATTAAAACCAAACAAATGCCCTCTTGTAACAATTTTTAGCTCACTCTCCTACAAACAAGATTGTTTCCACCGCTGTGTGTCTACTCCAGCCTACGTATAATACAAAATGATGATTCACCATAATGCATAACGTTATACCATAATGCTTGTATCATACAACTGACTTCCTGTTGATGGAACTTCATGGCCCGAAACATGTAGAACAGTTTATGTTTAAAAAATAACCAACACGATGTCACTTGTGGACTATCCTTTATTTTCATGGGTAGTCGTCATTCATTCTCTGCATTCTCTGACACACAAACAGTCGGGAGCAGAACACGTAGGAGAACGGGAGGGTTACAGCAACATATTACACACTATACCAGAGGCTGACTGTACAGTGAAAATGATCTCCTGATGATGAGCTTCCCGAAAGCTCGAAACATGTAGAGAATGAATGAAGACTATCCCTGAAAATAAAGGATAGTCCACAAGTGACATCGTGTTGGTTATTTTTTAAACAATTACAATGATGCACGGAACAATGAATGTAAAATGTAGAACAGCTTTTATAAAATTTAAATTATAACAAGAGTGCACTTACTTGGTTTTAAATGTAATATTTGCATCAAAATGCACGGTATAAACAATGTAAAATTCGTGTATCAGGTGACCTCGTCGTCTCCTCCCCCACGTACGACCTGGCGGACCCGTAACTGCACTTCCAACAAGTCTGTATGGATCGACTCAACAGACTGCCGAACTCAAACTCTGTTCACTTCATACCAGTCAATTGGCCTGCGCGCTCGCCGGATCTTTTGGCAGCGGAATTTTTCTTTTGAGTTTACCTGATGGCCAAGTGCATGAGACACATCTTGCCAGCATCTCGGGTTTAAACAGCGAATTCGACCGAGTAATGAAGTCATCCCTTATGAAATGGGGCAAAGTAAAATGTCTCCCCTGCCAGGCCCAATGCAAGAGTGGCGAGGAGGTTATGGCGGCAGAGGAGGTCACCACGGAACGTCATTATCAAACACTGAGTTTTTAATTTAATTTTCCACTGAGTCCACAGTGTATCTACTTATCTGTTAATAAACTGAACATGTTCTTCCATTAGTTATTTCATTTAAAACCATCAGGTGTTTCTGCCCCACTCTATAAGAACTATTTATTTTCTGTGACGTTTACTTATTAATATTACTAACACATTATTTAAACTTCGAATAATTAAGAAGATATGAAACTGTTGTCGACTTTAACATTAAGAATATCCGCTCAGGAACGTACATTCCGTGTATGGGACGAATATTTTATTTTATTGTCTGCATTTTAAGCAGCGTTTTGAAGGAGGGTAAATAAATTAAGCAAGATAACAATCGGAATCACAACAGACGATAGCTTCAGAGCCCAAAAGTTTACACCTTCTATGAACTTGCACCTGTTTGGTTTAGTCTTAATAATTACTGAGCAGGCAAAGCATACGAAGGCAATAAACACCGGACATTGAAGACAGCAAGACAGAAAATTGGTACACTGGAAACATAGAATTTCTGGGAGCCTCCAAATCCTGAAACCCTAAAGGCCTCTCTTGGCCTGTGATGGGATAGATTTGGCTAGTTTACATAACGACGAAGAGCAACGAACGGGGAAATAGCATCTACCTTCATTGATTTATTTCATTCTGGTAGAATTACTCTTCTTGCTACACATAAATATCTATGCTATATCTCCGGCTTTAACATGAAATACTGAGCGCAAGTATTATGGACTGTTATATTTGCATGACGATGTGAAATGTGAGACTCCAACGATTACAATTCCCTCACAACCACCCACCGCAGTTTTCATTGCCCATCGGTGGGCGCTATATACTGACTCAATTGCGTGCCCCAGACCTACGGCCGAATTTTCACTCTAAACACAAAGTTGTAAAAGTAAATTTCTAAAAATAACAAATCGACTGAATTGTAGATTCTTTGTATACATTTACATGAACTCAATTTATGCAAGTCTTAACAGTAACAGAAAGTTGTTTACGAATGAATTTCTGAATGTGGATAGGGTCTGTAGCCGTTGTGTGTTTCAAGAAATCTTAACACCATCCTTGGTTCATATATTGACCTTTGATTTTGCTAGGGCTATACTCGTATTGTCCGAAATGAGAAGACAGTTAATGAATAATCAATTTCAACAGAAACGGAGATATGGTCTGGCATACTTTGATGTACGTATCAAGACAATTGTTTGGAGGGACTGAGGAAAGTGGCCATTAATCTCAGTCTAGATAGTCGATTTGTGAACCCACATTTAGAACCTGTGATTTCCAAAATAAGGAGCAGGACTGTTGAAACACAACCGCAGTCGCCTCACATATTTCATTTTTCCCCGAACAACGTTGCTTCGCTTTCAGTTTTGACAAATTTTAGTGTCCACAGTTTTGATAAACTAATGTTGTTGTCTCGGGCGTTGTAATTAATTCATATAGGGAATATTATCAGTTCTGTGTCCCGTACTTCGAACTTGTAATTTTGAGGAACGCAACTCAGACTTTAAACCATGACCTGCCTTACCCATGTCAATTATACAGCAGCCAAGGCCTATTTACCAGCAATTGCGGTAAGCTCCTCACCGACTCAGTTATGAACCGATTCCTTTATGAAATTTATTAAGAAATGGGGCCATTGTTTAATATCGAAATATTGCCAAGGGTTTATATAACAAATTTAACTACATAAATGAGCTTGTTTCTACCTTAAAAGTGATTTTTCACACCATCTTCATTGCGTCACATTTCAGTAGCAATGCTCTATATATAGCTTATTGCTGCCATTTTCCATTTCGTGGGCAGTAACGTGATATTGGTAATTCTACGAAACTGCAGAACACTGCAGGCGGAAAAACCAAACATAACATCCCAACACAACATTTTCCGAACAGCTGTTCATAACCTACATTTCCTTCCATACCGCTCTGTGTTCTGCATTTATGTGCGATGTTCTATGCGAATAAGTCGCTTGTTTACTGCATCGTGTTTATACACTCCAAAGAACTTGATAGAAAATAGAGCTTCCCAAAATTTGCACTGTTTCATATAAATGGCAGGTAAATAAATTGACTTCCATTAGGCAATATATTTAAGCTAAATCTTATCACTAATAAGAATTTTACAGAACAAATTAACTAATGTCACATGGAGGTACGGTTTCGAACCCAAGGCAAACCCACTGGAATATGAGGTGTACATTTGAACAGGGAAAATTTCTGAGCTCTTCGAATTTTCCCTTGCCAGTCATCAACTTACCATTATTCCATACTCATAGTCATTTATCTACCATGGATGCTGACATACAGTAGAATGCTTCTACTGAGGCTGGAAAACCGAGGAAACGTGCTTCGATTGACGGCAGAAACATGAACCTTCTCCTATCCAAAACATTCACAGTGGTCCTGGGGCTCACTTATTCTCCTATTCCCACGGGGTTAAACCGACCATAACGTGAAACTGACCACTCGCCGTCGTCTAGCGCTGAAGCTAAGAACGAGTGGAGCTATACCTTCACCGGCATGACAATACACAGATTTCACAGGAGCAACTTTAAATTTACATTTACCATCGATGCCAACAATATCGCTAAATAAATCATATTAATAAATAAATATCTGTCGATAAAATAATATATTATGAGATTTTTTCACTAATTCCTTACAAGAAAGTCCTGTTTGGGAAGCTGATATTCGCTCAGCTAGTCAAGAAATTCTATGCCCTTAATGGAACTCAAAGTCTCAGGTTTGATGTGCACAGTGCCGCACATCAAACCGTTCTGTACCATCACAACGCTTTTCTTAAGGACCGATGGAATGTTAACGAGATTTCTCATGACGAACTGACGTAAATGTTTTGAAAGAAATAACACTGAAAAATGACCAATTTCCTAACTATATCGCTACTTTACATCATCCATTCTTACGAAGTTTAAGGGCGTGAAGGAAGACAAGGAAAGCGTAACAGTGGTTTGAAGCAGTGACCGTTGCTGGGAAAGTCTAGAGTAAAGGCCGTCTATATGCGAGGCCTGCGAACAGCTTTCTGGTGAACAAGGTCTTCACTGTGGGCAGGCACTACTGTATGCATTCTGACAACGATTTTAAAAAGAATAGAAAATATATACGATGTGTTTTGTCATAATTAAATCTTTCCACAATAGCATGAAATTTACGAAAGGGTGAAAAAAACTAATGCGGAGAGAATTCATATAAAAGTACAAAGACAGAATCTATTACACTCGGTACCATTTGTTAAAGTATTTCAGTCCGGAAAACGTGTAGGGTTGGAAATAAGTATCTGAGCTTAAAAGTCTTCAACATGAAAACGTTACACTGCACAGTTCTTGTGTAAAGCTACATGAAGTCCGTTAGAGCTAGCGCCACATTTTTTATGTCCGTTCCTAATGCAATTATTCTTCGATCATTGTGGAACTTGTATAGGTCGGGGAGGGGGGGGGAGCTTTTGATTTAATTGTAGAACTCTGTCCATTTACTGGGCAATCACAGCGTCGCTAAGTCAACCTTTCAGTCAATAGACACATAATCTCAATGAAGGGCAGTTAATTAAAATACGTAAAGCCGGTAGACCAGCGACAGAATTAAAGCGCGACGACTGGACCAAAAACTAGCAACGGAAGATTGACGTTATCAAGAAACTAATGATGTGAGGTGATGAAGTATAGCGTAGACAAATAAGTAAAAACAAAATGAAAGGCAGAAACATGAAAAAGTAAAAAGATTTTATGTCTATCATGTGAACGGTGCTAAGTCAAGCTGTAAGTTGACCAATTACAATCTGCTTCTCAATGATGCCACTTTGTTTTTTTGCCTTTGTGCCACACTGCTTAGATTTAGACAGTTGTTCATGGAATGTAAATGAAATTACTGTAGACTGAAGGAAAATGGAGTAATTATTAATCTCTTAGGGCACTGACATATTCCAAAATACTTTCAAAATTCTGGTCTTAGTGATTATTTCGAAGACTTCCCGAAGACAAATAGGAAGAATTACTTGCAGTCACCGTGCTCTTTGTGTCTCTATAGACACAAGCACTTCATTTTTGTTAATTATTTTAGTCAAATTTCAATTCACTGCCGAACAGAATAGGAAGTTACGCCGTAGGTGGTACCGACGCCGACGACTTATAGTCCATACGACATAACACGAGACAGATTTTCCCATGAACACGATGGTAATTGAACAGGATGTTTCCAGACTATGTAGGCGTGTTAACAAAGACAGATGTATTTAAAATTAAGAAAAATGCACAAACAATATTAGATCTGGCAAACAAATGATAATTTAAGGAGGAATCACTTCTTCGTGAACTGCAGGCGGATCGTTAGGATCGTCAGTTCCAATGTTCAGAAATACAGGTGACGATGTAAGTTTTCATGAAGATTACCGAAGAAATTGAGCACTGAATTTTGGTGAGGCAAAAGCCTCTTTTTTCATTCAGAATATTCCAATAACAAGCAAGCATTCCTTGTCTAGTTATAGCTGCTCCAATCAATGTCCTCAAACATCGTGTTGCCTGTCCAAGTCCCGCAGTCAGACTTGCAACAGTCACCATCCTCTTCATAGTACCAGGCTCAGGTTTCTCAACTTCAAGGACGCCTTGCTTTCGCATTGCAACAAGATCATCAGGTGTCAGTTCGTGATCGTGTTAGTTCAGCAACTCGAAGACATCTTAAGCACGGTAAGTAGGAATTTGAGCACTTGGTATAATATATTGTTTGTGAGAGGAGAACTGTATTAGTGCGGAGCGATGTCAGACGAGATGACAAAGTCAGGAGATTACTCCATAACGTAACATTCGCATATTTGCCTCCTGGACCCTTCTCCAGTGGGCTTACAATTTAATCCACCGTGGTCACACTTTTGTTATTATTCACAATTATGTACGTAGTATAATATTGTATTACTCTTATTAGAGTCTGTTATTTTGTTACCTTGCAGAACTTAATGATAAACCAACAAACAACCAAACAATTTATATTTTGGTACAGAAAAAACAACTGCAGGTTTCTGATTTATATCAAGCTATCATCAGGATATATATAAATACAGAAAGGTATAAATTTTCAGGAATATATTCAGAATATTTAAGGATGAGATTTCAGACTCCACAGTCGTCATTTATCAAAATCATCAATAACCTTGTTTCGTAGAAACTGTTATAGAGAATATTCGTATGACGCAGTTGAATGAGTCTAAAAACTTTAAAATCATTGAATCCTTCGGCAGTGGTCTTATGTAATAAAGCCCCTGTTTTTAAAATCCAGTGGTGTTTTATGACTTGAGTAGTCTAGGAACCCATTACGCGTATATAGATATGTCTTAATATTACATTAAATGTGTGAATACTTACATGTGTAGCACATCACACTGGGATGCTGCATATTTCTGTCATATATCGAAACTAATTAACAATATGACGAACTGTTTTTACAAGACAGACTACATATGTATAAACGTAATATGGAGGCCCGTACACGTAAACACGGTTGCCACGGAAAAGCAAAACGTAATACATATTCCGAGTGTGTGTTTGTAGCCTTCGTTATCCTGTCTACAAATCGCATGAGCCTTATTATATTGTAATATATGACCTGTCCGGCTCCAACATATTATTCAATATGATCTTATCAACGACAAGACTTTCAGAAAAAACGTTATTGAACATAAAATTTATCTTTTGATTTTCTCTGCAAGTTTTATCTGAAGTATTTCTCACTCTAAGAATAATTCAGCGAGATACTAAATGTCCATAGTTCTTCATGTAAAGCACCCGTTTCTCTTGTCAGACTTTAATTAAGCTTGAATTTCCTCGACAGATTTTCGAAAAGTACTCTAACACCAAATTTCGTGAAAATCCTTCCAGTGAGAGACGAATTGTTCCATGCGGACGGACATACATACATACACACATACGTACATACATACATACACAAAAACACATATATACATACATACATACATTCATACATATATACATACATACATACACACAAACACATATATACATACATACATACATACATACATACATTCATACATACATACATACACACAAACACATATATACATACATACATACATACATTCATACATACATACATACATACACACAAACACATATATACATACATACATTCATACATACATACATACATACATACACACACACAAACACATATATACAAACATACATACATACATTCATACATACATACATACATACATACATACACGCAAACACATACATACATTCATA
>Ga0123354_10013804_pt1 | contig 12558 bp, 7 predicted proteins | sample TergutLab28metaG_2_FD_97872 | JGI IMG/M metagenome (GOLD analysis project Ga0123354, IMG submission 97872) | Labiotermes labralis P4 segment gut microbial communities from Petit-Saut dam, French Guiana - Lab288 P4 | ecosystem: Host-associated > Arthropoda: Insects > Digestive system > Gut ... | reverse complement strand
GATGTACAGCTGGGGGGCCATGGGCTATCTGGCCGGGGTGCTTGGTACGCACGCCTGGTTCTGCCGCCGCTGGCTGGTCGTCTTGTTCGGCGGGCTGGCGGCCGAAGGCTACGGCCTGATCCTTGACACCTACTCGGCCTTCTCGTTCTTCAACATCTCGGGCAACGCCGCCATCGGCGCTGTCTACGTGGCCGGGTTCTTCTACAACCTCTCGCACGTCATCTCGACCGTCGTCTTCCTCTGGCTGATCTACAACCTCTGGATGAGCCAGCTCACGCGCATCAAGCTCAAATACGGCATTGGCGAGAAGACATAATATATATTCTTATCATCTACACTTGTCAGTGATAGTTATCAGGAAAGCCGATGCGGTATCGGTGATATTGCTAAAGTGATCACCAATGAACCAAGGGAAGCATGAATGCCAAATATCTATGACAACATTGAAAACAGATTCGCTGACGGGTTGTTGAAACATTCAGCAGGCGCAACACGCGTTGACTACTGTGTCGGCTATTTCAATCTCAGAGGATGGAAGGTGGTCAGCGATAGCATCCAGGAGTTGATTGGCGAAAAAGTTGTAGAGGGCCAGAGTCATGTAATGCGGTATTGCCGCCTTCTCATCGGAATGACGAAAACGCCAGCTCAAGAATTGCAAGAAGAATTTTTAGACCCTAACGATTTGATGGTAGATACCACAAAAGCCAACCGTTACAGAAAACGTTTGGCACAAGAATTTGCCGAACAGCTGACTTGCGGTATGCCCACTCAAGAAGACGAGAAAACGCTCAAGCAACTTCTCGAGCAAATGAGATCCGGGCGAGTTGTTGTAAAAGTATTTCTCAAACATCAACTTCATGCGAAGCTCTATTTGGCATATCATCCAGATACTGTAACCGAAAAATTGGCATTACTCGGCAGTAGTAATTTCACAAACTCAGGCCTTAACTGGCAAGGTGAGTTAAACGTAGATGTTCTTGAGCAAGACGCTGCCTCTAAGCTTGTAGCATGGTTTAGCGACCGTTGGGCTGATCGCTGGTGCATCGATATAACCACTGACCTGATTGAGGTATTAGAAAACAGCTGGGCCCGGCCTGAGCTAATCTCCCCATATTTGATCTATCTTAAAATGGCCTATCACTTATGCAGAGAAGCACGGGCAGGCTTGGCAGAATACAACCTCTCAAAAGAATTTGCCCAAGAGCTGCTCGAGTTTCAACAGGCTGCTGTAAAAATTGCTGCTCATCATTTGCACCATCGTCACGGTGTGATGATTGGCGACGTCGTTGGTTTGGGCAAGACAATAACCGCAACAGCTGTCGCCAAGATAATGGAGGATGACCTCTATTACAATACCCTGATCACTTGTCCAAAATCCCTAGTGAGCATGTGGGCTAATTATGTGGAGAAGTACGGGCTGCACGCAAGAGTAGTCTCACACAGCATGTTGCCGCAAGAGCTACCGGATATGAAGCGTTATAGGTTGGTGATAATCGATGAAAGCCATAATTTTACTAACAGTTCGGGCGAAAGATACCGAGCTTTAAAGACCTATATCGAAGAAAACGATAGTAAAGTCATTCTACTGTCAGCAACCCCTTATAACAAAACATATTCCGATCTGTCCAACCAACTAAGATTGTTTCTACCAGATGATTATGATCTGGGGATCATACCAGAGCGTTACATTAACGAACTGGGCGGAACAGTCCGGTTCAATGCCAAACATACTGATACCAATGTCCGGACAATCAATGCGTTTGAGAAGAGCGATCACGCCGATGATTGGCGCGAGGTAATGAAGCTCTATCTTGTCCGCCGGACACGAAGTTTTATTAAAGACAACTACGCAAAGACTGACGAACAAACCGGGCGCAAGTATCTAGAGTTCACTAATGGTGAGAAATCCTTCTTCCCAGATAGACGGCCGTTAAAGGTAGAATTCTCGCTCAATAGTGGCGACTCATTAGACCAATATGCTCACCTTTACGATGACCATACAGTGTCAGTCATAAATGCCCTAACTCTTCCAAGATATGGTCTTCAGCAGTATTTCGATGAAAACCATAACAGTGCCCTGACAAATCAAGAGGCTTCGATAATGGATGACCTCTCACGTGCAGGCAGACGCATACTTGGGTTTTGCCGTACAAGCCTATATAAACGGCTCGAGAGTAGCGGTTATGCTTTTATGCTTTCAGTATCACGCCATATACTGCGCAATTATATATTCCTCTATGCGTTAAAACATGGACTTCAACTACCGGTATCCGGCCAGTCGATAGATATCGATATGTACTCAGACGATGATGAGAATGAAGACGATCTTCGGCTAGATTACAGCTGGACAGTAAAAGAATACGAAGTAGCAGCCAAAGACTATTACGAGAAATTTCAGGCACAATACCACAGAAGATTCAAATGGATTAGAAGTGAGCTTTTTAATACAGAAAAGCTAACTGATGGCCTCGAAGCAGATGCAAACAATCTATTGGCAGTCCTACATAAGGTCAAGAAATGGCAGCCACTAACAGACAGAAAGCTCCAGGCACTTTATTCGCTGATCACTGATAAACACAAACATGACAAAATTATCGTCTTTACTCAGTTTGCCGACACTGCCAATTACCTCTACACCGAACTAGAGAAGCAAGGAGTTGACGCTATCGGCCTCGCCATAGGCGGCAAAGCCAATATTGTGGAGTTGGCTGAGCGCTTTAGCCCCCTTAGCAATCAGAGGCCAATACCAAAAAGTGCGGAGTTGCGGGTGCTCATCTCAACCGATGTCTTAAGTGAAGGGCAAAACCTCCAAGACGCGCATGTGATCGTCAACTTCGATCTGCCTTGGGCGATTGTCCGTCTCATCCAACGGGCTGGGCGCGTCGATAGGCTTGGGCAAAAAGCCAGAAAGATACTTTGTTACTCGTTCCTCCCTGAAGATGGCATCGAGAGGATAATTCGGCTCCGTGCCCTGCTGACAAAAAGGATCTCAGAAAATGCAGAGGTTGTTGGCTCAGATGAAGTGTTCTTCGATGGCGACCCAGTAAACATCTCTGACCTCTATAACGAGAAAGCCGGGGTTCTGGATGATGAGGAAGACAATGAGGTTGACTTAGCCAGCTATGCCTATCAGATCTGGAAGAATGCGATCGACGCCAGGCCAGAGCTGAAAGCCCAGGTAGAGTCTTTGCCAAATGTTGTGTTCAGCGCCAAGGCCTACGGTGCCGACAGCAATACTGAAGGTGTGATTGTTTATGCCCGAACAAGCTCTGACAATGATTCGCTGATATGGCTTAACAAAGCTGGGGGCATCGTCACGCAGTCTCAACTCAGGATCCTTAAGGCCGCAGAGTGCGACTACCATACCGCCGCCCTCGAAAAAGCCAGTTACCATCACGAATTAGTGGCGCAAGCCATCAAAAGGCTTGAATCAGACGAATCTGTAACTGGCGGCACGTTGGGTCGCAAGAACAGTGTCAAGTATCGTGCATTTATGCGTTTGGATCGCTATCTAAATCAGAACCAGGGTACTATCTTTGCCAGTGAAAGCTTAAAGAAGGCGCATGATGCCATTTATCGCTATCCGCTCAGAGAGGGCGCCATCGATGCTTTGTCCCGGCAAATGAAGTCTGGCATAGACGACCAGCAACTTGTAGAATTGGTAACTTCGCTTTATGACGAAGACAAGCTTTGCGTTATTAGCGATGACTTGGAGCAAAGCCGGGCCACGCAGATCATCTGCTCGATGGGTCTGGTTGGGGATGAGCGATGAGTATCTCAAAACAAGAATTTGAAGAACTGGTAAAAGGCTTCAAGCACCGAGAGCTTTTCAACTACCTTGGCTGGGATAATGACCGCAGTTCTGCTCCCCCGATAGGTATCGAAGACCTGCTGTTCCAGCCCACGATAGTCGCAGATAAAAACGGGTTCAAGGTGATAGTCTGCGCTGGCGCTATTCCCGCATATCCCATCCGCATGCAATTGACCAATAAACTAAAAGTACTCTTTCATGAGCATATCCTGATCTTTGTCGATGCGGCCCAAGAAGAGCAGCTCTGGTTGTATTGCTACAGCTCCCACTCGCGTCGGCAGAAGGCAGAGATACGCTATTGCAACAGCCAAGATGTCGAGCGCTTGTATGAACGTGCTTTTGGCTTGTTCTTTGAGCTAGACGAGCAGGATAACATTACTATTTTTGATGTCACCGCCCGTGTGAGGGATAACTTCTCTGCGAACGCCGAGAAGGTAACAAAAAAATTCTACGCAGAGTTCAAACAGAAGCATACTGCCCTGATTGAGTTTATCAGCGGGATAGAGGCTCAGGGCGATCGCGAATGGTATGCGTCAGTCATGCTCAACCGTCTGATGTTTTGTTACTTCATGCAACGTCGGGGGTTTCTCAATCACGATCAGCAATACCTGCGCACAAAGCTGGCTGAGAGCCAGCAGAAGCTCGGAGATGGTCAGTTCTACTCGTTTTACCGCAGCTTCTTGCTCGTGTTGTTCCAAAAGGGTTTTGGAGCCACAGAGCACACGCCAGAAATAACCGAGATGATCGGCGAGATACCATATCTCAACGGCGGCCTCTTTGACCTCCACGAAATCGAGCGGCAGAATCCAAGCATCGACATATCGGATAATGCTTTTGAAAGCATCTTTGACCTCTTTGACCGTTACGAATGGCACCTTGACGCCCGTGAGACAGCTGCGGGAAACGAGATCAACCCTGATGTCCTGGGCTATATTTTTGAGAAGTACATCAACGATCGCGCTCAGATGGGCGCCTACTACACGCAAGAAGACATCACCGACTACATCGGTCGCAACACGATACTGCCTTATTTGCTTGAGGCCACAAAACGCCAATACGATCAGCCGTTTGCGTCGGGCGGCGTAGTCTGGACGTTTTTACAAGACAGTGGCGATTCTTATATCTTTGAGAGTGTAAAGAAGGGGGCTGAGCTCATCGAGCTGCCTGATTACGTTGAGATTGGCATCGACACAGCTGCCCCTGACCTGCTAGAGCGGCGCCGGCGTTGGAATGAGGTGGCGGACAGCGACTATGCCCTGCCTACTGAGATCTGGCGGGAGGTGGTAGAGCGTCGCAATCACTACTCTGAGGTGAAAAGCAGTATCAAAAGTGGCGCGATCACAGATACTGCCGATCTTGTCACTTTCAACCTGAATATCGTCAGCTTTGTGCTTGACTTGCTCGATACTATCGAGGACCCGCGGTTTATCGCTGAGTTTTACGATCAGCTTGAATCAATATCCATCCTTGACCCGACCTGTGGCTCTGGCGCATTTTTGTTCGCAGCCTTGAATATCCTCGAACCCTTGTATGACAGCCTGTTGTCACGGATGGAGGATTATCTAGGCCATGACTACAAAGGCAGCCTGAGCCCGGATATTAGGCGCAAGTTTGAAAAAACACTGGGGCAGATGACCAGTTCGATCCACCCAAGCAAGAGCTATTTTATCTACAAGTCAATCATCCTGAACAACCTCTATGGTGTTGACATCATGCGCGAGGCGGTGGAGACAGCCAAATTGCGGTTGTTCTTGAAGCTGGTGTCAACAGCAGACCCGGATTATTCCCAAGACAATCTGGGTATCGAGCCTTTGCCGGATATTGACTTCAATGTTAAGTCTGGCAACACCTTGATCGGCTTTGCCAACCAAGGTGAGATTGAGGATGCTCTCAATCACAATCTCTTCTTGGGGCCGCAGCATCGAGATGAGATCACAGCAAAGATGGAATCTATCTCTATGGCCACTGAAAGGTTTAAACAATGGCAACTTGGGCTTGGAGATTACAGCTCTGATGACTTTAAAGATGCCAAACAAGACCTTTTAGAGCGACAAGAAGAGCTCCGCATCAGTCTTGACAAGCTCTTACGAGACGAGCGTTACCACGATGCTAATGAGGAAGACTGGAAGACAAAATACGCGCCATTCCACTGGATCAGCGAGTTCTATTCGATTATTGCCGACAGAGGCGGGTTTGATGTTGTCATTGGCAACCCGCCTTATGTGGAATACAGCAAGGTTAGAAGCCTGTACATACTGAATGATTATTTCACTATTCAATCTGGAAATTTATACTCATTCGTTATTGAAAGATCAAACGCAATAATTAAGAATGGCGGATTTTGCGGAATGATAATCCCTCTAAGTGCGTATTGTACTGAGCGAATGGCCACTCTACAGCATATTCAAGAGAAAAATTCGGATTATCAATGGATTAGTTTCTATGCGGAACGGCCTAGTAAACTATTTGATGGTGTTGATAGAAACTTAGCAGTAACAATTACGCGCGCTTCTGAGGATGAACATAGAATTTTCTCAACTGCATACAATAAGTGGTCATCAGAAGGACGAGCCACGCTCTTTCAAAATATCGTTTATTACAAGTCAGGCTACCTAGATAATATAAATATTCTTCCCAAGATCGGTGATCGAATTGGTTTATCAATATTACAAAAACTACAAGGTATCCGGAAAACGATTGGCCATTATACATTAAAATCATCATCGCATATATTATATTACAGAAGCACAGGCGGAAGATATTGGAAGATAATTACAGATTTTCAGCCATTATTCTATTTGAATGGATTGCAAGGTTCTTCTTCGCGAGAAAGTCACTTGTTTTTTGAAGACAAGATCAAGTTAAGTGTCATTACGGCAGTGCTCAATAGTAGCCTTTATTACTGGTATTACAAGGTTAATTCAAATGCACGCGATAACAATCCAAGCGATTTAAAACGATTCCCAATTGACTTTGAACACTTTAAAGAATCTGTAATAGTTTTACTGGCTCAATTCAATCAGTCTCTTATGCTTGGCTATCGTGTAAATTCAGTCACAAAAACTGAACAGCGAAGCACTGGAGTAGTCGAATTCCAGCGTTATAAACCTAAGGAAATGAAATCAACAATCGATGAAATAGATTCTCTTCTGGCAAAGCAATTCGATTTGTCCGATGAGGAACTAGATTATATCGTCAATTACGACATCAAATACCGTATGGGTTTTAACAACAGTTTAGGTGGTGACGATGACTAAACTGACGATGTCAGGTAATCGTGAACTGTGGGATTTGCCCAAGGTTGCCTTTTTAAGCTCAGACAGATTCAGCGCAAGCAGCGTACTCAGATGCTATGACTGGGCAAACGAGATGAAGAAGGCTGGCCACTGCGTCATCTCTGGTTTTCACAGCAAGCTTGAAACCGACGTTTTCGACATCCTGCTCACTGGCGACCAGCCCATCGTCATGCTGCTAGCCAGAGGCATGTACTACCGTATTCCGCCAAAGCTAAAACCACATATTGATTCTGGCAGACTCTTGCTTGTCTCCCCCTTTAGCCAAACGTATCAACTCGTAACCCGTGACCAGGCAAAACTAAGAAACCAACTAGTAATCGATAATGCCACCGAAATAGTTTTCGCCCACATCTGCCCCGGCGGCATGCTGGAGCAACTGAAGATACCAGAAGGCATTAGTTTGACCGTGTTAGATAATCAAGCTTAAGTTTTGTGAAAGGATGTTGTATGGTCTTTGATAATAACAACAATATTGACACTGCGTTTGCGCATGATAGCATCGATAATGCGCTAGATCAAAGGCAGTTAAATAAGATTGTGGCTTCTGGTGCAATAAGTTTTCTATTTGGTGCAGGGGTCAATGGCGCGGCATTCGAGAATTTTCGTGGAGGATTTCTTCAAACAAAAACTGCATTACGTGACAAAGGCCAACCTGGTGAAGAAATTGAAGCAGAACTTTCAAACCTTGAAGACTCGCAATATGATGAGGTGTTAAATACACTTGTTGAGGAGTTTAATCGTATTAGCATTAATATCGATATGAACCACTCAGCAATAGCTAATCTCCAGTCGTTGCTTGATATAGTTTTCAAGATTGTGAATACTACAGAAAATAGGCAATTGTGCACTAAGAAGGTGAGCATCTTCACCTTAAACTATGATCAAATAGTTGAGAATATTTTGGATAGAAGAGGATATTTTTACCACTCAGTTGCAGCAAAAAAGCCACAGCCACAAGAGTCATCTGATGTCATTGGCTATAACACTGTTACCAGAGTGTATGTCCCGACGTTTGCCGTTCTAAAACTGCACGGTACAGCAAATCAAAACGGGAAAATCAATAAGGATAGCATTATTCTGCCAGGTGGTGACAAACTGAGGGGGATTCTATCGAATGAATTTTTTGAGCCGTTGTTTCTTATGAAAACTGAGCTGCTCAAGCCCAATGCTGTCTTATTTGTGATTGGTTACTCTGGTGCTGATATTCACGTTAACGATGTACTCCGTGACGCCACAAACAGAGGGCTAACTGTAATATGGCTTCAATATAGCGATAATGAATGGGGATCAAATAGTGAAGCTGTGAGCCCAAAAGTATTTGTTGTAAGGCCAGTTAGTATTAATGAGGGTTTTCAGGACACAACTAAAACACTCTACGATCTTCTTTTTCATGCTGCGGGCATAGAAAGTGAAGTATAGCGGTGATAATCGGTAGAATAGCAAAGGTAGATGGCATTAAAGCAGTGGGTATCTTTTTTGATAGACTACCTCCGCATCTGTTGTTTCAAGGTGAAATATCACCGGCACCTCAGATAAACACATTTGTTAAGACTAGAGTCGGTCTTGATATTGTTGTTTGCCAAATCGTAGGTGAGCATGAATTTGAATATGACAAAGAAAAACAGCAGAAATCGCAAGCTACAGAAGCAACTGGGCCATTTCTCGTTGATCTAGAGGTACGAGGTCGCATTGTCGGAGAAGAATTCAAAGGCGGTCTTAGGTGTTTGCCGATAGTTGGTGCCAAGCTCGAAACCTTGACAAACCAAGACCATCGATCTTTGTTTTCTGTAAAAGGACAAGCAATTAGAATTGGGAATAATTTGTTTGATTCAAACAACTCAATATATCTTGATGTAAATAAGCTAATGCCAAGCCATATTGGCATTTTTGGGAACACGGGTAGTGGTAAGTCGAATACTATCACCAAATTACTCAAGGAGTATCTTGAGATTATACCGCCAGATAGTAATAACGTTAAAATTCTTATCTTTGATCTAAACAACGAATATGGCGGGAATGCGATAACTAGCATTGACAGCAAACAGGTTTACCCACTTACAACAAGAAAAAAAACCGAAGCTATCACTGAAGCAGAAAAAATCCCCTTAGACTTCCAACTTTTAAGCGAAGACAATTGGGGAACTATTCTTCGGGCAACTCAAAAAACACAGATGCCAGTTATTCGTCGAGCCAGCAAGCGCTGGATAAATGGTTTGACTGAAGAAGACTGTGTTAGACAAATATCACACATGCTTGTTAATAAGCGGTCTCAGATGTTTCTAACTCTCAGAGAATATGGTGGGGAGTTCTTCACCGGTATAGATGATATCGCCTACAACAAAACCACTGAAGGGTTTTATTATCAGTCAGAGTCTGGCTCTGTTTACATCAACACTTCCAATGATGTAAGAGAAATCAAATTAGTAAATATTCCAGATGTCTTTGATAGGTTCTTGCTATGCCTGCTTTTTGAGATAGCTGCAAGTAGCGAAAGCGGAACCAACTTCGACTATATTCAACCCTTGCTTCCTCGTGCCCGAGCGGCTTTTATAGACCTTAAAAAAACTTTTGTAGATAGCACGGGTATAGAGATAACAGAAATATTTTTAGATAAGCCTCTTGCGGTAATACAACTCGGCAATGTTAGCGTTAGTACGCGCGAGACGATACCGTCTTTGATTTCAGACTTACTATTCCAGCATTGCGTCACTGCTCGTAAGGATGACCGTCCAAAAGCTATTTACAGCATAGTTGTTGATGAGGCGCACAACATCCTTGCATCTGATACAACGGAACACAATGATCTTATTCACGATAATACTCTTCGCGTATTCGAGAGAGTTATAAAAGAAGGTCGAAAATTTGGGGTATTCCTCTATATTGCCAGTCAGCGTCCAAGCGATATTTCTAGCACAATAACCTCGCAAATACATAATTATTTCATTCATAAGCTTGTTAATCCAAATGATATTGAGAGGATTAGAAAAACTGTTTCTTTTATGGGCGATTCAAGCCTATCTTTGCTATCTGCGCTCGGCCAGGGTGAGTGTATCGTCAGTGGTCCGTCGCTCTATATGCCCCAATACGTTTATGTCGACGAATTAGACAACGAGTCAAAACCAAACAGCAGCGATATCGTTTTGTTTGGAGATAACGGGCTATTCAATAATTTCTCAGATTCTGTTGAACGCGTTTCGATATAAATTAGGATTATCAATGACCAACGAACACCTAGAAAAACTACTCCGCGACGGTGAAGGTATAGCTGTTGAGTTCAAGAAAAACACAGTGGAGCTCGGCAATACCGTGTTCGAGACTGTCAGCTCGTTTTCCAACCGTTATGGTGGCTATCTATTGCTTGGCGTGAATGACGATGGCGCAGTGCTCGGAGTTAATCGTAGCAGCGCTGATAGCATCAAGCGAAACTTCATCAATACTCTGAACAATCCTGAACGCATGACACCGACCATGTACCTCAGCTTGGAGGAGGCTGAGATCGACGGTAAATTGATCCTTTATGCCTATGTTCCTGTCAGCTCTCAGATTCAGATGTTCGCGCACAAAATATACGATCGCAATGAGGATGGCGATTTTGATATCACCGGCTCTGTTGATCTGGTTGCCCAGCTATCAATCCGAAAATCTAGCTCGTTTACAGAGCGCAAGGTGTTTCCTTATGCAACAACAGAGGATCTATTGCTTGATGAGCTGATGCCGCTTGTGCGAAATATGGCTGTCACAAAACAACCAGACCACCCTTGGCGCGATATGCCTGATATGGAGATACTTCAAAGTGCTGGGCTCTACGAGAAAGATCGGGTCACTGGTATCGAGGGCTTCAATCTCGCAGCTATCATGCTCTTTGGTCGCGAAAATGTTATCCAGCAGGCCTCCCCTGGCTATATCACCGACTGCCTGCTGCGCATTCAAAACCTCGACCGCTACGACGATCGAGAGCGCGTAGATTGCAATCTTATCCAGGCTTTCGACCGCTGTATGGCATTTATCAGAAAGCACACGATTGACCCGTTTTATCTTGACGAAGATATGCGCAATGTCAGTGTGCGTGACAAGATCGCCAAAGAGCTGGTCTCCAACATTCTTGTCCATCGCGAATTCTCAAGTTCAATGCCTGCAAGGATTGTTATTGAAAAGGACAGGATTGTCGGCGAGAACTGGAGCCGTTCACTACGCCCAGGGCATTTGGATCCTGGCAATTTTGAGCCTTATCCTAAGAACCCCATCATCGCAAGATTCTTTGTGAATATTGGCAATGCTGACACCCTTGGTTCTGGAGTACGCAACCTCTTCAAGTATTCAAAGCCCTACTCTGGTGCTAACCCTGAGTTGATCGAAGGCGATGTGTTCAAGACGATAATTCCTTTACCGAAAATCAGTGCTGATAACGTACTAGCTGCAGCTAGTAACGGTGATTCTACTGACTATGACAGCAGTACAAACAGCGGTACAAACAGCGGTACAAACAGCGGTACAAAAGACGGTACAAAAGACGGTATTACGGACCTTGGGAGTTCATCTGTAAACCCAACAAAACAAGTAATCCTAGAATTGATGAGCGCCAATCCTTATATTACAGCTCAAGAAATCGCTGCATCTATTGGCAAGAACAAGCGTTGGGTTGAGTCAAGTATCAGCGCTTTGAAGCGAGACGGCTTTATTATGCGAACCGGTCCGAATAAAGGTGGCCATTGGGAGGTTATCAGATAAGCGCCTGATAACAGTGGGTATTTGATGTTGTAAAGCCTATCTAGAGCATTGCCGCTATAATCCAGCTTGATACGATAAAAAACAAAGCGCCTATACTTCGCAGCCAGTAAGCGCTATCCTCAGCAGTGGCAGTCTTTTAGGTAGCATCCGGGCTGTCCGGTGTCAGTGGGAGGGAGTTTTGATGGGCAATCTATCTAACGGCCTCGATACGATTAGGCAGTTCTTGCCGTTGCTGATCCCTTTGGCGGTTATCCAACTTGGGCTCATGATCGCCGCGCTGATCCACATTTTCACGCATAAGACCTACCGCACGGGCAACCGCGTGCTCTGGGTCATTATCTCTGTTTTAATCAACACACTCGGCCCCATCATCTACTTTGTCTTAGGGCGGGGCGACGAATGACCAACGCCCTCGAAATCCGCGGGTTGACCAAGCGCTTTGCGGCCAACGTAGCGGTCGATGACATCTCGTTCAGCGTGCCCGAGGGCAGCGTCTTTGGCTTCATCGGCGCCAACGGGGCGGGCAAGACCACGACCATGAAGATGATTCTCGGCCTCTTGCGGGCGGACAGCGGCGAGGTCTGGGTCTGCTCCGAAAAGGCCACCTTTGGCGCCACCAAGACCAACCGCCACGTCGGCTACCTGCCCGACGTGCCGGCCTTTTATGGCTACCTGCGCCCGCTTGAATACCTGCGCCTCTGCGGCGAGGTGGTCGGTCTAGAG
>Ga0123354_10013803_pt1 | contig 12559 bp, 4 predicted proteins | sample TergutLab28metaG_2_FD_97872 | JGI IMG/M metagenome (GOLD analysis project Ga0123354, IMG submission 97872) | Labiotermes labralis P4 segment gut microbial communities from Petit-Saut dam, French Guiana - Lab288 P4 | ecosystem: Host-associated > Arthropoda: Insects > Digestive system > Gut ... | reverse complement strand
GAGGCTGAGTGGACCCCGTTCCAGACCCACTACGACTCAGAAAATCTGGTAGCGCCGGGGATCGAACCCGGGACCTCTGTATCTGTAGCCAGAAACTCTGACCACTAGACCACAGAGGCGGTCGTTTACTCACTTCTAGACCTTTATAAATCTGTGACGTAGCTCCGACATGTTTCGGTATATTTAACACCGCATTTGGTTGGTAAAGTAAATTGAATACATATACACCTAAAAAATACATAGAATGGACAACTTTAAAATAACTCTTACTTGATATTTTATTTTCGTCCTTCTCATTTCCTCTATGGCCCATACAGCCAATTGTCAGTGATCTGATTGTTGTGTTTTATTACAGGTAAGTCTGCTGATCTGTATTCTGTGACTAATGCTCCAAGTAACCCACCAGACTGAAAAACAAGGTCAGTTGGATAATTTATATTTTCGTTTGTCTTCGAGTGGCATTACTTATTTTTATTATTTCGATTCATAATATTATTAACTTACGATACTGTTCTTTGGGATAGTTTAGCTTAGGATCGTTTTTATTGCGCTGTACATGTCTTGAGAGTTCTAGAAATCGCAACCGCGAAGAGCACTTAACGCGTTACGTGTTCGCTCACGTGACTGGAGAAGCATCTGCCACATAGTCTATGCGCGTTTGCCTATAAACTCACTGTACTTTAATGGATATCGAGTTACCTGCAAATGAGTCCCAGTTAGAGGAGTGGGGACGTGTGGTCGAATTTAGAGTGCGTTTACACTTGTGGATATGCGTTTGTTAATTGTCCTTGATACTTATTTGTACAAATGTATTGATCCTGGCGCTGCACCACATTCGGATATATAGGGTTGTTTCAGCTTCTTGTTAAAATTGCATGTCCAAGGTACGCTCTGTCACAGTTATGGTATAGCTGAGGCGGTTATTTGCCGACGTCGTGACTGCGAAGGGAGTTGATTCACTACGTGGAATTAATGGTAGACAAAATGACACTGGTACGGCTCTCAGTTGTAGCATTTTCGCTTTTCCTGCCGTTCATTTTTCCACTAATGTTCACAGTATTTTTAAATGTCTCGTGCGTATATTTAGCGTTGTTTCGTTTCTATAATTCTCCTGTTCCAAAATTTTATTTGATATTGATGTATGGATCCATGTCATCTCTCTCGACTGGCTCTGGTGTATCTGGTAACTTCACTCTCAATAACCGTATAATTTTCTGTCGCTTTAGTACCCTGCAGTTTTTTTTGTTGTTGTTGCTTTCTGTAGATACTGAAGTTTTAATATTATTTTAGTGTAAAGTTTTGCCTAATTTTTCTTCCTTTCCTCCTAGTCCTCTAACTTTTCAGGTTGCATATTTAAATCGTAGTACATACATCTGCCATCATGGGCCAATGCAGTGGGCCCGTCTGAGCCACAGTATCAAGGTGCTGTGTCTCACCTGTCTCTTACAACGAGCTAAATAACTACGCTTTGTTCCTTTAGTGATTTATTTTACTGCCTATCTCAGGCTGTTTAGCAGCGAATGGTAAGATGATTGCTGAAGTAAAACGTGTTGAGAAGGAAGTTTTTGGTCCAGCCGGTGTACTATGCCGAAATTTGCCCGGACTCATTGTATAAAATCATGAACAACTTCAGTTAGGCTAGCCGGTGTCCTGTCCAAGGTTCGAACAGCGGCGCTGGGTGGGTGGGCAGGTATCCAGGTATGAATATGGGCGATTCGTAAGTTATTTAAACTTCTTGATTTTTTTTCTGAATCCGTTCACAGTCTTAAAATCATACAAACATATGAGGGCTGATTCTGAAGCATTACGCGGCCGTGCATTCCGTTGTTAATCAGTAAATTAAATTACTTGTACAGTACGTGGCGCGCTGCACCGCAGACTGGCTGTATATTGAAATATGTTGCAGTAGGTATTAAATGCTGCTGAAGTCTGTTGCAGTAGGTATTACACGCTGCTGAAGTCTTTTTCAGTAGCTATTACACGCTGTTGAAGTCTGTTGAAGTAGGTATTAAACGCTGCTGAAGTCTGTTGCAGTAGGTATTACACGCTGTTGAAGTCTGTTTCAGTAGGTATTACACGCTGTTGAAGTCTGTTGCAGTAGGTATTACACGCTGTTGAAGTCTGTTGCAGTAGGTATTACACGGTGTTGAAGTCTGTTTCAGTAGGTATTGCACGCTTTTGAAGTCTGTTACAGTAGGTATTACACGCTGTTGAAGTCTGTTGCAGTAGGTATTACACGCTGTTGAAGTCTGTTGCAGTAGGTATTACACGCTGTTGAAGTCTGTCGCAGTAGGTACTGCAGGCTGTAGGATCGACGTCGTGAGCCTATAAATATCGCATGTTGCCTTCTATAGTGCTGATTGTATCTAGTTAGCAGGCCTGCTTTTCTCGAATCTTCAGCAAAAGCTTCTAAACTGATATGTGCAGTCCGGTCGCTGTCGTTGATGGTGCGTTAGGATAGTTATTGCTCTCTTTTTAATTAACTGGGTTATAGGCACACGTTTTTTTCAAGTAAAGTAGTAGTTATGAAATGTAAAGTGATTACAGAGGGCAGTCTTCCTTCAGCACTTCATGAATATTCCTGGGCTGTATGAATTTTTTTTTTCATTATGGAGCCCGAAAGTTCATCAACAAATAGACAAAATATACAATTTTTTAAACCCATACCTTCAGCGTAGTACTACGTAATACATGTGCAGAGGGGCCGCGATAGCGTAATCGGTGTAGCGACTGGCTACGAGTTGGACGGTCTAGGGATCGAATCCCAGTGGGGCGGCGGCCTAGATTTTCCATTATCGTTCAAACCGGCCTTGGGGCTCACCAAGCCTCCTGTACAATGGGTACCTGGGCATGGCGTTGACCAGTCACCCCCACCTGGCGCCGAGGTTAAAGAAAGAGTAGCACTATGCCTCTGCTTCCACTCTGTACCTTCATGTCATGTTATATTGTGAACGTTACCTTTATCTTCACTGTTAATATAGACCTTTGTTGGATGGTCGTGCTTCGTGTTAATTGTTGGTCACACAGGTCTGAAACTGTGGTTTCCACCGTTTGTAGGACACTGTTAATCAGCAAGAAACAAATTGTCTGTGCGATTGATGGTGTCTGGGTAGCTTTGTCATTAAAGTACCTTCATATTGTATGTTGGGCTGTGGTTCTTATTAAGAGCAGAGTCTTTAATGTAGTGACCACTTCCAGATGACTCTGAAGCCCGTACTACACCAGATAAATGGGTGCTGAAAGTTGTTCTTTCTTGGAGAGAGTCTTTCTTTGCATACTGCCTGCGACCGGTCGATAAGCTGTTCCAAATCGAGTTCTCCACAGAGTGCGATCTAGTGCTTTATCGTTCAGTTTTCAGTATCTTGTTTTCCTTAATGTCATCCAGTAGCTGCCTACGTTTTCTTGCTCGTATTCTCGTCCCTTCTATCTTTCCTCAAGCAACATGTTTTAGAGGCATTTCCTACCACAAGATGTTAACCAACTCAACTAGCAGTATTTTACTCTTTGTTCGTTCTTTCTTGATTGTTTATAGTACTACTTTTTCCACACGATCGGTCCAACGAATATCCATCCTTCTCCAGCTCCACGTTCAACTGATAGCGTGAAATGGAACACTCATCTTCGTCTAGAATCAAGATAGAGAATTACTGAGCTCTATCTCCGCTTTCCTCGTCCAACTTCGTGTCATACCTACACACAGGGCTGATTGACGCCAGCCTGAAAATTGTGGCCCTCGCAAGGTTGTCCGGCAGTCGGCTGCAGTAAGTATTCGTCTAGTGAGGAACTGATTATCATAATCCGGCGACGGTTATGACTTGGTTCTTTGTGTTTTCATGTTCAAACGCACCACCGGAGTTCAACTCCGCGGTACATTCGGTTAGGTTTCTACACAACGCAACCATGAAGCAGACTTGTTCACTGTGGCCTTGTCTTACTTGACAGGAGCTGTGTTCGACTGTTTCGGTGAAGACCGTACTTGCAAAAAAAGAAAAACTTAGCTGACTGTCAGCTGTTTGTGCGCAGGATTTTAACCATGAGAGCTGCAGAAAATTGAGTTCTGAGGAAGGAAATATGGGACGTGCCGTAAATCACTTGGGATCTGGAATTGTTGTAGCCTGAAACTGGTTTTGTATAATGAAGAGACCTGACTAAGGCTGAATCACGGCGAAATTTTTCGCAATAACAGTCACACTGAAGTCTTCAGCAGACGCAGGGACCCCTAAAGGCTCAGGTCAAACTGTCGACCTCTGACGACAGAAACTTATAAAGTAATGGGTAAGTCTTTAGTTCACCTATAGACATTAGGCCATAATTAGCTTACATAGGGGTCTGGTAGCGTCACTTGTTAACATACGGTGCATACAGGTAAAGGTATAAAGTTCACCCTAGAACAGGTCACGAAAGCCTAAAGGTAGAATAGAGATATAGCCATACTCTTACCTTAACCTCGGCGCTAGATGGGGTGGGTTGTCAACGCCACGCCCCGGACGCTTTACCCCCGAGAATGACCCGGTACCCATAGTATAGGAAGCTGGGTGGGCCCCAGGGCCGGTCTGGGTGGGTGCGGAAAATCTCGCCTCTACCGGGATTCGATCCCCGGACGGTTCAGCCCTTAGCGAGTCGCTATACCGACTGAGCTATCCTGGCCCACTACGGCGCATAAAACAAAACGCCATAAGAGGACCGTGGAAAACACTGGGTGGTTAAATCACACACAGTATTATTTTCTTTTGTGGCACAAACCTTGTGATATCATGCAGGTATTATTTGTTGATGCACGTGTGTTTGATGAGGGATGTTATAAAAAGAAATGCACTTTTTTTTTGCGTGATCCTCGCCTGTTATGCTTGCATAGCTACAGTCACTCTCCCCTCCGCATTAATGACGAGTCGTAATGCAGCCTTGACATGAATTGTCATTATTAAACCACATTGTCATTATCCTTTTAATAGTTCTTTCTATAATGTGTGGGAAGAAGCCGTCCTATATTTTGTGATAGAACACTGTGGTTACTTACTGTGCATTTTTGTAGCACTATGGCTCGACCCAGCGTGAGGATGGGGATACCGTCACGGCGGGCGGAATGTCTCTGGAGAGGTCGTAATCGCGCGGCGCAGCGGAAATGATTTGGCCGATATGGAATCGTTAACGTGAGGAACACATCAGCGTTGTACTAACTTAGGCGTGTTCGCGTCATCGTCAAGCGGCTGTCCGAAGCACGCTGTCCGGCTGACGTGTGTGTCCGTCCGTCCTGTCTATGTGTTTAATGTTTTTTTTTAACAGCCTCGCAAATTTAGCATTTGAATGTTGAAAGTCGACAGGCGGTAACAGAAACGACGTTCTAGGTCTGTTTCACTGTGCGTAATTTCCCAACTTCTACTTTGTGATAAATCAAAACGCCCCCACTGTTGCACTGTCACCTGTGTTTGCCCTCCGCTCTTTGCCCTACTCATCTGTTGTTCTAAAAGTAGCCATGCAGCGGCGTTGTCTGTTCGTAATACTTATGGTAAATGATGAATGAAAACAGGCTCTGAGAAGATGGAATGTCAGGTACGGACCAGTTCTGAATGTCAGGTAGGACCAACTCCCTTGGAAGTACCGGGATGCTGATAAGTCCTTAGCCCGACCAGGAAGGAAGCGAGCTCGGAAGCATGTCAGGGACGCGCGTGATTTCAACAACATCGAGACGTGAGCTGTCAAGTTTTTTTTTTTCCTGCAAGGCAGGGCACCGAAGGAAATTCACGCCATTCTGATAGAAACATTAGCCTGTTTCCTTCCTGGTCGGGCTAAGGACTTATCAGCACCCCTGTATGAAAAGGCCGTGCCATGGCTGGGGCGATAGAGCGCGTCCTGTCACTGCAGAGACCCGGGTTCAGTTCCAGGCCAGTGTGTGTAAGATTTTGGTGAGTGACGTGGCACTGGGGTAGGTTTTTCTGCGTACTTCGGCTTTATCCCGTTAGTGTCATTCGACATTGCTCACTCCACACCCAATTCGTTCGTTAGTTCGTCCATTCGTTACGGGCGATATAAAGTATCAGCAAATGACAGCGTCGTTAAATAACTCACTTAAGCTATGACTTTTCAAGTGCTGGCCGACTTCTCCGCTTCGGTAGTCGCCACCTGCACTGCTGTAGCTGCTTGCGTTGTGCAGTTGGTCCGAAATTTATACAGTCGCTATTTTACTCCATAAACATGTGTTGCGGACGTGGCGTAGGTTAGGAAGATAATTTGTAATTATGCAGTGTAAAGGCTATGCGTGGAAGCGCCTCTTTGTTTGGGGGCGTGCTAAGTAACACGACCGAGACTGTCCTTGTATTCTGTCTCTGGGCTGATATTTGATCTTGGAACTGCAGCATACGAAACTGTTTATAGTTTACGGACCGTATTTTAAGTTGATGATTATGAAGAATCTTCGTCTCCATGGAACATATTTTCCAACGCGCGACTCTCGATTCTTTTGGGATGAAGTTACATAACCTCAAGTAATCGGTGGCAAGGCAGTGTTTGTGCTCAGCTGGAGATCATGAAGGCTGAAGAATCCTTTTTATCACATTCGCATTGACTGGGCCGTGAACCCTGATCGGTTTCGGCTGAGATTTACGAGTATGTGCTAGTCGAAAGAGCAGTTACGCGGTCAGCCTGTGCAGAGGTCGCTTCTTCATATCGTTTGCACGGTCGTGGAGACCGGAATTGCCAGTTACTTATTCCACGTAAATGGAACTGTAAGGTACTGTTCAGCCGTTCACACTAACACAGGACGCACAGATTGCTGCCTGATTGTTGCGTATGTCTCATCAGCGGCTACGAAAGTTGTCGCATCTGTCTGAGACACGGTTCTTTGATATGTGTTTGGTCGTCATTGGTCGTCATTTTGGTATATAAATTCACCGAGTGTTCTCGACTTGTTTTGGAAGTACCCATATCAAATCTCATTGGGGTTACCGAGTATCCTGACTTCAGCTTCCGTAGGTTAAGTGAATACCGGTATAATACAGTTACATTTGTTCTACCTGTGCTTTTGCAACAGCCTCGTAAATAATCTAAGAATCCGTTACTCAGTATGTGTATTAATGTAGAGTAGAAATGAAAGATTGGTTCTTTATTTGACATTAGCTGATGTCGTTGGGGGAAAAGAGCGTTGTCAGCTGTTCCGCTTTGATCTAAATTTAATTTGAAAGAAACGCGGAGGCGAATGCGACTCGAGGGCATCAGTTAGCCACTGTGGTAACGTAACAAACAAATTCCTGGGTTATTTGAACACTTTCGGGGAATTGTCAGTTAATGCGTACGGAGGGAGTGGGACGTGATCAGCTTTACATTACTGCCGTATGAGCTGCTGAATAGGGTGTTCGGTGGATCACACAGCATTTATGCATGTTGTGAGGATTGAAATTTCCAGTGACTGTATCTGTCCAGCCCTCAAGTCATTGGCGTCTACTGGCCACATAAGTATTTCCGATTGGTCACTCTAAATTTTCAGGGGTGAGGAACGGGGTACAGATCAGAGCCGTAGACTGGAGGATTACAGTACAACGAATCGTACTGCCTTTTATTTCATCACCTGTATAATGCGTGGTGCGGAGTACTTCTGTAAATAATTAAGCCGTCGTTGTGTAGGCTAGTTTTCATATTATGGACTAAGTTTTATCTTCCCAATTGTTGCTACTCGTACCCGCGACTTGTTTAGTCCTGCAACGAAAAGAGACAGGTTTGCTTAGCCTGTAGGCTGTGTGATGCCTGAAGAGACGGACGGTGACTGTAGCGATGAAAATTGTCGATGGTATATCCCCATCACCACGGAATGGCGCGTCCTCAGGTTGCGGATGGAGGAACGGCATCCAGTATGAAGAATAGCTTCGAATACATTGAATAAGCAGTTGCGGACAGCCGACAAGAGGTGGTCCTCCAGCTTGGGGGTTGGGCGAGGTGCTAACAACTTCTCACCGTATACACCTATCTTGTTACGAAATGTTCAAACTGAAAGTCTCGGACCTGGGCTGATACTTTAGCACAGGATAGGGACAGGTGGCGGGCACTTGTGAATGCGATAATGAACCTTCGAGTTCCATAAAATGCGGGGAATTTCTTAACTAGTCGAGAACCGGTAACTTCTCAAGAAGGACTCTGCTTCAGGGAGTAAGAGTAAGTATATCCGTGCAGATCGTAATAGGCGGTGTTAACCCTGTGAGAACCACAAACATATTATCGCCCGTTGAAGGAATGCGATTCACATGTCATTGACGTCAGAAATGCGTGATCAATTCGACGTTCTGATGCGATAAGTGGAATCCATTATATTTCACACCAGATTTCTCCGACACAGACTTTGCACTGTCGGAACTGGAACGCCCAGTTGTCTGGGTCAGGACGTAGTTTATTTCTTGCCACATGGTAACGCGCAGCATCTGACAGACGTGCGGGCCTCTGTTCGCGTTCAGAAGCGTTCAGTTTTCCTTTCTGTCATAAGAATGCATTACGAGCAAGGAGTGGAAGGAGAAAAGGAGGAGGAAGTTGACAGTAGAAAGAAGGAGTTATATAATTCGCTATTCTCCAGATATTATGGTTATCCCATGAAGGCCATTGAGACAGGTTGTCCATTATCTCACACGAGAAAGATGAGAAACGGAACGGCATACAGCATTGTATTCGGAACACCAGAAATGTCGAGCACATTGTGACTGGGAGGGTAATAATTAAGTGAATCTTACAGAAATAAAGCGCGTGGATATGGACGAAATCCTTCCGGCCCAGGTCGTGGGTCAATAGCTAGCTGTTGTAAATACAGTAATAAACGAGCGGATTTCATGAAAGTTGTGAAGTATGTGGACGGGGCCACTGAACAGACTCCATATGTAATTGCATAGTTCTGAATACTCCAGAATACTCTTAGTTGCTGTGTGGCTCTGACCGGCTGGAACGATTTCGAACACTCAGAGACGCGACGTACCGCGGTGTATAATTTCCTTTAATTCAGAGATTCAGTCCAAGGTAATTTGACACTACAGCTACACTAATTACGTAGTGTTGAATGGTATGGCAATGGCCATGAATGGTGGTGAGTAGCGAGAGACTGGCAGAGAATATGATGACCGGACACTGACCCTCCCTACGTCTGAAGGAACCAGTACAGACGTCGAGAAGCGTGACCGAGAATGAATTGGGTGCCAGACGTATGCTATATGAATGCGTTGCAACTAAGTTAATCCTACTGGTTTATTTCTTTTAGCTTACCTTAGTCAAAGTGTATAATAAAACCTAACACGGTTAATAGTTGCCTCTAAAATTTACTTTTTCATATCCGTTTTGGCACGTTATGGGTACTAGATGTCACGTAAGGGTCGACTGCGAATCTTGAAGTTTCCTAAGGTTATGTGTCTCATTATGTGTATGTATATTGTACATCTGATCTTCACAATCATCTGACAGCATCTCCACAAATTGCTTGCAGTGTACGGAAATGCAGTTCCTTTCTTCTTGGTGTTGTGGGATATCGGAGTAAGTTGATACTGCCTAGAAAATTCTCATTAGGCCTATATCGTTATCGAACAATTTTTCCCCCTATGTATCTTATAGATTTAGCGCTGCGTTCTGGCGTGGGAGAGTGTGTGACCGGCGTTGAATCTGTGTTGCAGAATTTTGCTGCTGTTGTCACGTAACATACAGTAGAACCCGGTTATAACGACGTCGGTTTATACGGCAGATTTCTGTGGTACCAATTAATTCGTTATTGTTAACCCCAACTTTATAGTTCTCGGTTGTAACGACACACGTTTATAACAGCAAAAATATTTAGTCCCTTTCATGATGTTATAACCGAGTTCGTTACCCCACCAATCTATCGAAAATGTCTTTTTGCGAACGTATCATCATCATCATCATCATCATCATCATCATCGTTTATGTAATAGCTGCAAATGTTGTATGGCAGGGAATAGGGAAACGGGTGTTAAAAGGGACGAGTTGAAGGAGATGCAGGAAGAATAGGTCGTGGCCAATTCAAACCATATTTGGTTTTGGGGGGCATGTAACGATTTTTTAAAATATGCATTAGAACGCTTATAGTTATACAATACAAGCCAACGAACAGTACATTTCCTAAATTAATTGTTTAATTTTTTTATGTCTTCTACAGGTTTCGAACCGGAGGGTTCATCTTCAGGAAGATGGTTGTGTATACAGTTACGGTATGGTACGTTTTACATATATATCAGTATAAGCGGTCTAGTAGGTGGAAGAGAGTTTATACTGACGCGTGTAAAACGTACCACACCATAACTGTATATACAACTGTCTTCCTGAGCATGAACCCTGTAGAAGACATCAAAGAAATTAAAAATTAAAATACTAATTTAGGCATTGTGTATTTAATTGGTTTATATTGTATAATTATATTACAGTGCAAGGGGCAAAAAAAAACATAAAAACGCATATAGTGTTAGCTGTAAAATGATGATGAATCATGAATTGAGAGAAAAGTGGAAAGTAGTAATCATGGCCTGTTTAAAGACATGCACCTTCCGTTATCTTTTTTTCCCTGATGAAAACCGCAAGAATTCCGTCACGTTAGTTCCTGTCCATGCCAAGATGCGTCCTCGGGACATCAGGAATGCGAATGGCCGACCTGTAGTGTTTTGGCATGAGTGAATTGAAGGTCTTGAGATGAGTTTCATTTTGGTTAGTCATTTTATTGTAGCCACTGGGGAAATAGCAATGAAACTTTTGCCGGAATTCTAAAAACGGCCATGCACAAAACAGTGGACACATGGGCCTGTATTTACATGTTTTATGAAGCTGTGCGGCTTTCTTTAACGACACACAAGGCAACAGTTGGCTGTTTGTACGTACAAGTTATCTCCAGTGTTGAGTACATTTATCACTGAGTAAACGCATATACGCACGAGGCTTGCTTCATCATTGGACGTCGTTGAGAAATGGGAACTTTGCGCAGTTCAAAAGATGCCGGGTACACATCGCCTTCCGCCTGTTAATACTGAGCTGGAGATTGTCAGTTATTTGAGGTAACGTATATTTGATACTGACAATGTGCTGCGGCCGTGCTTCTGTATTCAGATTGAATGCTGTTTGTTAGCGTGTTTGCTAATACACTTAAGCACTGGACCACAAGTCATAAAAGAGCACAGAATGCTGCTGCAACAGTTCCGTTACCACTAAAAATAGGTAACAAATAGTTTTAATATCACTGCGAGTTTTCTCCAGACGAAGTACGCCTATTGCTTTGTTTTCAGATAGCCACAGTCTCTGTTCATTTAGAGACACACACACAAGGTCTAACAACTGAATAAAACATTGTATAATATTAAGACAAAAACCCTATTGTGTGGTATAACGTGTATTTAACGAACTGATAGTTGGTTTAAATTTCTCTCGCTGTTGTGTAATACTTGTATTAATCAGCTTTACCAGCATTGTAACTTAAACCCTTCTCCCATTATTGACGTAGAGACCAGCAACGGAAGGGCCTAGTTTCACATATCATGGCCAAGCGTTTTGGCGGTTTTCCTCAGCTCCTTCGTCTCAACAAATTAAAATGTGAAGAATTAGTACAAAAATGTAAATTTAAAATTACAAGTCACCCAGAATGATTGCCTCTTTTCGTATGGAGTCCCCGGTAAAATAGTAAAACGTATCCGAGTTGTCTTGAAATAGGCCGTATCAGCTTCCGGCCACAAACTTTGCAATTAATGATTGAAAAATGTTCCCACATTTTGACGCCACATGACCTCGGCAGCAGAATAAGTGTCACACTGTTAACGAAGAATCAGTTCCTGTTCAGCTGCACAGAATTACAAATAATGCATTTGATAACGTTCCGAACTAGGGTATGGTCTCTTCACATGACCGATGCCGGTGGGATAGTGTAGAATCTACACTGTAAACCAGTGGTTACCAGCCTGTAGGCCGAGGACCCCTTGGGGCCGCTTGGTTAGCGAAGGGGACTGCGAGGTTTTTGAAAGGGTCGCAGGAATTCACATAGCTTTGCAACAAATCGCGCTCCAGCAGCCAGTGCTTCGTTTCATCTGGTATCATATGTTGTTACTGTCATGACGAATAAAATAAGTGTTCACCCCTTGGCAGATCGTGAAGGCAATGAAGAAGAGTAGAGTTGTTGATCTACTCTTTCTTTAACCTCTGCGCTGGATGTGGGTGGGTGGTCAACGCCTCTACCAAGCCGTTATGTTCCTGGGAAGGAGACTCGGTACTCTTCGTACAAGAGGCTGGGTGGGCCCCAGAACCAGCCTGCATGGATGCGGATAATCTTTTCCCCACAGGGGTTGAACCCCGAACAGTCAGCCCGTGGCGAATCGATATACCGACTACGCTATTGTGATGAATAAAACATGATTAATTTATTTACTGCAGCGGTTGCTGTTAAATAATTTTTGTTCTTTCTCAATTAAGAGAACCGTAAAATACAGCTGCTAACACGGGGGGGGGGGGAGGTTTTCGAGACTCGGTTTTGTATTAAAAAGGGGTCTTCCTTCTCGATGCCGTTGGGACCCCTGCCATGTGCTGTACCATTCAAGCAGGTTTACTTGTT
>Ga0123354_10013802_pt1 | contig 12560 bp, 14 predicted proteins | sample TergutLab28metaG_2_FD_97872 | JGI IMG/M metagenome (GOLD analysis project Ga0123354, IMG submission 97872) | Labiotermes labralis P4 segment gut microbial communities from Petit-Saut dam, French Guiana - Lab288 P4 | ecosystem: Host-associated > Arthropoda: Insects > Digestive system > Gut ... | reverse complement strand
CACTGAAGACTGTTGATCTAATGACAGAATCGACACATTTTTGTGAGTTTCGAAAAGAGACCCCTCATTCAGCAAACACCGCACTGGAGTTGTGGTCGCTATAGCACACTCCGTGTTACGGTAAACGCTTCTTGTCTGACATACATGTCTTTCCACTCTTCTGCTGTGTGGCTAATATCAAATGTTGAACAGCGGAATGGAGACGGTATGGTGACCTACACACGCAATTTCAAGAAGTGCTAAACTCATCTCTATACTCCTCCTCCTCCTCCTCCTCCTACTACTACTACTACTACTACTACTACTACTACTACTACTACCATCATCACCATAACCACCACCACCACCACTACTACTACTACTACTACTACTAGTACTACTACCACCACCCACAACCACCACCACCAATACTACTACTACTACTACTACTACTACTATTAATACTACAGCTTTAGCTTGTATCGTCATTGTAATCATTATTACTGTCTTTGTTACTGCCATCGCTCTTCCTGTTTCTAATTGCACTGTGCCGCAGTAATAGCAGCAACGAAAGGTAGCCGCAGTACCGCCATTGACAATGAATCACAAATTCCCTCCATTAAACTCAGCAAAGTACGCACATACTACATTTCATCCTCGAAATTTCAGGCGTCAGTTTACCTCTTAGAAATACCAAAACTATTATTGCTGCCATTCTGAAGCGGGTGGAGGTATTACAGCTGCTATCAACCGGCAGTCTTATTGAGCCTCCCACTGCGTGCATAAATACGTCCGCAGAACTCGGACAGTACTCGCCGATATGGCAACGTGAATTATTTACTGCAGCCAGTAGTTTCAGCGGGACTGTGTGTTACGAATTGGGTCACTACGGTGCAGCTGAATACGTATAATACGGATAATCTGAGGATTCAAAACAGAACCACAGCAACTACATGCGGTGGTACGTAAAACTAGACACGATGAAGAGCGTCACTTTATTTTTATACCTTACGGAGAAAGAAAAATAGGTTTCTGATCAGAGGCCTACGTGGTATTAAAATGAGTAGGGCGCCATTTTGTAAATAGTTAATTAACACTTCAAAACCGTCCTCGGTCCACCGTACGGAATTTAATACTCCACATGCTACCAACCTAGGGGTACCATAAGGATGTAAACGCATTTTTGGGTAGAACTGCTTTTGAAATGTGATGGCACAACGCGCAGAAACCAGATTTCGTCTTTCGACGAAACGGACGTGTCCATTTAAATCGGCAGGGGCGTCAGTTTAGTCGACTACTGGCAGCCGAGGTGTGCAGATCAGTGGTAGTAATGATGGATACACCATGTTCTGAGGTAGTGTGAAGAGCACTGGCTACTCACTCCATTCGCCAGTTTCCCCTTCACTTCCCCTCCCGTGCGTCACCTTGTGCCATCACATGTCAACTGGAGTCTACTACAAACACAAATGTAAAATCCATCCCTCCTGAAGAGTGGTTGGAATTTAAACCCCAGCATCACTGAAGGGTTGAAGAAGTAAAATGTACTATGATTTTCATTGATACAATTAAGTGTTTGTACTAGGAATGGAAGTCCTGTAAAATGGGTGTGGAGGTCTTTCCCGGGGGTAAAGTGCGGCCGGGGCATGCTGCTGACCACTCACCCCTTCTAGTGCCGCAGTCATGAAAGAGTAGAGCTATACCTTTACCCACCCTCTGGGCCATGTCGGGCCTGTAACGGGATCACTTACCTTTACTAAGAATGTCATTTCACTCAGTGAAGACAGACAATAAATTAATAGACATTTTGACCGGGAAACTTCTTGGAAAATTTATAACTAAGAAAAATAATTCATTCAGTAAAGTGAAATAATGCTGTCCCTGTATGTGCCATGAAGGCGTAAGGAAGCGGAAATAGTAAGTCCAGTCCAGGGGGGCGTATAGGGTCTTGGTGGGGAAACCGGAGGGAAAGAGACCACTGGGGAGACCTAGGCTTAGATGGGTGGATAATATTAAGATGGATGTCCAGGAGGTGGAATGTGGGTATGTGGACTGGATTGGGTTGGCCCAGGATAGGGACAGGTGGCTGACGCTTGTGAGTACGGTAATGAACCTTCGGGTTTCATGAAATGCGGGGAATTTCTTGACTAGCTGCAAACCAGTTAGCTTCTCAAGAAAGACTCTGCTCCATGGAGTAAGTAAGTAAGTAAGTCATTCATAACATGGGCACTAGATGGGGGTGAACCGTGAGCTTCGTGCATCGGTCTCATTATCCCCAGAGATGCAACAAAGACTACCCTTATATGAGGCGTATTGGTCCCCAGTGCAGGGCTGAACATTTCTGGGAAGGGAAGAGAAGATAAAGGAAGGGTGTTTTGATCCTACCAACCATCGAACAAAGATTTACGTGTTGTTCAACCATTGTCTAAGTCACTCTACAATCTACAGTAGCAAATAATTTTAACTTCCATTTTGTCTAATTATGTGGTGAAAGAAAACGTTCAGAAATTAAAATATTATTATAATTTATTTCGAGAAAGAGACGAGAGAATGTCATCTAGACGGATGTTACGGGAACAGGATATGAAGGTGGGACGGGTGTGGAATTTTCTCAGGTTCAACTCTAGACATTGTAAATGACGGTGGTGAACCTTGAGTTTCGGAATGTTAATGTACATGATTCACGTCTTAATGATTATCCGACAAGACGATACGCAGTTAGAACATAAGACCTTCCTACGACGCGCTGGTACATATAAAATATATACAGATCTTATATAAAATTAACACAGCCCTTTGAAGACTGATGTTCATCTAAAATATTTATAAAAGTTTGTGCTCTAGCTCACACAGAACACAGTTCTAACGTGATTACAGGCTTCTGCCGCGGTGTAAATGAGGTCCCCGCTCTTCCGAGATGTTACGCAGCATAGATCTGTAGTTAGCTGCCGACGTTTCGGATCAACATATCGTTCCCATCTTCAAGAGTCAAGCAGTCCATCACCCTTCAAGATGGGGCCAATAGTGTTCAACAGTATACATCCAGATGCATTTCAACAGTCAACTCACTAAGACCCAGCTCACCTGTTTCTGCCCACATATCCTTCTTTGTCATTATATTTATTTATTTTGCTTGTTCCTATGTTTCACTCTTCAGTTATTTCTCTCTTACTGTAATATGAACTTCGTCGGCTTCAGTTTGACATTGTACGTGAAGTGCCCTTTATCCGCAATTGTCGTACATAGTCCGTTACGGGATCTGAAAGGGTTAAAAGTTTCTCACATAACACATTAAGTGAACTTCGTTAAATATGGCACCAACTCTGCAAGTCACACATTAGATTTACTCTCATCTTTTATTTAAGAATAACATCATCATTTGATACGTACAGAAAATGTTCTTGAAAAGGCGTCGTTAAATAACCAAAGACTTAAAGTATTTAACAGAAGAATACAGTGTATATTTGTCTGAGTTTAAGGACCTAAAGAGTTCAATATCCTGCACAAGTGATGTGTAAACACAACAGGATATTTTGTGTCCGTGACACTGTCTTGCTTTGGGGCTTCTCAGAATTCTATGCTCATTGCGCAGCACAAGTGCTATAAATTACTGCAGCATGATATCCCAACCCTATGGGCTAGGCGCGTCAACGTTAGGAATGACTATGAATTATTCATTGTTAAAGTTCCAAGTGCAAGCTGAAATTCCTCCCCCTTGTTCTCTCTTACTCACGAACACGCTCCCAAAGTTTCTCAACAGGTGTTCCGCACACTTTGTCGTAACGTTCTAATTCGTCTATACAAATCCATACTTACAGAATCCAGTGTATTTATGTTTACCCGACGTTAATTCTGCAAAGATCTAGGTTACGAACACCTGTAAACCCCTGCAAAGTTGCGGTCTTTTGTTTAGGTAAGAAATTTTACAAAACTTTAGGACACTTGCCGTTCAGTTCTCAATAGGCAGTGGACTGAGGTCGCTGTATTCTGGAATGCGACGTCATGTATTTCGGTAAAGATTTTCCGACCCAAAGAATTCGGCAGGAAATTTCTCCGAAATGTCGAAAAAAATATACCGGACTATGCGACGGTAGGAGCCGTCATTATCATAGCCGTGAGGACCGGAAGTATCTGGGGCCATTACATTTGACTAGCATACATGTATCAACACAGACATATCACTATGTGTATGCATGTATGTAGGTATAGGTCTTGTCTCACTGTACCTCGACGAAAGAGTCTGATTCTAGGTCCAAGTACAGTGTCATTTAATGGATAAGGCTGTCCGCCGACTCAGAATCGCTCTTACTGAACGAAACCATCAAAGTCTCTTAACTTTTGAACCTTAAGAACGAAACAGATTTTTTCGAAAGTTATGTTCTTTTCATAATAGCAGAGGATGGACAGAGTCCAGACACAAAGTAATTTGAATGTAATTTACAGCAGAACAAAACCTTTACCACCAAATGGTGATACATAGAAATTTCTTCCTGTGACTGACGAAACCGAACTGTGTGCTGGACAATCGCCGGGTAGTTTTCGACCGTAACTGAACAACATTTGGAGGGAAAAAAATGGGGAATACCTGTGTTAGACTCCTTCAGAGTGAGCAGCAATGGTACGCTACAATATTCTTCATATTATTATTATTAGTGCTGCTGCTACTATACTACTACTACTACTACTATTACAACCACCAACATCCTCCTCCTCCTCCTCATCATCATCATAATCACCATCACCTTCTTCACCACCACCACCACCATCATCATAGTTATCATGTAACCTTCCTGTGATCTATCTTTATGATTTTTACCCCACTTCGGTTATAGAATCAGGTTTACTGTTAGTATTATTTGCAGTATATTTTTCGTACAACAATTTCTGTACTTTAATTTATACGTGAACATCGACTTATAATATCACTGAGAGATCAGCAGGTCAGTATTTTTGAAAGGTTCTGTTCTTAAATCAGTACTTAGTTTGAGATTCATGGACAGCATTGGGTCTACACAACCAAAGTAAAAAATTACTGCATACTTCTAGTATATCAGATTTAATAAAAATCCGTTCAGTAGCTTCGGAGATGCAGTGTACAAGGTACAGACATTTCCCACTATGCTGTCATTTCACACAACATGTGCAGAAATAAAAAAAAAAATGGGCTCCGAAACGGCGCAATTCTTCGTAAGCAACTCGGAACACTTTATGTCATTACAGGCATACCGAGGGTTGGTCTGGCTAACATTAGCTGATGCTACCATTCATGTTCCCTAGAGTTTACTCAGGCAACCTTGGATAGTATGAATACATAACATGACAGCATGGCTACTGGGTTTTCGTCACTGATAACGGAACGTCTTACGGTCACGCGAGTTAAGAAAAGTTTGCGTCGTGGGAATAATAAAAACGTAAGTTTAGGAAAGGTCATCATCAGTTTGACAAAAAAAGTATGTGTATAATGGCAACAGAAGAAATAGAGTTTCAGCAGATCAACCGACTAAAGGCCACTGTTCAAATGGTACTGCTGCCTCTCTTGCTTCGCCATACATCATCATCCTTGTTCTAGTAATATCTTATTCTTCGTCATTATATTGTTGTTATTTCTTTACCTTTAGTCAGTTCCGACTGCTGGGAAGTATTCTGTTGCGTCGTGCAATTAAGGCTTTGCGATGTAGTTTAAAAGACTCAGTTCACTCACCGGTGTCAGCGGTCAGACCCCTGCAGACTCCTACTGCCATCTGCTGGATCAACCTCACGTCCTGCATTTCGGTCAACACAGCCATCCTTTCCGCTCCCACCGGTTTCAAACACATTTGTTACCGGCAATATCAGACAGCAAAATGCTTCTCGGAACCCCCCCCCCCCCACAAGCTATACATTGCTTAGTCCGTGGTAGTAGTCCCGTGTTGGATATAGACCTTAATGACCTCAGCTGATACAGGCATTCCACAGGTCAATGGTAGGTGCGAGTGCTTCACAGCAGTTTCAAGGGTTTCGATGTTCTTTTAATTACTATAATGTAGGATTACTTCTCTCCCACATACAAATTTCATTGCGTTTACTTCGTTGTGAACAAAATGCAGTCTTTATGTTCAATATGCATACAACAATTTGACGTCCAGGTGACCGTGCATCGTGATAAATTCTTATAATAAAACCTACGAGATGCACTAATTTCTCAAATTTATTTTTGGAATAGAACTCTACATGTTCCCGTTCTACATTTTGCTGACAGCTTGCGAGCAGCAAGCTGTCAGCAAACTTGTATGACATATACCATTGCTGTGCGTACAGTGAAAAACTCCTGATGATGGACAGAGGAACTGTCCGAAACATGCAGAGTTTTATTCCAAAAATCAATTTGAGAAATTAGTGCATATGGTTGGTTTCATTATAAGAATGCAAAGAAGAAGTTCGTTGCGCAACACTAGGTTTAAAATGTACCTACATATAACACGTACACAGGTTTCACAGCAATGTAAAACTAAAGCTATACAATAGTATTCTGAATTTTGTAACGCTGAAATTTCAAACAAATAATAGCATATTGTGAAAGAAATGTTTTTCTCAATCAATGAAACCTCATTATTGTTTCATATGTAATATTGTTTCTGAAACATGTAGTGAGCCGGTTTTCAGGGCATTTAATGTATTATTATTATTACTATACGTTTTATGTCTTTCACGATTCGAGTGACAAACATGTTCTACCGTCAGCCCACCGTTCACGTCATTTACGAATATAGCATTTTCTTTTCGGATGGTAATTCAATACAAATGTTGCTGTTTCTTCCCGCGCTGCCGTTCTTTTCTGTGCGAACTGAGTCAGTTTCTTGCAGTGGATGTAACTGTATGCAGATGTCCGAAATTTCAATCCTTTGCCCTCTTAAACAGTGCACAAAGTTAAGCTCATCCATTGCATACTGCATACATGTATTAGGAAATAAATTACCTTGCGTTTGTTACAAAACACGCTGCAAGCGGGAAGCAACTGGCGAATAAATCGATACCGACGCTGTAAGGAGGGACTAGAACTGGTCGAGCAAAGTACTTCCGTTGCCGAAAGCGTCGAAATCTAATTTCGAGGTCTCCCATTCTATCTTGTCGTATAATAACCATACCAACCAGTTTCACATGCTAGGCATTCTCCACCCTACAGCGACAAGACAGAAATTAAATTTTGTTTATTACAAACAAATAAGTATTTCTTTCAGACTGTAAAATGACTGGCACCTTTCACACCCAATTAATAAAGTTTCTGTGTTTGTTAAGGTCCCCGAAACAATAGGTCTCGTTTTGTTTGTGGGCAGTTGCGACATTATACCCTAATACATTGCGTGTACTGTGAACGAGAACTCAGGCTGAACTGTCTTATATAGCCTGTAGTTACAAATATGGGGTTACAGGTGAGGAGCGGATGTGCCACATGCAGAGCGTGCTATAATTTTTATAGCATATTTATAGTCTAATTACGCGAAAACGAAGCGGATTTTTACGAGGGGATGCTGATAAATCCTTAGCCCGACATACTTCCCGATGTCGTAGGACGGAATCGATAGTGTCGTTGGAAAGAGAGGTCTGTTCATGTGTCGAATTGCAAGTCTTTTCTTATTACAGAGGCTGAAAGGAAGCATGTTAGGCGACGCGCACGATTTCAACAACATGGAGACGCGAGCTAACATCGGGATTTTCTTTACCTCTGCAAGACTGGGCGCCAAAGGAAATTCACGCCATTCTGACAGAAACATTAGGGGAACATGCACAATCGTATGCCACCATAAAAAAACTGGGTGACCCAGTTTAAACGTGGTGATTTTTCCACCTATGATGCGCCTCGTCCTGGACGGCCCAAAACAGTGACCACCCCGGAGATTATTGATCAAATTCACTAGCTAATCTTGGAAGACCGCCGGATTTCGGCTAAATCAATAGCTGAGCAACTGGACATCTCACGTGATCGGGTTGGGTCCATCATTCATGAAGATTTGGACATGCAGAAGCTCTTCGCGAAGTGGGTCCCGAAATGCCTGAACGGGGATCACAAACGTCAACGATGCCAGTCGTCTGAGCAACTTTTGGAATTTTTTCGGCGCGATCCAAATGATTTCCTGTCACGATTGGTGACCATGGACGAAACCCGGTTATATCACTATGACCCGGAGACAAAGCAACAATCAATGGAGTGGCGGCATAGCGGCTCACGCCACCCCAAAAAATTCCGAGTGCAAAAATCCCCTGGAAAATTTCTCGCCTCGTTTTTTGAAATCAAGACGGCATCCTCATCATTGATTATCTTCCAAAGGGCTAAAATATCAACGCGGAGTATTACTCATCTCTGTTGGTGTAATTGTAGGACATTTCGAAGGAAAAACGCCGTCCGCGGGAAGTTCACCAAAGGGGTCTTGTTCTTGCAAGACAATGCCCCGGCTCACCGGGCACTTGCAACCCAGAAGAAACTGGCCTACCTGGGCTTCCAGAGTCTTGATCACCCACCCTATTGTCCGGATCTGGTCCCGTCGGACTACCACCTGTTCCCTGGACTGAAAAAAAATTGAAAGGTCGCCATTTTTCGTCCGACGCGGAGGTCATTGCAGCCGCGGAGACCTGGTTGAACGGAATTTTTTTCAGTGGGTTGCAAAAGTTAGAGCAACTGGTTGAGAAGTGTATTGAGCTTCGTGGAGAGTATGCTGAATAAATCCCGAGTTTGGTCGCTGTAGCTCGTTTCCTTCCTGGTCGGGCTAAGGACTTATGAGTACGCCCTCATAATTTTATATGAAATAAGTCTGATTTAGAAAGCTCTATTCTCAATCGCTGACGATCCCAGTGGACGCGCGGTCTAAAGGACGTTCGTTTGCTGGGATTGTGGGTTCCAATCCCGCCGGGGCATGGATGTCTGTTTCTTGTGAGTGTTGTGCGTCGTTAGGTAGAGGTCTCTGCGATGGTCTGATCACTCGTCCAGAGGAATCCTACCAAGTGTATTGCGTCTGAGTGTGATGGTGAATCGTCGATAATGAGGAGGTCTTGGCCCACTAGTCTGTTACGCCATAGTATTAAAAAAATCTCATTCGCTGCCCTTACGGACTACTTCAACTGAATAATTGTACTTAAAGGGAGAATCCAAAATATCGTGAAAGGAAAGGCGTGTAGGGGAAACGTACTTAGGAGAAGCCTCTGCATAGTAGTCTACTGTAGTTTTTAAGACCCACTGTGACAGGTCTACAGAGACCTGCGCCTATTACTGTAATGTACGTCGTAAAGAACAAACGATTTTCTGCGTACCTATTGCTACAGCGACAGGGGAAAACTGTTCAAAAGAGCATAATCGTAGTTTCCTTGATTTAGTTATGCTGAACATACTAACTGAGCTGAATAAATCACGATATTCCTCATTCAGTAATACCCAAAATTACCCGTTATATAATATCGAAAAAATTTCACTTTGACCTAAGAGGGATGGAAGAAACATATAAGAATAAAAATAAGAATGAAAGATACTTTCAAGTCTTAATTCCTTGGTCAACTAAAATATGTCACGGTTTTTCTGTCAGGAATTTGTTCTTTATTATTACAACCTGAACGGGAAGATCGATGTTTTAAAATTGCAAAGGGGCACAAATGGATGGTTCCCCCTGTATGGATGACAAAAATGCTGTGCTCTTCTTCTGAATTCTGAGCGCAATAAAGCTTCTGTACTTTCCATATAGCATTGGATCCGTCGCAGGAATATAAATAAGCTATAAATCGTACATCCCATATTGAGATTTTCACTTGTACAAGTTGGTACGGATGTACGAACATAGATACAACAGATGTGTTGCTATTCTCGTATCTTATTGCTTCATACTGCGGTCCTCGTTTCGGAGAGCAGTAAAAACTATTGCGCTCTTACGCTTACATCCCTCTTCAAACCAGAGTAACGAGCTGATATCGTTTACATGACACTAGAACAGACGTTGTTTCACACAGCAACGAACAGTTGTCATTTGCCTCACACTTCCCGCATCCATCATCCTAGCCAGATTCAGAATAGAGTGCCAATAGAGTCGACCGCAATTAATGATTCACACAGCGTACATTACGACCCGCATCAGTCACTCACTCGACTGTCGGAACAAACAGGACGCGTTTAATACCGTGTTTCGCCAGCTATTCAAAAACGTCGAAGATTCATGTCGTCTGCGATACGACGCCATGCTGACTGCTATAGGGTTATCGACGTTTCGAAGGAGATTGCTGTCTTCCTGTTCAGGGAATAAGCAGTGCAAGTGATGGATTCAAATCTCACTTCAAAAATATTGTTCCTTTTCCTTGCTTTGATCATCTCTCCTTATCTTCCAACATGACCCTCGTGCTGAGCAGCTGTGAGAGTGAATCCTGAGGCAAAAGCTAGGGAATATCAGTCCGTTAGACTTGAATCTTAAGCAGACAGGTTCGTGGGGCAGACGGAACTAGCTCAGGAATTAGTCAACATCAGGCTTCATTACTATAAACGGTTATGAAACAAAGGGTTATTACACCAGAATGTCCTCCGTATATTTTACTTACACCGCATTGTCTTCGTAGTTTTCCCACTTCACTACCCAATAATACTTGGTAATCTGCAAAATCCATGAAGATCCGCCTTACGTGATATCCTTCACCGCTGTTACGTTCAAATATTTACCTGAACAATACTTTCAGGAATATGTTATGTATGTTCTTCCTTACAAGTAAATAAACGTGTTTGACCTCCGTACAAACTAACAGGCCAAATTATTACCGTCAAGTATCTTGAATTTAGCGTCTCGGAAAGGACACATAATGAAAAATTACTTACTAAGTACATTTATCGTTCTTTATAAATTCCAGTACTGAAAACACAACGAACTTTGAATTTTAAAGATATGACAAGAGAGTTTATTGCCACTTACACATTGCCAATATTAGAAAAAGTGTTTACAGCATAGACGACCGACGTTTCTTAACGAGATATCTCGTTCATGGCCGATACAGGGTTCAACATAAATAAATCAGATTTATTTGGATACACTTTCATTCACCTGTATGTATTCATGTTAAATAACACTCACGCCTGAATTACTGAAACTGACAGCCTCCATTTTACACCCAATTGGGGGGGAGGAGGGAGGTGTGACGGACGGACAGTGCGTCCAGACAAGCAGCTCGGCCGTCTGCTAGGCAGTCTAACTTCGTGCTCAGTTCGCGCAAGATTGTCGGTGCCTTCCTTGTGCCTCCCGCTTCATTAGATACTAACCGAACTTTTCATGAAATCAAATCGCAGGAACAGTGTGAAATTAACTCTGATAGTGACGGTAATTTCTCGTGTTTGTGTGTATGTGTTTTTTTTCTTCAGATAATGTGGGCTGCGCTGTGGACGCATATGGACCAAGTGTCGTTCTAATTGTGATCGTTGTTACCATCATGTTCAGCATCATTATCAAAATCTTCTTCTTCTTAACTGTAATAATATGACTTTTACTAAAATATTTTGAGAAAAAATCTCATTCCAAGAATAGGTTTCTCCCAGTACAGGGTATCTCTGACGTGAAAGAAGTTTTGCTTTTATGATTCAAATCTTTAAGTCAAGTTTTGTTTCACTGCCTCCAGAGCTAATATGTACAACTCATGTGGGCAAAATTATCATAGACATTATCATTATTGTTGTTGCCAGAATATTAACACTGGTGTCGAACATGATACCCCATTATTATTATTCATTAGCAAATTTAAACTCCGTGTTAGACTTCTACAAACTTATCTATTCGCATAAAGCAGCTAAGAGAAATAGAGTGTCTAAATATAATTACATTTTAGAAATTACTTTTTCTCCAGAAGAGAGGCGAAATTGCGTCTTAAGCTGTATGAGAGGAAGATGTGGAAATAATGGCAGCAGTAAATAGGAAATATTTGTTATGAAGGAATAATTAGCGACAAACTATGTGGTAGCTAGTGGCTACGTAGGAACGTAATGTCTAGTGTGTGTGTGTGTGTGTGTGTGTGTGTGTGTGTGTGAGTGAGAGAGAGAGTGTGAGTGTATGTGTGTGAGAGAGAGAGAGAGGCAGTGTGAGTGTGTGTGTGTGAGTGTGTGTGTGAGTGTGAGTGTGTGTGTGTGTGAGAGAGAGAGAGACAGTATGAGTGTGAGTGTGTGTGTGTGTGTGTGTGTGTGAGTGAGTGTAACAATAGCACAGAATGGAAATTACGAAACCTAGATATAGTGATCCAAATATAGGTATAAGAAAGATTACACTTATTATAATAATAATAATAATAATAATAATAATAATAATAAACTGCAATTGGGTTGTCACCCAGTGGCAGTGGTTATTTTACATGCATACAAAATATGAAATTGGCTAATACTAAATTTAAGTCAGGAGGGCTACATGAGAAGCATGTACAGTGATACCTCGGCTGATGTAGATAATTCGTTCCGGAATCACATTCGTTAGCCGAAATCCTCGTTAGCCGAAACACACATACAGACGGAAAAGATAAGCTCCTGGAATGGCCCGACCGTTCATGTTTGCTGCTTTATGTTAGCGCGCACATCCACTAAAACATTCGTTAGCCGAATCCATATT
>Ga0123354_10013800_pt1 | contig 12560 bp, 8 predicted proteins | sample TergutLab28metaG_2_FD_97872 | JGI IMG/M metagenome (GOLD analysis project Ga0123354, IMG submission 97872) | Labiotermes labralis P4 segment gut microbial communities from Petit-Saut dam, French Guiana - Lab288 P4 | ecosystem: Host-associated > Arthropoda: Insects > Digestive system > Gut ... | reverse complement strand
TTTAAATTTTTTTTTTTTTTGTAAAAAAAATTTTTGTTGAAGAATTTTTTTTATTATTTTTTTTTTTTTTTTGTGAAATTTAATGGCCAGTTAAAGGGACTTTTTTTGTGGGTGGGGGGGGGGGGGGGGGGAAGCAGGGGTAGGTTTGTGCTGTTCCCATGGTACATATTTTTACAACTTATTATCTTAATGGATATCCACCAATGCACTCATTTCAGGACCATACTTAAAAGAGGGAGTTCCCTGATTCAGCAAACCCCTGCATAAAATGTCTGACAGTGGGAAGGAGATTAATGTTTACGGATGAACGGATCAACTGAGATTTAAATACTTCATAAAGTAAAATTGTGAGGTTGCTGTTAGGTCATGTCACAGCTTGAGGAATTAACATTTCGTGGAATGTGCTGTTTTTATGTTTGGTCATTTAATTTTCCACATTTCAAAAATTCGTACTCATTTTAGATATATGCTTGTTAGCCTTTTACTCCATGATCCTGCATCTTACGTGAATAGTTGGTAGTTATTTGAGTAGTCAAGAAGTGCTATGACATGTAGTGTTCATTACAGCATTCACAAAAGCTTAATAATTTAATATTTGTTTGTTGCTGAAAAAGATTAATTTTGAACAAGTTAGGTAATGTACACATATCATAACTATTTTTATGTGTTTCTTCCTCTAAAAATCTGGTGCTGCACATAATTTGTTGTATTTCCATATCCCTGTATTCTTGAAACAGCAGTACAGTCAGCCACGGTAAGAATTGTGCATATGCAGATCATGGATGTGATTACGTATGCAGAGCATAAATATACATACATGCATAGAGCAAGGATGTAAATGCTGGGACACAATAGGTCTTCATGTAAAATGGTTGTGAAATTTGTACACTCTGTAGTAAGACTGAGATGACATGACCTTTTTTGTAACATTCTCCAGTCTTCATTTTCATGAAAATCTGTTTGGTGGCTCTAAATTTGTTGGAAAAACCTTTCAGTCTTTCATGTGTTTGTCATTGGGTTTTTTCCACTGTGTTCTCTGTCTTGCATATCCACAACCTGCAGTTTCAGTGTGGAGTTGCATTAGCAATAGTCATTTTCAGTGTGATGAATATCACCTAACATGAAAGACTGTAACTTTGTTTACACTGAGGTACAAATCCAGAATTAGAACCAATGGGAACACAAATGCATACTAAATTTTAGTTGTGTTTGTAAAGAGGTATGTAAATGTGAATTCAGAATTGGTTTTGTGTTTATTCAACTTGTGTAGTGTTAGCTGTATGTGGCAGTTTGCCATGTTTTTGTTTTCCACACCAAATATATATAGAATCACAACTTTACAGAATCACTGCAGCAGATCCCTCTTGGCTGCCTAGACATTATCAGTCATGTATGTATGGTATGGGTCGTGGTCAGGCAGCCATAGTGTTTTCCCTTTATTTTAGTGGTCCCCAGCCGTGTTTTACTTTGACATTAAACTGGGAACGTGGAGAACATCAGGCTTAAATTTCTGGCCCTTGCTGCATAAAATCAGAATACCAGCATGATGTGTTTGGGCACCACTACTGTTTATGGGGTGTTCTTAATGTGACAGTTTCAGCATTTGGTATCTCTGTTGTAACATTACTGTTAGGCCAAGGCTAACCCACGTTGCATTATCTAGTGTAACTTGGTGGATAATGCACATGGGAACCTGCTCAATTATTGGGACCAAAACAGAATCAGATATAATGGAATTTACTGTTTGCTATAATTGATGGAAGAGTTTAATCTATATATACATAGAGATATATATATATATATATTTATGTTATGTATATAAATATAGTGTTACATAATGTCTATTTGATGTTAACAGATACCCAATTCTGTAAGTTCCTAGTTTTATCTTGCAAATATTTCTTTTTAAATCAAACCATTGTGCAAATCAGTATGAGCATGTTGCTGTGGAAGAAGTAACCTTGACATTCATTCTCATTGAAGTTGCATGGAACTTAACCAGCAGAGAGCGGAAACACGTTTATAAAACTGGAGTTCATGTCTGATCATTTTATCTGTAAGGTTTCTTTTCTTTGCTGTTTATGTTTCTAAATTTCAATGACCCCAGTTTTGTTTTGTCACCAACACATAATCTAATTAAACACAGAAGTATCTTCACACAGATTCAGATTGGTAAGACCTCCACAAATTGTTTTTAATAGAAAACTGCCACATTTACTTTGTGTCACTGTGGTCAGCGTCATTTCATAACTGGTAAGTGTGAGATGTTTACGGGAATAAATTAACTTTTCTGCTTAAAGATGGCAGCATATGGCATATTTGAAAGCTGAATAAGTGTTAAGTACTCCGTGATCAGGATTGCACAATATTTGATCCACTGTATATAGGATGTGTGCATATTCATAAAAGGTTCAAGTAAGAAATAGACACGTGTAATTTTCATGTTGTGAATTTGGATTTATTTGAGTATTTGATGCAGCATAATTACAGGTGCTCTTCTGGCATGACCAGTAAACCTCCACACATGTCTCTTTTATGACATATTAACATATTTTCATCTTTTCCTTCTCTTATACTATCAGTCACTTGGGTAAGCCATCTCTCTCTCCTTCATCCTTTGGGTCTTTAACCTTTCATTTGTCATATCATTGTGTTTCTAGGTTATTTTGTGTGGTTTTCCAAACTTCTCACCAGTCCAGTCCCCTCCATTGTATTTGGATATTGTCCATAATTTCCAGTCCCTCTCTGCTTCATTCCAAGCTCTTTCTGTTTTCCTTATTCCTGTAGCCATTTTGTGTCTTTACTTATATTTTTCTGCTCTTGGGTTCATTGCATTCATTGTGTATTTTTTAAATGAGGAGTAAACTGAACAGTACCAACAATGAATTGGGGTAAGGTGAAGGAATTGTTTGTGGCCTATTTTGAAGTCCAAACATATGTATGGTAGAACTGACAAAACCAGCTGGGCCCTCAAAACTTTCATGCTCATGACTAAAATTTTATTCAGGCTGTCCTGAATGTGAAGTAGAAGTGCCATTAATATTGTGTATTAGCATAATCAAATCGAGAGCAAAATATTTTGCAGGTGACAGGAAATAAATTGTGTTATTCATAGACACAAGTATTGGTGATGTTGCAGTCAATTATGAGCTTCTTCCAAGTTTATAACCTCTTTGGCATTTTGTTGTGTGTCAGTGTAAGAATGCATCTGCATTCAGTTTAAGAGTTGGGCTTCATCATTATAGTTGTAAATGAAAGGTCTCCATGGAACTGGCACTGGCACAGTATATGTTCTTGTAGTCTGCTTACAAACCATGATCTAGTATACTGGAAGGTCTGAAACTTCATAATTCATCTGTGTACGATGTATTTTCTTGGTTTATAGACTGACTTTTGTGTAAGTGGGTGTATAAGTCAGTACTGCAAAGGAAAATAAATTATTTTTAGCCCTGTCAATATTGGGGACTTTGTAATAAAATTGAACAACACTTGGAGGAGATAACTGTATTCAGTTCCAAAGAAGTTCACTGTTTTGCTTTTTAATACACAATGAATTGTATGCAAAAGAAAATGTGGCAGTAAACAAAAGCCAAATCAGATCATGTCAGGCCTTAGCTGCACATGCCTTCCAGGTTCACTTATGATTTAAATGCTCTATAACAGTGTTTCCCAAACTTTTTTTTTTATGCAGAGCACATTTGGTTTTGAAAACAATATAATATCCCAAGACACATAAAATCCATGTTTTGATGATTAAATGTGATTGATCATTTTTTAATTAATCTAAATTAAAGATATTGAAGTGTAGTATAATTGTTTTGTATTTATTTATTTATATTAAGTGAAATAATTTATCTCGTTGGGCCTTCTTTTTCAAACCATTACTCTGCAAGTGTTTTTATGAGTAACAGTTATTAGTGGAAGTGCCATTTTACTGTATTATGCAACTAAAACAGTTTATCTGAAGGACACTATATTTTTTATTAAAGAATTACATAAATTTAAAATTCATAATGAGAGGTTTCTGCAGATATTCTGGAAACACACGTACTCCATGGAGCACAGTTTGGGAACCACTGCTTTAGAGCAGTTTTTAAGTTAGATCCATGGATGAAATATGCTTTCAGTTGTTTACCTTACTTAAGCTCAGTGTGTTGTTTAATGTACCTTACTGTCTGTCATCTGCTATATATGTTTGTGTGAAGATACAATGAAATCCCCATTCAGAGATTGTGTGAGGGTAGACATAGGTCTAAATTTACAAGAAGAAGAAGAAAACCCAGTAGTCTGTACTGTAATAGGAACTCAAACTGTTGGACCATCATTGTAATTAAGAATTAATTTTGTGAACATTGGTACCACATGTAGAAGCAGATATACTGTACATGTTAAGTGGTTATTCAGGGATGGTCTATTATCTGCAGTGATTATGAAGTTACCAGTAACCTTGAAGGGTTTGGCAGAAACCAGTTCTGTTGCAGGAGTGTAAGTGCAGAAAGCTGTTTTGTCACCCATATGACTTCATTCTCATCATTGCTAAAATCCTGTGATACTTATACACAAAAGCATTGAGGGACTTTGTGGTATTTGAAAATACGGAATTGAAGGTATACAGAAATTTCATAAATTCCATATTTTCTTTGTTTTTATACAGTTGACTATATTACATTTTTGTATGCACTATTGAATGCAAGAAAGAACTTAAAATGCCTTTCTTTTTTATATTCATAAAAAATGTTGTTATTGTTGTAGGTTTTAAGTCTTTGTGGGTTTCATGTTTTTGTATTGTAAATATTTATCTCTTAGCTTAAATTTATTATGTTATTAGACTTCTGCATATTGTTGAGTTTTCATTATCAGTTGTGTATATTAGCATTGTTTTTGTTACCATATGAATTTAAATGCTGTCTGGAGTGTGGCCAGCATGTACGTGTGTTTTAAACTTGATTTGGACAGAGTTGTGCATAAAGAATCAGTTATTTTGTTTATATGGTAATTTCTGAGTTATACAGAAAGGCTTTGTCATAATGGGGTTTTTCCTTCTATTGCAAGCATGTCATGATGTGATGCTATGGGCTTTGCAGTGGCCAGACCATTTTATTGACGTGAACACCCCTGTGGTCAGTGAGATAAACAGAAACAGTTGAAAATTATTGTGCATTGTTGTACTATCTCATAGGTAATATATTAATTACATGCAGTTGGAAACTAACTCTGTGTGTATGCGATACTGGATCACTGTGTTCATGATGGCACTAGGCAGTTCAGTTGTTGATGTGCGCCTGAACAAACTTTGTGTCTAACCAATTTCTTTACTTTCAGGCACAGGCTATTTAAGATATTTGTCTTTATAGCTTACTGGATACCTCTAGAAGAGAGTCCAACTTTACCAGTCTGCTTTAATTGTATTTATGGAAAAAAGAAATGTTATTTTGATGCAAGTTGCTGTGATGTATTTAAATAGTTACCATGTACAGAAAGCTTCATAACCCAGTTTATGACTATAATTAAAGAGAAGATGTAACTTTCTGATAATGTTCAGTTGACACAGTATGTATCCATTGCCCTTTATTGTTGTACCTTTGTCTCCTTGTCTAATTTTATTCATCATTTTTCAGATATATTTTTGTCTTGTACCACTGCAGAATGCCCTTTATTACTTCAAACCAGAAAGTTGGTATTGAGCATTTTCTTGTGAAACACAAACTCCAAAATTGGTAATTGTATGGGATATCCAAAAGCATACAAAGGGCACAGTAGGTTTGTGAGGTCCTTGTCAGTTTGCCATTACATTTTCATGGATTTGTAGTAGGCACTGGGAAAAAAAATGCCTCCCCCATTGTAGGATTAACAAAGGATGTGGGGACATCTTAAATTGACCTTGTCACAGTTAGTTGGTTTTGGAACTTCCTTATTTGGATGCTCTTATTTTATTATAATGGAGATGGCATATTTCTTGGTTTAGGTTATTTATTAACACTATATCAGCTGTAGTGGTTTACTCATAAATATGTACAGTGAAATGAAGGGGTTGGGAGTGGAAGTGGATGTGGCTTATTTAGAGAAACTAAATTTGAATTCCAATTGAGAGATTGAATAGAACTATGTACACCATCAGTTGAACAGAACCATGTAAACCGTCTGTCAGGATAAATGGTATCCTGATTGGTATTCTAATCAGGACCTTTGGAACAACATGAAAGAAGTATTTCATTGTGGACGAATATCTTCAAGACAAGAACAATAAGTGATGTGTATTACTTTGGGAATCTTTAAATACTGTATTATGGTGTCATTGCTTCAAGAAAAGACATTTTCATTGTAGCTGTGATTTGGTAGGTATGATGAACCCAAATTTAAAATTGTTTATAATCAGCTGGAACATGGAGGTATTTTCTTTTTGGTGTCATCCAGTAAGTTCGTTCCTTTTTTACTGGTTTCATATTATGAATTGTAAGTTTCTGGTAGTGGTTTTGGATAAAATGTAGAAAACTAAAATTATGTGCTTTGACTCATTGAGTTTTGTTGTACAGAACAGAATTTTGAACATGATGTATCAAAGGATGTTGTAACTTTTGAAGTATGATTAAGCAAGTCGGTGTAATGGTAACACCAGGCTTGTGGTTGTGAGGTGCCAGGATCAGATCTTACCTGGCTGTTATGATGAGGGTCTTTGTGATTTGCATGTATGCTCACAGGCAAATTCTAGGATAGTACCTTCATACAGTTTATAATCTCCCCTTCACAGTCTGTATGTACTCACTGTAATAAGTCCCACAATTCATTAAGTGTTTCACTAGTAATGTATTTGTTTCCTGATGTTTTCTTTGAAATAATCCACTACTTGGCTGAACAGCAACAGTAATAGAGTTGTATTTATGTGACAGGAACTTGTAGACATGTGGCTGTTAAGATACGTTTCTTCTCCAGTTGCTTGACTGGTTAGGACTAAGTTGCCAGAGTGTCTCCATTGTAAGGTATTAGAATTCTGGCCTCCCGGCCTCCATGTATTATGTGTAGTGCCTTGGTCTATGTGGCCATGGAGTTCGAAGCACTTAACATTTGCCAGGCGGATTAGTTCCATGTAGGACGTGGATGTTCATATGTTTTTCATCAGCATTACTCTTCTTGTACATGATGTACTGTAATTCCAGTTTGTTGATTGTGCCTGTAATTTCCCCAACTCTCCCTTTAAAGGATGTTACAAAGTATTTTGCAGGCCTTTTTTTTAATTGTGGTAGTGTTGCTTATTGCTGATTCTGCTTCTTCAGTCTCCTTGTTTTTAGAAGGGGGAGGGGGTTGCAATGGTAGTGGTATAGGAGATTCTTTGCAGCTGAACTCTGTCCAAATTCTGTCTATAGTTTTAATTTGGGTTGTACCTGCCTCATAGGTGATTGTAGTATTTACCATAACTGTACTTAAAAAACTTACAGGGATTTTTGTGTGTGTATGTTTGGACATGTATATTTTTGTATGAGTGTCATTTCTTTGGATTTTATGTCTGTGGAATGCAGCAAATTTTATGCCTATTGCTGTGTTAACTAAATGAGTCAGTACTTTTTTAATTGTGCTGTTTGCCAAACCAGTGTGTGATAAGTGATATTGTGATCTGTGTGACATCAGCACTGACATTCCTTATCATATTACTAGCAATATTGTTGAAGTGCATGCTGCACTCTGTTGGTCATTATTTTAAAGATAATGTTTGTGACATGTCTCACAAAATGTGCCTATGTTTCAATAAATTAATATAAAACAACCTGGTTCCTGTATACATATTTCTTCAGCCTAAGAGAAGGAACTGTCGATACATCTGGACAAATTCTGCGCTGCAGATGCTGTGATCTATTCAGAATGAAAGCACCGGGGCCATGCCTAAGGCAAATAGGGATATGGCTAGCAGTTCACAGGTTCCACTATTAGATCTTAAGCAGCAGGTTCCATATTCCTCACAAAAGTTACATCAGCTCTATAGTTATAATTTTGACAGACCTATTGTGCATTGCACACAAATAATTATGTTATTGATGAATGCAGATCAAGATGTTAGTATGTACACTGTTCATGATTCCTCATTATTTTTGTATTATTATTATTATTATTACCAGTGGCAGCAGCCTGTTTAGTACTAACCTGTGGAGGCAGAATAAGATATAATGGCCATATTATTTTTGCTGAATTGCAAATATTCAGGGAAAACTCTACTTCGTGCATACTTGATGGTAATCTCTTAATTTTTTTTAGCTCTTGGCAAAGTCTTGTATATTGTGTAACATTAGAAAAATTTGTGTTCGACAATATCCACTGCAAAAAAAAATTAGGGAAATTTTGAAATTTAGTGTCACACTACTTAAAATTATGTTTCAGTCTTGTTATATTCTATTACATAATGACTGTTAATAGTCTTGATGTTCCACATACTTTATATAGTCACTTAGGAAACCGCAGCCAAATAAGGTCAGCCTGCCCTACATTCAAGAATTTTGGACAGGCTATATGCTTCCAAGAATACCATTGTAGTGAACTGAGAGGGGCCAAAACTGTTCCATGTGACATACAGCATCCTACTTTGATCAGCAGAGGATACTAGAGAACAATGTGGACTGTAAGTAAAACGTTTAGTTACCATAGGGATAATGATTATGGATTCTCAAAATGTTACATAATGAGCTATCATATGTAAGGACTATTGTTATATGCTTTGGGCTGTTCAAGGACGAAATTTTGTAAGCACTTCCAAGGTATATGTTACCGCATGAATTCCTCTGTGCTTTTTAGTGTAGTCTCTTGCTGGCTTAACAGAAAACCGAAAACGTCTAGTTGCGTTTATAAATAGTTTAATTAACAAATAGTTGCATTTGACCCATGTCCATGTATGATATACGCTGCAGGTCACTAAAGTGTGAATGTTTGACGTGGACTTGTACATATTATTGTTCAGTTAATAAGTGGCCTGTGATTTATAGATAAGAGAAGTGATGTTTTACGACACTGCAGGAGAGTTGTTAACTGTGAGGCGTATAGAATATCAACAAATTGCAAATGGCAGCCATTTTGGACAATGGCGGTGTGCGATGAGTGGAGGGTTAGGTTTGACGATGGTTAATGTACGTCATTGAAGCTTCGAAATGATACGCTGCTTATCGTGATAATAATATGCTTCCAAAATGTGCCAAAATAACGTTCTCCAAGTGAGTAAACAGTAGTATGAGACCAAAGGTGTATGTGTGTAGGGCATGCATTTACCCAATTAACACACTTCAAACAGGTAGTGTGCCGGAGGCTAGCGGTCTTAGGAATAAAGTTTGAAGACGTTTCATAGGCGAAAAAAAAAGGTCTATAGATTTGTAAATGATATGTGCGTTTCAGTGACAGTAATACCAATGAGAAACGTGTTAGAATAACAGTTTCGTGGTAGAAACGATAGTTACGCTGCAGAAACAGGGCTCCAATCTTTCGCTCAACCCCGCGCGTGTCACTGTTGACGTGATTTCGGTTTCCGTGCTTCAGGTTTTCACTATTTCCTTCCCGCAACTCACCTCATTTCGAAGGAAACACCCACAATGCAATTCGCATTTACACCCACAATGCAGCACGCTTTGTCTTCGAGTTGTGTGATGTTCGTTTTTCGCGTGTTGTCAATAGTCTTGTTTCATTCACAAAAAAAATGGTGGAACAGCTCCTTCAGGTGACATCGGAATACGAAGAGCGATTGCGGAGGTGTGAATTGTGTCCTTAGTTTTTGGTTTGATGGTGGTAATTTTTTAAATATTACAGCTAAGCATTTGAAATTTGTACAGGGTAGATCACAACTATATCTGCAGGTTTTCTTTTTTTATTTTAATCAGTACAGACATGATGGTGGTGTACTGTACGGCTGTATACATTAACCTTTTGAAACCTAATGTCAACTATAGTGGTCGTACCGCGCCGCTAACCTTTAAAGTTGTATTTTATATATTTATTCAACAAATATAGGTACTGAATATTTTAAACATGGTATATATTCTCCGTTTTTTCTCTTCAAAATGCAGATTGTTTCATAATTCTAACATATTTGGTACCTGTATTATTCACATTTTATATACAGAGTGTGCTAAAATTAAAATAATAATTCCGGCGCCAAAAGGTTAAGTAAATTTTACAGGCAGGCATTGTTTTATGCCTGGGATACATTCATAAAAAAACATTGCTCAAATCAAACACAAAATTCCTATTTAAAACATTGTATTTCCTGGGGTTAGGAGATTGATAACCTCATCCTATATAGTGTATGACTATACCAGTAGTGGACACATGGATCTGTAGAGTAAATATGTAGTGTGTGTACAGTATACATATTTTTCTATATAGTATATTTATTTATAATGCAGTAAAATTGTAAGAGACTCGCATTCTTATTCTTTTGGTACAGTTCATTCTGATAGGACTGCGGTAACCTTGCTACACAAATACTTTAGTTCCTGAATTCGCACTTTTTTGATTCTGTCAGCATTATCTTGAATTGTACATGTGCTACCATGACAGAGTCTAACATTATGGCATATGTTAACAATTTGTTTACCTTTTTTCCGGTACACTTTAGAACTCTGGACACTGGCTAAAGCCACTGCCCAACACGTGTGGCGCTGCAATCGTGGGGACGTCTTGTGTCGTCTGCTATTGCATCATCATTTCCATTACATCACACACACCCTCTTCTTATTCCCTGAATTATTTTCTCCACTTCAGGTGAGGTTAGGTTAGGTTTTAAGCTATTCCTATAATTCAAATCAATTTCTTATGTCGTTTATGAAACGTTCCATTACTTTTTAGGCTATGTGTGTAATTCAAATGCATAAATTGTAAAGTCTGGAAATTGTTGCAGTTCTTCCATTTATGCCACGAATTTTGCTACAGCTTATGCAGTCCTATAAACTATGATTTTTTTGGGCATATGGACTGCAGTCTTGAATATTTTTTGTTGTTTTATGATGAAATGCTGCAGAATTATTTTGTCAAGAACACCAACATAATTTCTTTGCCTACCCTGTCAATCTTCCATCAAGACTGTTTTTCTTTGAATGTTTGTTAATATCAGAAGTGCATTCTATTATGGGTGGTGTTTTTGTTTTTTTGTAATTTAGAGGTGCTGGCCCCACAGAGACGTCCAGCACCCCCAACTGAGTATTTTCAATTTAACCTAGGAGGTTATGACCTGGATAACCTGATAGCAGGCAACAATTCACCACACCTGCAACATTATGTGGGCCTTAAGATTGGTGATGACCTGTTTGACCTCAGCTTGCAGGTCACCAATAGTTCAAAGGCAACAAAAGGTAAATTTTTCTGTCCAATGTGAAATGTTACTCGATATGGCATGAACACCAGACTGGGAACTTTTGTGCTCAGAGTAATGTATTAACAAAGAATGTACAATTTAAAGAAAAGCTGTTCAGGTGGTTAGGTACGATTAAAATCCTGTTTAATTTTTGTCATTGGTACCATAAGTGTGCGCAACGTATTTCAATAGGGCATGCACCAGAGGAATTTTATTTTTTAAAATGCCAACATTTATTAATACTCAATCATAAGTACATTATTTGTATTCACCGAACAAAGTAAAGAAACTTAAACTTAACTCAGCTCTCCTTAAAAATACATTCTTAAAAAAGAGACACAAAGTACCAAATTTTCGCTGTTTTTGAGTCATTATGGTGTGCCTAGGCGCATGCCTGGCACAGCCTGTAATCCTGTATGCACACCTATGAATGGGACAATTGCTTGAATACTGAACTAAAGAAAACGTTATGTCGAGTTAACAGCATTGTCACACTAATATATAGAAATTGAATGTTACTTGAGGAGGAGAGCTTGAATTAAAAGATTCTGAATAGGGACTTTTTTCTGTATAATTTTATCATAGCAGAAGAACAGAGACCTGTAACCTGAGTGTCTGGCTAATGTCAATATGTGTGGTCTTATCTGATTTCATCTGTGTCTGATTTGCTGAACTGTCCTGTCTGGCTTGATCAACTGACTGAACCACCCTGACCAATCTACTGACAGATTACTGGTCTGATTGACTGACTTCTCATTGAACTGACCTAGCCTAGCCCTCAGTAGGTAATAGATATTTACTTGAAGCAAGTTACATTAATTTATTACTATATTTGCTGTTTTACAAATTTTCCAGGCATGATTGTGGGATGCAAAATGAAGTGTGATTAACAGCCTTGTAAAAACCAAGGAATCTGCATAGAGGACTTCTAGAAGCAAGAAGTAACCTGTAACTGTGAGCGCACATCTTACTATGGGGAGCTGTGTGATGAAGGTTCGTCATGTTGCTCTTCTTTATGTACTGAGGCTGCTTGCATTGGACAAGACATTTGGACCTGAGAAAATTATATAGTTAAATAATGTCTAATTTTTGGTTCCAAAATGTACTGGTCTCACAATAGGTGCCAACATGAGCCCATGGATTCTTGCACATGCATTGGAATGTACTCCAGAGCTCCTTGCACTTGGCCTCATTCTTGCATGGGTTGGGGTCACATGATGGCTTGCAGTCCTTGATTATC
>Ga0123354_10013796_pt1 | contig 12563 bp, 17 predicted proteins | sample TergutLab28metaG_2_FD_97872 | JGI IMG/M metagenome (GOLD analysis project Ga0123354, IMG submission 97872) | Labiotermes labralis P4 segment gut microbial communities from Petit-Saut dam, French Guiana - Lab288 P4 | ecosystem: Host-associated > Arthropoda: Insects > Digestive system > Gut ... | reverse complement strand
TATAACAAACATCACAGATGCTGAGATCTCACCATTGTGACATACCCATACCAATCCTGTAAAGCACTACCACCATACTTTCGGATGAAAACGTGATGATGGCCACATTAGGCTGAAACATGTAGTTTACTTCATCCTTTATTAAACATCTTTTGTAGATATTGTTATGCTGTTGACTGATGCCCACACCTATTGTTCATATACACACAACGAGGGATGGCTCATTTTAGAATCTTGATACTTTCCACTATATCCAAACAAGCTGCATTGTGAAGAGCAGTCTTTTTATTGGCTTCAGGAATATTAAACAACGCTGATAAGAATGGTGAAACTCCACTGTTTTTGGGTGCCAGATGTGGCAAAATAGAAGTCTTTCATTATCTCACAGAAATAGGCGCTGACATTAATATTCGTGACATCAACAGTAACAGTACTCTTCACCATGCTGCTGTTATGGGTAGTGTGGAGATTATCAACATTTTACTAGATAAATGAATGTCTGTTGAATTGACAAAAGCAATTGATTCAGTGCCACTACTTTTTGAGCATACTATGGTAATCTAGAAGCAACAAAAACTCTTGTTGAAAGAGGTGCTTCTTTAAACAACGCTAATAAAGATGGTGCCACTCCACTCCTTTTGGTAGCAAGATATGGCAAAATAGAAGTCTTTCATTAACTCACAGAAATGGGTGCTGACATTAATATTCCTGACACTAGACAAACGCTGATCTTCACAGTGATGCTCTTTCAGATATTGTGGAAATTATAAAGATTTTAACATTCCTTTATCTAGTAAAATCTTGATAATTTCCAAACTACCTGAAACAGCAGCACGGTGATGAGCAGTGTATGTGTCATGCGTAATGGATATTAATGTCAGCGCCTATTTCTGTGAGGTAACAGAAGACTTCTATTTTGCCATAGCAGCCAAATGCAGTGGAGTTTCACTATTGTTATTAGCATTGTTAAGCGAACACCTTTTCGACAAGAGCTTCTGTTGCTTCCAGAGTACCATAGTATGCTGAAAAATGTAGTGGCGTTGAATCAGTTACGTTTGTCAATTCACCAGACATTCCTTTATCTAGTAAAATCTTGATAATTTCCATACTACTATAATGGCAGCATGGTGAAGAGCACTGTTACTGTTGATGTCACGAATATTAATATCAGCACCTATTTCTGTGAGGTAACGAAAGACTTCTATTTTGCCACATCTGGCACCCAAAAACAGTGGATTTTCACCATTCTTATCAGCGTTGTTTAAAGGAGCACCTCTTTCGCAAAGAGCTTCCAGATTACCAATTAGAGCTGGTAAATGTAGTGACGTAGAATCTTCTGCATTTGTCAAGTCAGTAGACATTTTTTATCTAGTAAAATCTTGATAATTCCCACAATATCCAACAGAGCATCATTGTGAAGAGCAGTGTTTGTCTAGTGTCAGGAATATTAATGTCAGCATGTATTTCTGTGAGGTAACGAAAGACTTCTGTTTTGCCATATCTTGCCCACAAAAGGAGTGGATTGGCATCAACCTTATTAGCATTGTTTAAAGGGGCACCTCTTTCGACAAGAGCTTTCGTTGCTTCCAGATTACCATAGTATGCTGAAAAAGGAGTGGCATTGGATCAGTTGTTTTTGTCAATTCAACAGACATTCCTTTATCTAGTAAAATGTTGATAATTTCCACACTACTCATAATAGCAGCGTGATGAAGAGCACTGTTACTGTTGATGTCACGAATATTAATGTCAGCGCCTATTTCTGTGACGTAATGAAAGACTTCTATTTTGCCACATCTCGCAGCCAAAACAGTGGAGTTTCACCATTTATATCAGCGTTGTTTAATATTCCTGACACTGAAAAAGAGACTGCTCTTCACAATGCTGCTTTTTTGGATATTGTGGAAATTATAAAGTCTTTACTAGTTGAAGGAATGTCTGTTGACTTGACAAATGCAGAAGATTCCATGCCGCTACATTTTTCAGCTCTAATTGGTAATCTGGAAGCAACGAAAGCTCTTTGCAAAATAGGTGCTCCTTTAATGTCAGTGCCTGTTTCTTTCAGGTAATGAAAGACTTCTGTTTTTTCATATCTTGCACCCAAAAGAAGTGGAGTGGCACCATTTTTATTAGCGTTGTTTAAAGGAGCACCTGTATCGACAAGAGCTTTTGTTGCTTCCAGTTTACCAGTTAGAGCTAATAAATGTAGCGGCATAGAATTTTCTGCATTTGTCAAGTCAACATACATTCCTTTATCTAGTAAAATCCTGATAATTTCCACACTTCCCGCAAGAACAGCTGAATGAAATGCAGTGTCATGTTTTGCGTTACAAATATTATTATTAATCCTTTCCGCAATTAGCCATATGACCTACAATCGACAATAAATTGAGGTAATGTGAAGAAACATGTTTTGCTCTTGGTTATTTTCAGGAACATAAGCTATAGCAGCATTTACATCATTTTCACAATTCACCATGAACTCCAGCAGCTGTGTGTATCCCTCTGATGCACATTCCCACAAAGCTCTCTATCCCCATTCCTTGGCTTCACTCTTACATCTTGTAATACTATGTCGTCAGTATTTGCACCATTTTGTATCAAATTATCCATAGCCATCCACTATTTTGTTCTGTCAGCATACCGTAGGGGGGTCCATTTTAGAACTGCATCTGGTTTGTTGGCGTCAACACCCGGGAAGGATAGAAGCTTTTATTTAAATGGTCTATTGTAGGATGCTGCCAAATGCAAGGCTGTTCTACCACATTTGTCTGAAATCTTTATATTTGTTTTCTTTTTCAGAAATACTTTGACAGCATCGATGTCATTGTTCAAAATAGCGCCATGAATTTCGGAATCTTTTGCAAGCATTTGATCAAAAATATTCTATGCTGCTACTTACATCAATTTGAAAAGATGGTATGAAATTAAATTTTCACACTTTGAAAAATTACCAGTAAACCATTTTGCTGCAGAATATTCTGCAAAACATTGGTGTATAAAGTGCGGTTTTCCATCCATCATTTCTCTTATTATTCCAAACTGCTCTGCCCTACCACTTTGCAGAAACGTGTTTGCCTTATGCAAGTCGCTGACATTTATTGCACCAAGAAGCCCCCCCCCCCCCCTTTTTTTTTACTCGGAGAACAAGGATATTAAGGATGTCATCATGTGTTTCCCTAAATATGATTCTTTTTCGATTTCTCACTTCTGGTTTTGAGCTGTCCATTATATTATTTTCACTGAAGTAAATATCACATTTCTTTTCCCAAAACTTACTGAACAAGTCAAGTAAGTTAAACTTTTCTGGCAAGTTAAGATCTCCCTCCGAGCAATATTATACAGCTTCTTTCATGAAAGCTTCTCCTAGCATCATTGTTTGTAAAGGGATGCCAGTAAATTCCCCATCCTTATCCCTGGAGTTTTGTGAACACAAACTGAGTAACTTTTCCACCAACAGTTGCAGTTATCTTTTAATATCTTTATTCCAGTACTACTACAAGAATTCAAACCGATTTTCTAGTGTGAAGGGCTGTAACGTGAAGGCCAGGTTTATCACAATGTCCTCCAAGTTCTGCCAGTGAGAAAAGCGAGATGAAAGCAAAATCTGAGAGGCCGTTTTATCTCTTATTCCCCTTATTATAATATTGACTTTTGGCATGTAATATGGGCTTATTTCATCGAAGCCATCCAATATTATAACCTTTTTCCTGTCTATTCCAAAGCTTGTAGGAATATTTTTTGTACCAAATGTAAAATACCCTGTTCAAGTGAATGAGCAGCACTCAGTAGAAAAACACCTTGCACTTGTCGATACATTCTTCTTCAAATTCACTATTTTCCAGTGCGCATCTGTGTTCATTCAGGTTTATTCTCAGTACCCAAACCGCAATGTTCCTTTTCTTGATTTCATGTTCCATAGGAGAAAGGAATGTGGATTTTCCCATTCCTAGTTCAGCTACCAGTAACATGGTTCTGTCATTGTGTTCCGTTACAGTTTGTATGTCATATTTCTTACATTTTGTATTGTCAGTATAGCTGCGGCTAATATCAATGTTACAATTCATGTCCCTCCATAAAAAGGAACCTTCTTCCACATGAATCCAATGTGCATTAGTACACAACGCTTTCTGTTCCATAAATTCACTGTTGGGATTCTTTTTTCCAAGAATAATGTGTCTTACGTTCTCAGGTTTTTATCTTTCCTCATTATAAGCATTTATATTCTCCAATTCAGCTCTGAGACCACACTTTAAAAAATTAGCAACAGTGTTGAAAGAAGTATTATTTTTATCCTCACTAAAGTCAGTCTCTGCTTTTTTGTTCCCAGGAATATTATACCTATCATAATTGGGTTTTATCTCTAGTCCTAACTTTTGATGAGTCTTCACAGTCCCACTTTCAGACCTGAGACCAGTCTTAGAGAAATCAGAAACAGTCTTGAAAGAATGACTTCTTTCTCGTACATCGTATACAAATTCACATATCTTCTCACCGGCAGGTAAGTACTTTTTCAGCTCATCCGCCTGTAAACCAGAGACGGCAAATGTAATTGTCTGTCAGCTTCAAAATGTCTTCCTTTAGATATATGTGATGTTGCAGTACTTGTGGTACGTAGTACTTGAAAAGGTCCCTCAGTTGTCTGCAGACACAGTTTGTGTCCATTGATCAGCAGAATGGATATTATGTCTGAATCAGTAAGATGTTTTATACATTCCAGAGGATCTGTACCTACCAATGTCTGCAGTGTGACATTTGTTCCCTAAAAAGTAACTTTTCATTCCATTGTTTGCTTTTGCAACTTTTTATCCAAATCTGTAATGCTACATTCATCTTCATAATCTTCATAATCCATATAAATATTTCCTGACTTCTCTTGTAGCCGTGAAGCCAAGTTTTCATGATGTGATGGTGAAATTAAGATCGCCTTTTGTTAGTATTGATGCAGAAAACTCGCTAGAATGTCTTATCACACTTTCATCAACACTGTCAGACTTCTTGTCACAATCTATTGCCAAGGTTGCACTCCACTTGCATGGCCATAATTTTGAAACTTCTTTACGTCGACTCATTAAAGATTTTGAATTTATAAAAATTAATTATTGTAATTTAATGAAACTAGAGTCTGATATGCTTTCAGTTTGTATACAGTACTGAACTTTGTGTTGGTGATATCTCTGTATGCTGCTGATTTTTTACGTAGGTCACACCATATGGGTTCCTCAATTTCAGATTCAGATACTTGTTTTATTTTCTAAATTAAGTGTTGTTGTACACTTTGCCAAATGTGAATTTTCACTGAGCCACTTCACACTCTCACTTTTTTCCCCACCGCTGTCTGAAGGTTTCATCATGTTTTTCTGTAGATGGAATTTGCACATGAAGGTGGCGCTTGTCAGGCTTCCTGTAGTTCCTTTTTAATTAATATGTCAAAGAAGTTTTCATGTGACTGGCATTGAAGTATCACCCAAAAATTCTCTATATAAGGAAGAGTCGCATTTCTTTAATTCCCTTACCAACTTGTCCATATTATTCGGGTTAGACTGCAAACCATCCAGACTGTCTAGTTTCTTTTTTCTTGTGAACGTAAGCCAAAAGTCCTTTATATTTTCCTGAATTTGTCTTACCATTAATTTTTCCCTTTTAATTAAGCACTCTAGTTGTAAAATACCCTCCATATATCATGCAAGTTCTTTAAAAAATTCAAGAATATTTGTTTCAACAGTTTCATCAAAAGTTACATACTTCCCGTAGTTTGTCCCTGAACTTAGTATACTACTTGGGTCAGAGTTTCCTCCTTGAAGAGGAGAAATACCTTCCATCCTAGCATTGGCTTAAATTACAAACTCGGAGTCATCAAATGGGACACATCGTTTTCAGTTATGGTCTGTAGAAGCATTGCTTTTAATTTGACAGTAGGACCCAAAATATATAAACTAAAATCTCCAGACATTGGTGTCAGACTGGAACTCTGAATTGTACCCCGTTTTTTCTTATGCTTGAGTTGTATGAAACATATCTTCCAAACGTCTGGTTCTCTCAGTCTGTACCTGAAAATCAAGTCGTCAAAAGCCCCAGTGCCATCCACATTTGAAGCCAGGCGAAAACCTTCAGTCTTGTGCAGGGCCCTTGCGAAGAGGAAGGAAGCCATTTTGATCTCATACTTCGCCCCATGCTGTCCATCTGTTCCATCTTGCCTGCGGAATTTCGTAAGAGTGCTAGCAGTATGAGGCAAGGCAGAGGTTTCTAGTTGTAAAAAAATGAATTGTGGTTATCTGAGTGTGGCAAACTGATTTTACTTGGGAACTGATATGGTTCATCGGTACTTGTTTAAGGTAATAAGGTGCATTCGAAATGGATTCCCAAGGTGCTGCAAAAGTCATGTTCCATCAAGAGGGTTTGGTGCAAAGAGCGGGACAGTTGTAGGTTTAGGTTTTAGACAAAGTTTTGTGAATGCAGACTGAGCATACGAAAACTTGATGATAGAGTGAATGGCAGTCATGAAGCTTTGGAAAACTTGTCATGTCTGAGTAGAAATTCTCCACTGATTGTACTTGCCGTGAAAGTTCAAACAGTATATTGAGGTAGGCCTATGTTTATGGGAAAAGGGGGATAAGTTACAACAAAGTTCATGTCATTACGTTTGAGTTTTTATTTGTGATAAAACTCGTGATAAAATGTAATACTCCATGGAGAAGAGTCCTTGAGAAGCTAACCGGTTTGCAGCTAGTCAAGAAATACCCTGCATTTTATGGAACCCGAAGGTTCATTACCTCATTCACAAGTGCCCGCCACCTGTCCCTATCCTGAGCCAGCTTGATCCAGTCCATACCCCCATTTCCCACTTCCTGAAGATGCATCTTAATATCCTCCCATCTATGCCTTGGTCTGCCCAGTGTTCTCTTTACCCCAGGTTTCCCCACCAAAACCCTGCACACGCTTCTCCCTTCCTCCATACACGCTACATGCCCCGCCCATCTCATTCATCTCACTTTTATCACCCGCACAATATTTGGTGAGGAGTACATAACATTAAGTTCCTCATTATGTAGTTTTCTCCATTCCCCTGTTACCTCATCGCTCTTAGGCCCAAATATTCTCAAAACCCTTTTCTCAAACACCCTTGGCCTCTGTTCCTCCCTCAATGTCAGCAGCCAAGTTTCACACCCATATAAAACAACAGGTAAAATTATATATATCTTAATGTTTAAATTTTTGGATAGCAAACTGGAAGACAAAAGATTCTGCACCGAATGATAGCAAGCATTGCTTGATTTCAATCTGCTCTTAATTTCTGCCCTGAATAGAATTTTGATTTGTTAAAGCTGTTCCCAAATATTTGAACTCTTCCACCCTTTCAAAGGAACTATTATCAGTCTTCAAGCTGTGACTTTGTACTGTGTTCTGATCGCGAGACATGGTCATGTGCTTAGTTTTATCAGCATTTACTTCTAATCCACTCTCCTTACTAGCCACTACCAAAGCTTCTGCATTTTCCTTTATAGTATGTACATTTCCTGCCAATACAGTAACATCATCGGTGTACATAAACCAGAAGCTGATGTGTACCATTTAATTTCAAGCCGTCCTGGTTTACCTGAACCCTCCTAATGGCATATTCTACAGCAAAGTAGAAAAGCAAAGGCAATAGAGTACCTCCTTGTTTCAGACCATTCCTAATGATAAATTTTAATATCGTAATATTTTTATGTATGAGATGAATGACAATAATTACTTTACAATAGGCAGGAAACAGTAGTGTTATAGATAACTTCATCCACGGACGTCCTGTACATAACAGAATCATTCATTCATCAGTTCTGGTTTGGTAGTTAACAGGGTTCGAAATTTTCTGTTCAAATGACAAGGAAGGATAAATTTTGAAAAATTTGGTAGGTCCTTGGTATGTTGGTACACACTCGTCACCTGTAAAATGCAGGTATGTACAAATCAATTCAAATATTTTTCCAGTAATCACACTGGTAAATGCCATTGCTGATATTTCAGTCCCCCCCCCGACAGTGCCTCTCAGTACAGACACAAAACTGTAAATTTTATTTATCCTCACAGGTGTCCATGACCTCACAAATGATCAAAAAAAGAAAAAGGCTGCCTCGCACCTTCTTATATTTTGCATTCCCATAAGTTTCTCTTAATATGTTGTGTGATTTATGTATCAAAAAATAACTCAAAACATCCATCAATATCACTTATATTCTCTGGACCATTTCTGGGTCCAAAATCACACCTAAATATTACTCTGCATTCTGTGTACTTATATGCAGTCTTCCACACAAAATCTTGATGTAGCATATGTCATCTAAAACTGAATTATGAATCCTGTATCATGTTGGAAGTTTTGGAGTCTGGGAATGAAAATTTAGAAAGAAGTAAAACACAAAATGATAAAATAGCTGAGGTCTACCCTCTTCTGGGATGTTGTGTGGTGGTTGGTAGTTCATTCTGACATGTTGGGAAAATACATCAGACCCAGGTTCAGGGGGTCAAGCAGTCCAATTAAAAATTCCACAACATGAGCATATAGGGACTATGTCAGTGGTTACTGGGAGGCAGGAAAGTTGTGCTTATTAATAGTGTTGTTGATGCCTTAAAGGGACATTTATTGATTTTGGCTGTGGCAAGGTGATGGAGCCCCAATATGTCAGGTGGTGGATACTGTGAAGCAGCCCAGGGGCACTTGGGGAAGAAGGGAAGACTGAAAAGAGGAAGTGAAATGTTGGGCATTATAGACCATTTAGCTCATAAAGGGGTAGGAGATTGAAAGAAGGAATGATATGTGCCCACCATTATCCTTCACTTTTTCCACTCTTTGTTCCCCAAGCCCAGCTGGCTGCTTCACGATGTGCAGCAGCTGACATGTTGACCTCGCCTCACCACACCACAACTAACTTAGCCCCAGCAACGTGATTGGTCCACATAAACTTTCCTGCTGCCCCTTCACCACTGACACACTGTTGATGGCCTGCTGGGCTCTTTAGTATGGGACACCTACCTTGTCCCAAAATGTCAGGAACACGCTACCTGTCCATACCATGCAACATCCTGGAAGAGTAAAAACATCAGCTACACCACAGTCAAAGCCCCAGATCGCAATATCCAGTAGTTACATCTCCAAGTTCAATGTGCACAAATCAGCAATCATGTGAGAAAACAGTTTTAATGTGGCTTCGTTTTTCACAAGAGTGATGATGAGGGAAATCTTAAACCTCATGAGTGGGCACTTCAAAAAGAAGATCATAGCTTGCTCTGTGATGTCCTGCACCCTTCTAACTTCAGCTTCATTGGCCAGCCCTATAAGCTTGTTGCTTTCTCCTGTGATTGCTGGCTTCTGTACAGAGGGTTTTGAGTTGAAAGCATTTCATCATTTTATGCTTCATTTGAATTTTTTTAAACATCTCATGTATTCCCACTGACAATACACAGTCACAGCATTTCACCGTTTCGATAATTTGGCAGTATACTTCAGCCACACATCCAGTGCCTTAACACCCCAGCCAGTATGAAAGCCAAGCTGGACGAGCTATCCTACTTTTGCCAGAAATTTATGAGAATCCACGCTGTTGAGCAGAAGAGGAGGGCTGAGGTATCCACCAAGGAAGATGACCTGCTGGCTGACCAATCTTTGTCCTAAAAATGTACAAGATAAAGGTGATTACTGTGTCAACTGGAGAGAACCAAGTGTTTTCAATTAAAAATGATCATACAATAAAAGTGTTGAGTTTGAAACATGCTGTATGTAAATTGCTTGCATGCTTCCTCTTGAGACTCAACAATATACTGCTGCAGTCATTCCAGCAATCCTTCACTTACACTGCACATAAACATGGCATTGTGCAACCTAGTCCAAAAACTAAATGCATACCTTAGCTGCATGTCAAAAATAGTGTAGAGACTGAACTTTCAAGTCATAAAAGAAGAAAACAGAAAATAAAAGACAATTGAGTTTATTAATATGGGGTTTTGTGCAGGACCAAACTTAACATGGGGGAAGATCTTAAATTGAGGAACGAGAATCGGGGTTTACTGTAATATATATAATATTTATATGTCATATTTATGATGTAGGTTTTAAATTTAACTGCACGAAGCATATTAACAACTCTGCACACATAAATAAGTGTAGTTAGTTTTTAAATTGCTTCCTACAGTTCTCATTGTTCTTTGATTTGTTATCAGTTCCATACTTGATATTTGATGTGTAGCATACACCACTGTGCAGTTATGTTGCAGAAACATACACAGTTCAGTCGTGAACAATTAACAGCCAATGTCTGAAGCTCAGTGATAACAGAAGTTCGAGTGAATCTTACAGACTTTTTCATGGAACTGCCTGGTAGTGCCTAATGTCCATGAAATCTCATGATTGAAATAATATCTTTGAAACTTTAAGCAGAGGTTACAGATTTTCTAAAATGCATTGTGATATGTTCATCAGAGCTATATTGTATTATGTTATCCGGTGCAGGACTTTAGCCATTGACATGTGGGCAATTTTTACAGCAGACATCTGTTCTTATAACACTTCACAACAGTATGAAAAACAGACACTATCAACTTACTTGTTATAGGCTGTTCAGAGCTTAGGAACTGACAGTTATCTACTGCAACTAGTGAAAATGTAGGGGTTTTCTAAGGGAATTTATTTTGATTTTATTTTTGATAAGTACCTTCTTCCTAGATGAGATTTAAAAAATCCAGGATTAGTCTTTGTGTTTTAAATTATGTGACTGAGTGACGGATCAGTACTTTTATATATATATATATGTGTGTGTGTGTGTGTGAATAGAAATGCAGTGAAAAAAGTGTTAACAGTTACATGCCCAGCATAATTTTTGTAAAATAATGTTTAATATCAAATACAAAATTAAACATGGCCTCATATTCAGCCACCACTGCCTGCAGTGAAAAATTCTGTGTGCACATATGGGCAGTCATATGTAGAGTAAGTGTAATGAGACATGTGGGAACTATAGTGGCTGTAAGTGATGGAGCACCACACAGCTGTACTGTATGCATATATACAGAATGCTAGTGCATGCTATATTGAGGCTTGTATGTAATGTAAAGAGGGCTGCCTGTAGCAGACATACTACGTACACATGGGGAGTGTCTTAGTTGTTGTGAAGGTCTAATATTTAAATGACGTTGGTACTTCAATTTAAGTGCATGGTTTTGAGAAATGTGACTATAATTTGAACAGAAAAATATAAAATTATCAAATAAACAGTAATATAAAGAGAGTGTGTGCAGAATGTCCAAAAAATGCAATAAATTTCCTTGTTACCTCAATGTATAAAAAGAATTTCTAGGGGTGTCAGGTCACTTAAAGTTTAAAGGTCTGCCTACAGAGTGTAGTATAGGCCTATATAAACAGGTATCAATACCCTAGCTGTACTACAGGTACATACAGTGAGATAATGGGGAATCTCATAGAGACCATACTGCAGGATGCAGTTTTGGCAACTGTATAGAGGAATGGAGAGGTGTCTGCACAGTATTCTATGTACGTATAGAGAGGCATGTATGTACAGCAAAGACCCTACAGGCTATACTGTATGTATGCAGTATAGGGTGAACGAAAAATGCATGGCCAGACCTACAGGACATTAATCTATGAAACGATGCATTAAAAAATTACTATTATGAAAATAGACCTTTTGAAGCATGGTTTCTGAGTTATAACCTCTTGAAAATAAAGAAAATGTCTGAAGTGTCTATCTTGGGCTTCAACGCAGTATGTTGTGTGTCTGTACAGTGAATGCCTGATATGTTGGAAAATTACAGGTGCCATACAAATTATGTCAAATCCATATGGTATTTGTTGTTACAAGTCCTGGACATCACTGATATCTGTTGCATAAACAGTGACTTTAGATGTCCTCAGAGGTAAAAATGTAAGCAAATTACATCAGGTGAAGGAGCAGGCCATGTTCTTGGTCTACCCCATCCTACCCATTGTTCTAGAAACACATAGTTCAAGAGTTGCTGACATGCAAGAAAACAAAGTGTGTCAGAGAACGATAATGCATGAGCCATAAATAAATCCTGGTTTGAAGATCCACATCTTGCAACAATGAATATTCTCTTCATGTACTGTCTTTCAGTTCTTGCAGAGAATATGAATTGTTCTATTTTGTTTCCTTCTGTATATACTGTGAATAGTGGTGTCAGATTTAATTAAATTTAATGGGCAGGAATTTGAATCTACAAAAGTCACAGGCCCTACGATTTTTTTCACACTTATTGCAGTTTAAGGTTATGTAAAGGAAACTTCAGAAACTGCATGGGTATTATCACAACACTGATATACATTGAATCTTATGCGTATTGGACCGTGCATCATCTTGATATTTGAATAAAGGTAGACCAACATTATGACACTTGTTATATTATGTCAATTTACTGCTCAACATGTTTCAGATGTTAATACATCCATCTTCAGGAGCTTGCGACTACTTGGTGCGTTATTGTATAGGCTGTATTGTGCTGACTTGAGGCGTGTTGGTGTTATGTAGCGGGATTGGCTGTTGGTGATGTGGTAT
>Ga0123354_10013795_pt1 | contig 12564 bp, 2 predicted proteins | sample TergutLab28metaG_2_FD_97872 | JGI IMG/M metagenome (GOLD analysis project Ga0123354, IMG submission 97872) | Labiotermes labralis P4 segment gut microbial communities from Petit-Saut dam, French Guiana - Lab288 P4 | ecosystem: Host-associated > Arthropoda: Insects > Digestive system > Gut ... | reverse complement strand
GCCTTCTGTTTCCAATTATTTACTCCCATCTTCCTCAAATCGTCTCTCACGTCATCATCCCATCTTAATCTTGCCCTTCCTTTCGGTCTTGTTGCGTGTGGTTTCCATTTATAAATGCTTTTAACTACTCTTACATCAGGCATTCTTTCAACATGTCCCACCCAACTCAGTCTCTTACTTTTAATGTGCCTTACTATATTTTCACGGTTAATCAGGTTTTCCAACTCCTCGTTTGTTTTTTGTCTCCATTCTCCATTTGCTTTCTGCGTTGGGCCAAAAATTATTCTCAATAACCTCCTTTCGAATACCAATAATTTCTACTTAATGTTTTCTGTTAATACCCAACATTCGGATCCAAATACTACTACTGGTCTGATTACCGTATGATACAGCTTTTCTTTGTTTTTCCTAGTTATTAGTTTGCTTTGGAATATCTTTTTGTTTGCAAAGAAGGATCTATTGCCAGCTGAAATTCTTTCTTTTATTTCTTCCATCCTCTTTTTCACCGAACATAAAATTTAGTACAAACTTCCACGTCGTTGTCACGTTGTCTCGTCTACGAAGACCTGCAGACTGCGTTCTGGGACGGCGTCTTATTACATAAAAAATGGCCACTGTGTAACGTTTTTTAACTTTCTTAAAACTGTTAATTCTTGAACAATGAGACTAGAGTAACTACCACTTTTTAAACACAAACATTCGGAACATGTACTCAGGATTTAATTCTGAATGGGCGCGTGCAATGTGTATTTCAGGCTCCTTACATTTCCCCTCTTCGCATATGTTCAGAAAGACTGGAACTCAGGAACCCCTTCAGTTTGTTATCTGTGGATAGATTTACGTTTAGTGAATTAGTCCGGACAGTGATGGCCGTTCTCTACTTCCCATGTTGAACTGCGCCTTTCTCACACCTTACTGCACATGCTACCATGGATTACTGTTCAGCCTGGCAAGAAAGTTTCACCCTTTGCCTTCAAGAACACGAACCGAACACACAACAAAGGTGTATAAAGAATGATTCATGACTCTCCGGGACATGCTGTGGCACCTCGTATATCGTTGCTTTGTTATTCCTGCGAATTTACTTCATAAACACGCAATAAGCGTCTGAGACAACTTGTTGCAAGGATGCAGAGAGAACTATAGCCTCTAAGCTCATGGAAAATTCACAGGATGAAGGATAAAAATCCCTCGAAGACTGTGCCTGCATATGACTGCAACGCAGTGAGAAAGGATCCGCTCTCCTTGTTGTCCCAGCGTTAGTCATCAGACTCGTCGCAGAGACAAGTTCTTACTTAGCCAAGTTCTGTCACGTACGTAGACAGACATGTTAGCTTATATGATAACGTACGCGTATATATATATATATATATATATATATCATCATATATACATATATATATAAGCTAACATGTCTCTTTAATTATGTGACAGACCTTACAATAATAACAATATATATATATATATATATGTAGTTATTATTGTAAGGTCTGATGTTCACACCGTAGTGTTTATTCTGAGATATCATGTCGTACAGTTTGGTAGGTAGGTACCAACGTTTCGGAAACTCTTGCCTTACTCAAATTCGGGGTGAAAGAGTGAGACAGACGGAGGGAAAGAGGAAGTTCCTGTAAAAAGTGGGAATTTATTCGCATCACAGGAGGAACCAATGCGCTAAGGCCTCTCTAGTACGGATCATGAACAGAGGACGTCCGTTCAACTGTGTCACACAAGTCGTGTGACACTTCTATGGCCCTGGGGTCGACTCAGCCTCTAACAGAAATGAGTACCAGGAGTATTTCCTGGGGGTAAATATGATAGGTGCGTTGGGCTGACAAATTTATCACCTCCAGGTGCCGAGTGTCTTGAAATCTGGGAGCCTCAACCTCCTGGAAACCTCGGGGCTTGTCCAGGCCTGTACAGGGATTGCTTTACCCTTACATTACACACACAACTGATGACAATAGGTCTGAAACGTGTTTGTTTAAATAAGGCTGCGTAAGTCGGCGACATGTCAGGTGATAACAGTGATCTGCACGAGCCGTAAGAACACGTTAAAAGACAGTAAAAAACGTAAAAGGTAAAATGTTCCCATTACAGGCCCGGTTTGGCCCAGAGGGCGGGTAGAGGTATAGCTCTACTCTTCCATGACCGCGGCACTAGAAGGGGGTGAGTGGTCAGCAGCACGCCCTGGCCGCACTTTAACCCCGGGAAAGATAAGGTACCCATTTTACAGGAGGCTGGGTGGGCCCCAGGGCCGGTCTGGACGGGCAGAAAATCTCGTCCCCACCGGGATTCGATCCCGGACCGTCCAGCCCTTAGTCAGTCGCTATACCGGCTGAGCTACCCGTCCCATGTTAAAAGACAGTACTGTTACAGTAATTCTACTTGTCTCGTATCGCTGCCGCAACTTCTTGCATGAAGTTCCACGTAGTCAATGCACCCACTTACGGAGAAACAAAACTACGTTACACAACGTAAAGTGATCCTCGGCTTGATGTAGAGTACACGTTCAAAATGTTATTTAAGTTGGTTTAAAGAAGGGGGCACGAGGTAAGGCGAAGCTTATATGGACACTAAATGCTGCAGGAGATGACGCATTTAAATGCGTCTAACGAACAACGAGGGCGTCGCGTTGTATTCCGTTTTTGGATGGAATTTGCAGAATCTTCAATGTCAAAGCCGACACTTTCGATAAGGTAGGAGAAAGAACTGACCCACACCTTGTCACAGACGATAAAATATGTTTTGTATGAGTCTGGCAATGCAAGTTACAGCGTATATTTGTATCGGGTAAGGGACCACAGCTGGTGTTTACAACACAGTAATGAAACTTCGGGTCTTTTAACTTCCATGAATTTTTTCTTAGTTGTGGGACTATTACGCTTTCAAAAAAAAAAGACTGATCCACTGAGTTAGTTACTTCAAGTATGGTGCTCCGTGTACGGTACAGAGACATTTCTCATCTAAGGGTATTGCCTGCCTTCAATACGTGCATCGAACAGTGGGAGGAAAGCAGCTGGAGAATTCAATCAGTAGAAATACTAGCCTAGAGGTTACAACACCGGAATTTTCAATTATAGAAAGAAACTAGACTTATAAGTACCACCCCTATATTCCTTTTCCACTTCTATTAGATGGGTTTCGTGCCAGATTCCACCGGCTCGATGTACTTGCCGTCGAAACCTATCGGTTTTCAGCCATAGTACTCCTAAGGGCCTCCTCCAGCTTTGTTGTTCTGATCTACTCGACGAATGGAACGTGATTATTCCTATTCCTCCTCTGTACATTCTGCTTATGGAGCCTCTGATCTCGTACAACAGAAATATACGTTTTAACATTACAGGATATACACATTCTGTGGTTCAGCACTCAGCAAATTCTACTTCTCCCAGATGTATTACGATGGCGGGATATTACGTCCTCGCAACGGTTTTGTAGAGGATTTACACTTCCTGACAAATAACACCATGTAGACTGGTACATGTGTACTAGTATTTCGGAGGAGCTTGCTGCCTCTATCTTCATGGTAGCTCCAGAAGTGCAATACATTGAGTGAGTTTATTGAATCCTTATACCCTATCAGTATTGCTACTTTTATAGAGAGTCTGTGATAGCTTAATCAAGGAGTACGAAGTATTGGTGGATACATACTCATAGGGGAAAGACGAAGTACTCGGAAAAAATCTTACTGCATTGTCACTTGGTCCACCATAAATTCCACATGGAATGGCCTCGGTTTAAACCACAGCCTTGGCAGCGAGAGATGGTTAGTTAATAATGAATCAGCGGTACTGTGGGAAGAAGCATTCAAGGCCCCACATAAGGTTTAGTTTGACAACTGTCTGGAAGAAATGAGGAAACTCACGAAGGTACTCACTTGGAATAGACGTTCTGCTGGACCGAAATTTGAACCCAAGGTCTCCTGAACACGAAGCAGTACTAACAACCGTGGCACTTTACATTTTTGTTCCGCTACATATAATATTTTGAACAGCTTTATTAGACGTAAATGATTCAGTTCTATAGGCCAAACCGACCTATATGACCGACATTCGGTTTCCTGACGGTGAAATTATAGCACAAGTGGAAAACTATTGAATAGAGGTGGGACGAAAATATCTTCTTGAAAGACAAGGGACATAATACGTGCGACAGCTGAACAGGTAGATATGATATTATTAGTTCCGTGCACTGTGAGTACACTCAGCCGTTTGCACCAAAAAATGCACACAAATTTCATGTCATCATCATAAACTTATTGAAGATTAATGAATTTATACAAATTGTGTGAAATTTTGGTATATATGGATGAACGTAGGGATAAAAATGTTGCTTGTTTTTGAATGTTTATGGGTTCTTTAATTTGCTATATACTGTTCAGTTGGATTTTTTCCTATCAGAACGAAAAAGGTTTACAGTAACTTTACAGAGAACAATTTGGAACATTCACCGATTTATCAGCTGAACTGTCAAAGACATGTACTTTTCCTTGGACACTTCAGGAGAATTCGGGAAGATCTTGTTTTTTGTACCAGATCACCTACGAGTATTTCCAAAACTTCATTTCCTCACTACTTAAATGTATCTGCCTATCTCGTTCGAAGCTCCATACATCCTTCAGTCTCTATAATCTAAGACACAATTAATCACGCTTGAGAATGAGCTTGTTACTACCTTCTCCCATTTTCCCTGCTGCTGTTGAAGCACTTCAATATACGGGATGAATGGCCGATCTTAACACATGATTACTCCTAGGGATAGACTTTTGTTTTGTAGAGCAAAACCCAAGAAATCGAAAGAAGAAACAATCGTGTGCTTTACGAAGTGGTAAAATCGGGTTACATTTTATGAATACTAACCTGTTATAACTTATATATTCCCTGACGGAATGGTTCACCCGTCTCTTCGATGAGACGGTCAATATTAATTAAACAATTCAAGCAGTACAATTACTGTTAGTTCATAAAATTATACCCATCTCTTCTCACATTGTCAAATAAAAATGACCTGCAACTAACACTGTAATGTCCTCATTCGTGGCTAGAATTATATTTTTCCTCTTCTCGTTAGCAGGCATATTATTTAGGAACTATCTCTACAATTTCTTCAATACATGCTACTCCTTTACAATCACAGTGTCTCCATTCCCACGTAACCACATATTCCTTCTCAAAGCTATACGCTACTAAATGTCACCACGGAGTCAATGATTCCATGACTCCATGATAGTTCGATCGTTAAGTTCCAGTAATATCCAGGACCCTGTTGCCTTGGTTACCGCTGAGGCTGTCGTTTAGCACAGTGCAAGGTTGAAAGCCTTTAAACATAACCCATATTCCTGAATAACTATAACCCTACTTTCGATACGCTTCGATGTAGAAGTGTAAGTTATTGTTATTCTTGCAATTTTCCTTTAGCGTCCTCAATATTCCATTTTATCACATCTTTTAGTAGCACGGTCTTCTACAATACAGAAACCAGTAACCAAGTCACGTACACAAATCCCAAAAGGGGCACTATTTACGTCACAGGTAGCCCTATGTACTTGTTATGGAACAAGAACAAAGAAGTAAATCTTCCCATGGCTACCCTCCGCCATCAGATAGCTGCGTCCCACTAATGGCTACTAATGTGAAACCGAAATAGCATTCATTTCTGGAGGAAACATTACAAAATAAAACCCAACAATAAGGCAAATAGATCTCTACTACACGCACCTGCAAATGTGGTCTTCGTGTTAGCTTATTGTTTACGGAGTTCGAGGAAATGTAACAGGGTAACTAACATATATGAGGAACCAAGAATTGGAACGGGATGGAAACTTAAAAAACTAGGGTAAGAGGGTGTGGCCTGCTCTGCTGTAGTTCAGAATACGGCAACTTGCGGGCTCTTGTGTACATTGGAATCACTATCCATACGATAGGGGTAAAGTCTTGACTGGCTGAAGAACTAACAAATTCTAAAGGTCACTACTCCGTGAGTTTTGCCTATCCAATCGCGAAACCAACACTGACCGCAATACAACATTCTAATGAGTGTAGTGTTTATTAGCTGTTTTCGCAAAATTGCGAAAAACGACTATTCTCTTCGTCATATCTATCTGCCTGCCTGTCTGTCTGTCTGTCTGTCTGTCTCTGTGCTTCCGCATGGTACAACGAGGCTTCCACTGGAATGATTTTTGTGAAATTTGATGTTTCAGCATTTTTCGAAAATATGTCGTAAAAATTCAAGATTCACTTAAACGTAACAAGAGTAGTGGGCACTTCACATGAAGACTAATACATGTATGTGATAGTAACTCGTTTAGTTCTTCTTAGAATTTGCAATTTTTTAGACAAAAGCTGCACAGAAAATAAAAATACACATTTTATATTTTCTAAGGGGGTTTTTTTTTTTAAATCGTGCCGTTCGTGAGACAATGTGGACAAATACTGTAGAGTCGGACAGGCCATAGATGATAATTTGACGCATGCTCTTTGCATGTTGGACAATTAAGGTTACAGACAATCATAATATGCAACACGTATTGCTTTTACATGGCAACAGTAGTTATTCGAACGAGCTTCAGTGTCACCTTATGCGTAAACTGCAAATCTTGTTTAATTCCATCTTGTAGAGTAACTGCAACTACAGAGTGCAGAAATAGGTGGTTCTGAAAAATTCCTGCTATTATTGTAGGAGGATTTTGGAATATAAATTCACAGGTCGAGTTTAAATGGTTCTTCTATTATCTTCTTCTCTTCTATACAGCCTACTTACGTCGCTCTGCCGATGTGCAGTTATTTTTAATTTTCATTATTTACTGCAATCGTAAATTTGCATAAAAGAAAACCCCTACTGTCATAAAAGGTCTTAAAATCCAAAGATCAGTGATACGGTTAGTTCTCCCATTCCAAAATACCCCACTAGAGTCATACTGAGCCTGTTAATGACAATCAGTCACTCTACGGAGGGCCCGATATACATATAGTGCAGAAGTTTGCACGGACCCAGTCCGAGCACCACTCGTGGTCCTGGTACCATAAGGAATGTTCGGGTCCGACGCTAGAGAAACTGATATGTATCAAAACTCTGTGAAATATTTCGGTCTTCATTAGCTCCTTTCATTTTCACGCAGAACTATTTGTTTTCAGTGAGGTAAGAACTGTGTTTTTGTATATAATTTTCACGAACGTAAATCTTAAAATTTTAATATCTGAAGTTATAAAAGTGAAGAACAGTGGTTTGTGCAAAATCACACTGAAAATATTTCGAAAATATGAGGATCAGTACTCCAAAATGGAAAAAGGTTAACTCTTGCTTTTTGTTTCCTTCATTTTATCTTATTTCCAGTTCGCTCCCCAATTTTATATTGCCTTCAGCAAACATTTCTTTCTTACTTCTAGAAGTATCGAAACGGTTCTTCAGTTTAACTCCTGCAATATGTATCAACGAATTCCTTATGTTGTGTCTAATTGCTTCTGACTTGTAATTTTCTTCTGGCTCTTCCTTCAGTTTTTCTGTGTAAATATACTGCCTCTTTCTGGTTTTGTCTTGGAAGCTGTTCTCAGCCCCTTTCTTTCTATTTCTTTCGCTTACATCTTGATATCATAAAAAGTGGAGACTGTGAACCTTCGATCTTGCATTTTATTTCAAAGAAAACTCACATCTGAATGAAATTTGGTTCGAGGCAAGGAAATTAAAAACTGCCGAGTTAATTAGTCTTGCTCAAATCGGCCAATTAAAACTGATACTAATCAATGTGTCTGTTAAAATCGCAGGGAATCAAGGCACATTTGGACCTCACACACCATATTTTTTCAACATATTTATTTGCCATTACGTACGTCCGTAAAGAGTGGCATACGGTTTCACCGATTTCGATAAAACTCGGTATCGCAAACCTGAACTGAATTTTGTTAAAGTGTTATGATTTTTATTTTTTTTCCCCGTTTATTTGAATAAATGACACGTAAAGCTTGCCTCTTCTGCTGTGTGTGTGCGCGCTTGTGTGTGTGTGTGTGTGTGTGTTTGTGTATATATAAACGACAAGCATACCTAAAAAATCACTTCTCATTCAAGTCCCTAAGAAAAACTAGCCAAATTTTCTTGTATTTTTCAAATCACAAATTTTTCCGGGTAAATACACAAGCACCTTTCATGCACTGACATTTTAAACCCAGTGGCTAGTAAATATACCTGTAAGTTTAAGACAAAAATCTGTGTGCATTTTGTCCACGCAGTACATTTATGTGTTTCGTTTGTGCTCTACCACAAACAGCTGTCGTATTCCTGTTAAGAATTCATGCCTTGTTCATTCTAATGGAACCACAAAGATTTCGCTGTTAGGTACGAACTGGATTTTTATTCATAATACATATTAATTAGTTTTCAAAAGGCTGCAAATGTTTATCTCTTAAGGCTATTCAGCTTGGATATTTTTATAGTGTGTTCCAAAAATTCAAAAAAGAAAGACACATGAGGAACATACGACGTCTAGAAATATGCCACGTAGTGTTTATGGTCATATTTTTGGAAACTTGGAGAGGGACTAAATGCCTATTTAAACTCTATTCAATCCCTCTCACAAGTCTATTAATTTTGCGATTCCTCCTCCTACTCATTAAAATGAAACTTTTTCCGTTCTCGTGGCAAAATTTGGGGAGGTGCTTAGCCAGTACGTTCCAACATGGAACGTTCATTCTCCATCACTGGACAGTTCTTATCAGTTGACGCTTATACGTGAACGTAGGAACATGTTCTGTTGAGGGAAGACGGCCGTAAATATATAACGGATATTTGGTTTTAATTTCGACTTGCCTTTCTCTCCCAAATTTGATTTCGTGGATAATTTTATAACTTCTTTTTGTGTTTTCTATCATCTACTGCTGACACAACCTGGCAACAAGTGCAAATATGTAACTGTAAGATATGACTGACACATACAATCCAGTGATTGAGAATGTACCTTGCTGTCGAGGACGTCTGAGGATGTGCCTCTCCACCCTGTCACGTGAGGACGGTTACGTATCCAGTTCCGAGAATGTCATGTTACTTTCGATATACGAATTAATATGAGCAGGGTTCATAAACTGAGTGATATTACGGGTTGCGAAGGTTACAATCCTTTATAACTATCAAATTCATTCATATATAATCAATTTTTTCAATAATTCAACTTTGCTAGTTTTTGGCCTCTGTAGTTTTAATAATAATAATTTATTTTAGACGTCATCATATCTTTGTACCATAATGCAAACACTGATTAGAACCTTAAACATTTTTTTGTTGCGTTTTATTGTATATTCGCCATAATGAAAGGCACATAAAAGCTGTTGTGTTAACGTCATCTGCATTTTATTAAGTAATTTAAAAACAGTACTGCATGGGGCAATAATACGTTTTCCTCGTAAATTCTGATAGCCGAACCCTTTCAACATAATAAAAATTGCGTCTATATCCACCAAATAAGGGTTAGTGTGTGCAATCAGTACCGGATTCATGTTCCATTGTATTTCATTACACATTCGCCATTCAAAAAATAAGTACATGCTTCTGCGTTGATTTCACTACATTTCATATCAGCATGTTTAAAAACAATGTTTTCTGAATAAAAGTACAATTAAAAAAAAAGAATAAATTTATCACATGTCTTACAAATAAGTCTTAACTGTACACAACCAGTTCCAAATTCTGAAGAAATTATTGCGGTAGTTTCGGAAATAAAACTTCCGGATATACGAATTTATGTACATGACGTCACCTACATGGACCTTTCCCTATGTGGGCAGAAAACGTACAATAAAATCATACGGTTTTACTCGTACAATGTATTTTGATGACAGATTGTACTCACAGATGTCAGCCACTGTAATATATATGGGTTCGTTGCAAAATGTTCCTTCGCCCCGAGTAGTGAGAGTCTCCAGTTTTGAAACATATCTTCAGGCAGTTGCGCCGTAGACTTCCCAAACACTTTCAGCCAACGTCAACAAAGCGTGACTTTCAATATCATACAGGCCTTGAGAGGGAGAGAATGGTTCTGGGATGAGCGATGTACGACCCGCAGAAGCCTCTGCTAGTCAAAGTGTACAATTCTCCTACAAAGTTTTCCTATTTAGTTACTGCAAGTAAAAAGCAATATTGTCCTAGCAGAGTAAATTTTACTGTGCGCGTATATATTTTAGTAACTGAGGTCAAAGGCTAATTTACACGGACATATATCTCAGTTTATGATTTGCTACTATGTCTAACGACTCTTATTCCCTGAAATATACTACATAACAAATACTTAATTTAAACGGGGCTTGTTCTTTTTGATTTTGGAGGCGTGTGAATGAATGTATTTGGTAACATTCTTTGTGGACTTCATATGTCAAGAATGTTGCTTTATTATTACTTCATTCCAACATTGTAATTATTCAAATATTTTATTGGTTAATTTGTGTTTAACAAGTCTCATTTGGAGAAATCAGGCAGTCGGGCTTAACATTTCTTAACCTAATTACGACTAGCTGGTGTTATACGCATATATGCACGGAGGGCGTTATTGTATGCCGTTAACACGTAACACAGAACGTTTTGTACACATAAAAGTACGTTGGAAAATGTGTTTCTACTGTACCATACTGAACGGGGAGCTATGTTAGAACCACAAAGAAACTCTAGAGATGAATTCTGTGTGTGGTAAATACAGTAAACAACATATGTCGCGAAATACAATGTTTATGTGGAAGTGCCAGTCAGTCCATATGCCAATGGCTGCATGTTGTCCCGATCGTACGCTGAGTAAATTTGAGTTTTTATCTACTGAAAGGAGATCCAGAATGAGCGCCTGAATGTGAGTGTAAAAACAAAAAAAAAAAAATAAAAAGACCTGAATTTAAAAGGAATGTATGGGCTGTAGCAATTCGAAGCCCTGAAGCGAAGTTAGCTCTACGAATGTTGGTGTGTGTTATAGTCCCCAGCAGTAGGTAGCTCTGCATTATGGTGTCTCAGCCGTTAGGCAGTTTTTCACACAGACAGAGAGACAGACAGACAGAATAAAATGGTGAAGCTGGTAGGATCTTATTCGGAATATAATATTAAAATATTAATAACCTTAACTATCTGGTAAAACGACTCACTTGCAGTCAACCCGCAAAATAATAATAATAATAATAATAATAATAATAATAGTACGATATAAAAATAAATGAGACTTCTTTAACCTTTTAATTCGTCGCTAATTTTTACATTAGTCCTTTACATTATGGGACGTATACACCCATTGCTAAACCAACATAAAAGAGAACACTCGAGTGAATGTTCTGCAAGGCAAACGAAAGGAAGAATACTGTCACAAAAAGGAAATCTTTACTTTTGTCTTAAATATCCTCTCGGTTTCCGGATTTCCTCCTTTTTGGCAACAGTTCAGACGAGCGTTTACTCTGGTATCCCATTGCTATAGCTGGCATGGCACTGGAGGCATTGCTTCCGGCTACGATATAACGAGCTTCGCCATCCGAGCTTTCAACAATCTTCACCATGTCCTATTATGCTTACCCCCTACATCTCCAGTCTTCTTACAAGTCTACTGTATACACCGTAAGCTGCCTGCGGTTTCTTCACGACGCTAATCCCATGTCATGTCGGTTTTGAATGAGCTGCTCTGCTTTTTAAGATATGACCGTTGTTTTTGCGGAACCTTACCTGCCTATATTCGTTAGGTCTTTTACTACCTTCCTGTATATCTAGTGTTCAGCAGAGTCTTTCATCCCTTCTACAGAGAAAGAAGCAGGAGCGAAATTTTAATAGGATTAATTCCGACCAGGAAAACAACAAGACACTGAAATACTTTAAAACTCGCTTCCGCCTCGGGGAACCCTCACTAGGCTACTTTCTTCCTTTACCCATTTCCATCATCTTTACCGATGAAGGGGAGTAAGGGCTTCTCTGTCTAATTATATTCCTGAGTACTTCTCCCACTGAGTGCATTGTTGTGTGTAGATAAAGACGTGCATCACATGTCAAGTACATGACTTATATAAAAATGACAACATGATTATTATCAAGAACACTGTGCATGATTATGAAGACAGAGCGCTCCTTAAGTTCTCAAGAAATTAGCTGCAGGAATAAAGATAACAATTTTTCTTACTTAAGATTATTGCAGAATTTTGTGTGTCTATGCTCAGGCTCCGTTAAACTTCACGAATGTGGGTCAAGCCAGCCAAGCCAAGACAAAATGTTAACTAGGGGCGGAGACTTGCGTTTCGCGCAAGTCGACATCCCCCTGTCTGCTAGCCATTCCTGCGTTTGGCCGCATCGCTGGACTCTGTAACAGACACCTAAACTCTAACAGGGGAATATGCTTACGCTAACGATTTTGAAGTCAGGCTGTGGGCCTTAATTGATCATACCAAAGACTAGGGCCTAGGTTGCCCTGGACTAAGTATGGGTGGGATAAACTTTGGTTGGTTGTCTGTTTGGGTTCTGATCCCAGACTGGCTCTGTCGCAAACTGGAGGAATGCGACGTTTGTCAGGCGCTTAGGTGAAGCCGCCGCGCCTGGGGGAGGGGAGTGCGGGCAGTGCCCCGACTT
>Ga0123354_10013793_pt1 | contig 12565 bp, 8 predicted proteins | sample TergutLab28metaG_2_FD_97872 | JGI IMG/M metagenome (GOLD analysis project Ga0123354, IMG submission 97872) | Labiotermes labralis P4 segment gut microbial communities from Petit-Saut dam, French Guiana - Lab288 P4 | ecosystem: Host-associated > Arthropoda: Insects > Digestive system > Gut ... | reverse complement strand
TTTGATCTCTTTAAGGGGAGACGTGGAGTGGCCGGCACGGTCACCTGATTTAAGCCCATGTGACGTTTTCCTTTGGGGATACCTAAAGGAAAAGGTTTTCAAACATCGACCTCGATCTCTTGAGGATTTGAAGGAAAGGATCCAACAGGAAATCGACTCCATTCCGCCTGAGCTAACCCGGACAGTGATGAAGAACTTCCGGGAACGTCTTCAGCAATGTGTTGCCAACGACGGCCGCCTTATGTCTGATCTGATTTTTAAAACCCATTAAAAAACTGTTTTTAATGTACTTTTCAGAAACATATTCATTTTTTTTTCTAGATGGCTTCTTTCATATTTTATACCTCTTCGAAAAGTGGGAGATCTTTATGCCCCACCCTGTACTATGCCTGTCTTGTTACTTCGGTATTTGCAGTTGTCATTTTGTTCGACACTACGTAATCTATGAAACACAGAAACTTCCGTTATGTAGCAAAGAAACTAATTATTTTCGCCTGGAAACGCTGCCAGAAACACACAATACGTCACTCGTGTACGTGGTGACAGCAGCCAAATTGATGACTTGAATTCATAGGCCATATTGACCTAAATGTAACTGAACCGAAACAACTATTCCTCACGGACAGAGCTTACTGGGGTCGGTACATGCACCAAGAACGATATATAGCTTGCTATCACACGCACCAACAAACAGAACGACGTTCCGACTCGCTAACAATTTCTGTAACTGGTTAGCAACTCTATAAGGCACTTTATGTCTCTTCTGTCTAGCTGCCTTTCACACTGCCTACCACAGAGCAGAATTACATGACAAACAAACGGTTGCTTCAATTCAGACAAACCATACACAAAATGTAGCAGCCTCTTCATCCCTTAAAGTTTACGAACGCATAAATATAGTAGAGGGATTATCAGACCTAAAGTGAACCGATGGAAGGTCCGAATGTCGGAGATGCGGAGTAGCGCGGAACACCAAAGAAAATTTATTAAATTACATTAAAATCTCAAAACATGTGTTGCGGAAAATCATGTGACACAACGCACAAGAACGTAAGTTTACAACACCAGAAGGAACACTGTCACTAATCTGGTAAGCACGTAACTGCATTACATACAAAAGCCACGTGGCACAGTCAAGTTTATTAGTATATTAGTCAGTAAATTAATTTTAATTGTAATTAATTAATTTTAAAGTTTCCTTCTTTCTATTATATATTTCAGAAAATTTATGTTCTTAGATTAATATTTAAAACGCTGTGACGTTTAATACACATATGGACATTACGATACATGACCAATAGGAACGCCATTCCCATTTCACACGATTATCCCACTGAACATGTAGTGCGGTTTATGTACATAAACTGCACTCTACCTGAATTTTCTGTAAGATGGCCTGATAATACTAAAAGAGACCAAAACCTGTAGCCACTACAATAAAGAAAGCTAATATCTAAACATGTTATATTTATGTTTGACGGCAATTATAAGCAATTTGTTTACCTTTTATATTAAACACAACGGTTTGTTCTCTATGAAATAATAATATATTATGTTTCTATTTCCTTCAAATTTCGAATACTTTTTATATTTTACTGGGTAGCACAGTGGTTAAGGTGCTGTGCTACAAATCGGAAGGTCGCTGGTTCGATCCCAGCTGGTGTCAGTGGATTTTTCATTGACATAATATCCTTCGGATTGCACTATGGCCCTGGGGTCGACTCAGCTTCTAACAGAAATGAGTACCAGGAGTTTTTCTTGGGGGTAAAGGCGGCCGGTGCGTAAGGCTGACAACCTTACCACCATCCTGTGCCGTTGTCATGAAATCTGGGAACCTTAAATCCCTGGAACCCTCTGGGCCTGTCCAGGCCTGTAATGGGACTGCTTTTATGCTTTACTAGTAACTCGTGAGGGAGTGACCGAGTCTGAAGAGGATATTTTTATAAACTGTTTCATTGACACCTTAGTCCGGCATTTTGCCCAAATCCCCAAAATGGGGAGCTGGCGCAATTACATAAACTTATTGAATACTTGTAATAGTATAAAAGAAAAACTGATTAATGACCCGACAATGTATAATATATATTCCTTGCTTGAGTACTTAATTATTAAACTCCATTCTTTTATTATCTAAAAAAACTGCTTCGTCAAAAACTGTAATATTTTTTTCTTTCTATGTTCATCATTATTACAAGTAAGCTAGCCTGTACCCGCCATAAGGTGCGTGGAGGCATGGACGTACAACGTTAACTCATTTTTAGGCGCGTTCGCAAAACTGCGGAAAGAGACTATTATCTCAGTCCTGCCTGTCTGTCCGTCTGTCCGTCCGCACGGAACTCGGCTCCCAATGGAGGGATTTCCATGAAATCTCAATTTGAAAATTTTTCGAAAATCTTTTGAGAAAATTCAAGGTCACTTAAAATCTGACAAGCACTAACGAGCACTTTTCATGAAGACCAATAAATATTTATCGTCATATCCCACTAATTTTTTCTCAAAATGAAAAATGTTTCAGGCAAAAGTTGCAGATAAAATCTGAATATAATTATTATGTTCAATAACTTTTTTTTTTTCGAAAATCGTGCCGTTATGAGATAATGTAGAAAAATACTGTAGGGGCAGGCCACAGAAGAAAATAAGGCGCACGCGCACTGCATGGTGGATAGCTAAGGCTACACACAGATTCACAATATGTAACAGTTACTGCTTTTCCACTGCAACAATAATTTCACGAGCACGTCCCAATGTTACATTACACTTAGGTCTACATTGCCTGTCTTGCTAACCTACGCGCTAGATAAAGGTGAGTGGTCAGTTTCATACATCGCGGTACTTTCCCTGAGGACAGGGTCCCTATTCCCTTAGAGTAGGAGGATAGATGGAAGCCAGGTCAAGTCTGGAAACTTTGGAGAAAAGTTAAACTTGTTATCTCCGCCAGAAAAAAAAAGTTCATTGACATATTCCTTCCGACCGCACTATGGCCCAGGGATTGACTCAGCCTCTAACACAAATGAGTACCAGGAATATTTCCTGGGGGTAAAGGTGGCTGGTGCATAGGGCTGACATCCTTACCACCTTCATGAAATCTGTGAGCCTAAACGTCCTGGAACCCGCGGCGCCTGTCCATGCCTGAAACAGAAATTGCCTTCGCCTACCAAAAACAGAGCCACAAATCCTCAACTGGCCATTCCATTATATCGATCATGGCATTTCCCCTACATTTATCATCAGATATCATTTAACGTTCATATAAAATGCGAGATACTTATGCGACAGCTTGAAATTTCGTCGACAGAGTAATTATGTAATTATGTGGCACACATGAAAGCTCACATCCTCATTACTTTACCTACCATTTAAACAAAATGCATGACGTATTTCGCGGTAGGGTCTCAGTCGTCGAAAAGATGAAAGCATAGGATATCCGGTGAAAATAGAGGCGTGGCAAAGAAAAAAAACTGCTATATTCCGACTAGAAAATATTTATTGGCTCATGTGAGGGTAGCGTTTACTTGAACATAAACTATTGCTTGCAAAGTTTATGAAATACAACGGCAATTAGACACGATTAACAGACGGTCTGAACTTACACTTCATTTCAAAATCTGGTCGATACGGAACATATTACTTTCTCCTTTCTATTTCGTTTTCCACTACTTTCAATTATTAATTAATGTATGTTTGTTCCTCATTACATTCTACATAGTTCGTAAATACGTAACGTAAGAGAACACTGGACTGCTACCACGCGGAACAAATTTCATGTCAAGCTGAAAGAACAAAACAGAACGGAAAATAAACAAACGTCAGAAACTAAAATCAGAACAATTTCGGAAAACTTAATTGATTATATACTGTAGTTAGGGACGAGTCGGTACCATAAACTAATTTTATACATATTCGTTAAATGTAAAACCCCAAATGAAATGCTACAAAATCACACAGCGCTTTTCAATTATTAACGTGTAGTAATTGAAGGTGGCGTTCATAAAAGCTTTTACGTGGTCTGGGAGCTGACGTCACAAGTAATAATTGAAATACATTTGCTGATGGCGTTGGTTAAGGTACACACTGACAGACTTTCATCAGCAAAATCAATGACGAAGCTGGGTTAAATGGGGCCAACACACACACAAACACACACATGTACAATTTCAGAGTTGTGTTGGTGATGTTTCAGGCAGTGTTGCATATTTGGAGTCCCGGATACAAGCCCCGTGTTCGGATATACTATACCATGTTTATCATTCCGTTTCGCAGAAAATACGAAATGTGTGCACTGAGAAGTTGTTTCCATTGTCTCATTAAATCAGCGCGAATGGACTATGGTAAAATTTATATAAGCCATAGTTAAAAACAAACATAAATTTTGCCCATAATGTGTAACAATGGTAAGGCTAATCAAATTGTGTCTGACTGTAACATATAGCAGAGTCCGGATAGTCAAGAATTTGTCCGACATGTTTCCTATAAGAAATGGTTTGAAACAAGGAGACGCTCTATCACCATTGCTTTCCAACTTTGCTTTAGTATACGCCATTAGGAGGGTTCAAGGTAAACCAGGTTGGCTTGAAATTAAATGGTACACATCAGCTTTTGGTTTAAGTTGATGATGTTAATATACTGGGAGGAAGCGTACCTACTATAAAGAAAAACGCAGAAGCTTTGATAGTTGCTAGTAAGGAGATTGGTCTAGAAGTAAATAGAGATAAAACGAAGTACATGGTCATGTCTCGAGATCAGATTGCAGGACGAAGTCACGATATGAAATTGATAATAGATCCTTTGAAACGGTGGAAGAGTTCAAATATTTGGGAACAACTTTAACAAATCAAAATTCTATTGCGGAAGAAATTAAGAGCAGATTGAGGTCAGGGAATGCTTACTATCATTCGGTGCAGAATCTTTTGTCTTCCACTTTCCTATCCAAAAATTAAAAGATTAAGATACACATAAATATAATTTTGTCTGTTGTTTTGTATATATGTGAAACTTGGTCGCTGATATTGAGGGAGGAACGTAGGCTGAGGGTGTTTGAGAGTAGGGTGTTGAGGAGAATATTTAGACCTAAGAGGGATGAGGTAAAGGGGGAGTGGAGAAAACTACATAGTGAGGAGCTTAGTGATCTGTATTCCTCACCCAATATTGTGCGGGTGATAAAATCGAGAAGAATGAGGTGGGCGGGGCATGTAGCGCGTATGGGGAGAGTAGAGGAGTGTGCAGGGTTTGGTAGGGAAACCTGAGGGAAAGAGACCACTCGAAAGACACGGGCGTAGATAGTACGATAATATTAAGATGGTTTTCAGGAAGTGGGAATGTGGGGTTATGGACTGGATCGGGCTGGCACAGGATAGGGACAGTTGGCGAGCACTTGTGAATGTGGTAATGAACTTTCAGGTTTCATTAAATGCGGGGAATTTCTTGACTAGCTGCAAACCGGTTAGCTTCTCAAGAAGGACCTGCTCCATGGAGTAAGCAAGTAAGTAAGTAATTAAGTAATGTGTAACAATACCTGTCAGGAGAGATAGTGTACCTACCGTTCTGGGGAAACATCAATATACAAACTGGAATACTAACACGTAGGAAATCATTGAGATGTATGGAGTTTAATGACAGGAATATTTTCATAAGGTTTCTTTATTTTGGGCAATTAACCCAATTGTAACTCTATCAGTTTCATTATGGGAGTATCCACTTCAAGCTTAGAATATTGTGACTGAAGATTGTTTTATATTTAACGGAGATTATATTATCATTGTCATCGACAACCAACCTGGGAAAATTGTAATTCCTACGTAAGGAACTAAACTAACTATGCCGTAGCAAGTCCTCAGGCTCCACTAGTCACATAATCGGTGAGCATGCAATAATGACAATAGAGGTAACTTATTCTTACTACTGAAATAATAATGACTAATAAGAGGAAAAATATTAATCGCAAACTAGGAATACGTGTTCCACTGACACGTGAACTGCACTATGTGGAAATCAATATTTCTCATGCTGGCACATTACAATTTCTTCTGTCTCTGACCGTATCCCAGACTTGTAGAAACTCCAAGCAGGACGTAAGTTCAGTTGTCGGAGCAGGTGAAGTACAATGTACAGGCTTATTACAATAACAATATTCTATCCAAGCCTAAGTCTTCCAAGGGACTTTCTCTCCTTCAGGATTCCAACTTGTAACCAAAATTTTATATTAACCCTTTACCTATTAACGTGGAGAATATGATGAGCTTCGAATAATGCTAGCAGATGGCAGATAGGATTTAACTTGGCGTTTAAAGGGTTAAAAATTTATGCTATTTCTGCATACGTGCTGCGTTGCTGTGATTGCTTATTAATTTAGTCACTCGAAAAATGTTACGTGATAAATACAGTGAAGCTAATATATACGACGTTTTCTCCATTTCTCTGTATCTTCTTTCACCTTGGTCTAGTAATTAACCAACTTAATGCACAAATTCTTGTTTTATAACAAGTTTATTACATGACTCTACATGTTTCGAGCACTATCTGCTCATGATCAGGAGGTCAAAATTGTATTATACAGCATCTGGTAACATCACAATCTGTAGGTGGCCGTTCAGTGCACGGGACGGCCACCTACAGATTGTGATGTTACCAGATGCTGTATAATACAATTTTGACCTACTGATGATGAGCACAATAGTGCTCGAAACATGTACAGGCATGTAATAAACTTATTATAAAATACGAATTTGCGCATTAAGTTAGTTAATTAATAAGATTATACTGAGACGCTCGGTCAACAAAACATAAAAATTTCACCTTGGTGTTGTCCTCTGGAACACAATAAAGCAAAGATCTACCTTGCAGACAGACGGACACGTAGCGAGAGATGGACAGAAAAAATCAAGTTGATTTTATAATTTATTTTAATTTTGAGTTCTTAAGTACAGAACAGAAAGACAAAATGTCCTGACCTCAACGCAATTTGCATGTCCCTAATTTCAGTTCATGATAATTAGCACTCTGTACGCATCCCTTTTGTTTCTACCGTTCCGAATATTAAATTCTTCTGCAGTTTCAGGGTCTCTTACAGCTGACCAGCTGTTGTGAATTTGTCCTTTATTCTAGAGACGTTTTGTGAATGCACATTTATCTTCTAATCAATTTTACTCCCGAATCCACTGAATTATCTGTGCTTAGGGAAGTTCCTACGTAACTTTTGACCATACATAATGTAATTTTGGGGTAATAATTAAATGTAATTAACGACGACTGAAATTGAAAATAAAAGATGGTGCAACACCCGAGTTACGAACGAATCCTAAATGGAAAATATACGCGGATATAATACTGACAGAAACTTGGTTCAAGCATGTTTTAATCAATCATTATTTGCCTAGCTATTTCATGTACAATTAGAACGTTGTAAAATATTTCTCTTCTCTATGAAACGTACAAATTTTCAAAATTGTAAATCGATGTTGCGCTGGGTTCTGTTTGTGCTCCACTTGCTATATAGCCTGTCTGTCGTACACAGCAGACAAATCATGTCGGTCGTGAAGCTAATGATTTATAAGGAATTTACTTTACTTCTGGAATATGGAATTCCCTGTACCGCTGACGAAGTACCAGTTTCAAAACAGTATGTTTGTTCTGCCAAACGTACCAACCGGTGTTACTTCACACCCAGAAGTCTTAATACTCAGGATACTGAAAATTCTACTTCACAAAATGTACGGAAATTCTTGGCTTGTTAAAAAGGTTCAAATTTTGAAGATGGAAACTTTTCCATGAAGGTAGTAAATTGGGTGTGAGTTAAGGTCCGGTCTGTAAGACAAAAGTGACATAAATGAAATCAGAATGCATACTTAACGCCCGGAAAATGAACACAAGTGACACAATTATTGTACACTTCCGTCAACAATAAACGCACATTAAGCGAACAGACGGTCCCGTAACTGGATTTAGTGCTTCGCATGGCGGTACTCTCCGAAGTACCCTAACTTCATATTTCCTTCCTCGCAACCAAAACCACACGAAAAATTGTAGCAAAACGGAAGAATTCCTACACGGTGCAAGTTCAGTGGTCTCAACAGCGATTATTCTACAGATATGTAACGACGCCGTACGAACTGCAAAGGACGTTTTATAATCTAGTAAGTATAATGGACTAGAAAATTCAAGTCTTAAATGCTCATGTTTCTGCGTCCTAAAACAGGAAATAATTAGGTTATGAATACTGACCAAACGACCAACGCAATCTGTATTAACCCGTAATTTTGCAAAACTATTTTCATCAAAAATGATTCACTTTTATATTTGTATTCACATCCGGAAACTAATTGTTAAAATTAAAAAATATGTACAAAGGCACTATATTACAATATAAAAATTTTACAATTAAAACACCAGAATCCTGACATATTTCGAGCCTTTCTTGTGGGCCATCCTCAGGCAGTGTACATCAGTATTTGTATAAATCATAGATTATAATAGATAAAATCGGTTGAAATTTTATTAAAATTGTTTTCTTTCTTCAGGATGGTACAATATTTAATCATTCAAGCCTCTGAAGCACTTTGTGTACGTTTCAATTTGAACGATTACGATCTGTACCAACATCAAGACAACACATGACTGAATGCAATTTTAACATATTTTTGTTTATTTGAAAGTTATACACAAACACAAATGTACACTCCCTGAGAATGACCCAAAAGAAATGGTCGAAACATGTCGGAGTGCTGGTGTTGTAATTTAAAAACGTCATATTGCAGTACAGTGCATTTGTTGGTATATTCTTGAGTATTTAAAATTTAAGTTTTTTGTTTATTATGCAACATTTTAATACGTGGTAACTCTTACTTAACTTTCTTCTTGTGGTACAACAACCCTACTCGGGCCTCGAATGTCTCATTGTTGAGATTTCAAGATCACTCACAGACACACAACACTCGCTCGGATTCCTCTGGAAAAGGGATCGGCCCGTCGCAGGGATGTCTACCTGACAACACACAACAATGACAAACGGCAGACGTCCATGACCCCGGCGGAATTCGAACCCCTCAATCCCAGCAAGCGAACGGCCGCAGACCGATGCCTTAAGCCGCGCGGCCATCGGGATCAGCATTCTTACGTCATACTGCGTTTATATTGAAAGGTTCTTTAGACGAAGATTTTCACAAGCAGATCGCATGCGTGGTCCTGCCTGACGAAGACATGCAAATCGAAACACGGCCTATTATGACGTGTCTCTTCTACATACCGTAGTTTCAGACGTAAGTGCATCCCAAATAGTCGTTATTTTAAAGAAATATAAAGCAAACGTACACTTTCGTTTACAGTCCTCTTTGGGTTTATTTGGAAGCTTTTTAACTCGATTCAACAGTGTGTTAACTGTCTCTAGGTACTGTACAAATTTCAGATATTAATTCGGCACCTACAATTTGCAAACACATAAATTTAGCCTATAGATATGATTTTTCCCTTGCAACAACTGCACCTCTCGTCGAGACGCATCTTAAACGGACTCTGTAACCTAGGTCAGTGAATTGTAACTTCGCCACAGCTACATGAATTTGGAGTATTCCAATAAAGACATCTGAGTCATTCGTACTTATCATTAAATTCGTATTGTCAACGAAATTATATCACAACACACCCAGATTTAATCTGTTATTGCAGTGGTGTCTCATGAATATAAGCCTAGTAAGTATTCAATAAATCGCTCTATGCAATGAAGTGTGTGGTTTGCAGAATTGGAAATGCAGCGGTTATACGATGGACCTACTGCCTACGCATTTCGCCGTACTTGGTGCCCGGGCAACCGCCAGGCAGAAGCATCGGAAGTAATATATTTTATGCGGACCTACATTGTATTATGAAGGGGGTTCTGAGCAAAACTCATGAATCCAACATTCCTATTGAGCAGATTCCCAGATACATACACACACACACACACACACACACACACACACACAGTATTCATGTGCCGTCACCACACGGGCCTCCACAACATTCATGCCCATCTGCACTGAAATATTGTAACTATCGATAGCAATCGATAACCGATTATAATTGCCTACTATAGTTACTAATCCATACGTTTCGGCTGCAGCCATTTACTATTGATTATTAGCCATAACAACGACACAGGGTGTAAAATCAATCACAACAATAGTTATTGTACAGGGTAAATTTATTACTTTTCTACTACTGTCTAAACGAATTACTGGAATACACATTCCGTGTGCAGGAAGTTCTTGAGCGTCGACATGTTTATGGTTGCTGACTTACAAACAGGGTCGATGAGCAATATAAAATATATGAATTATCTTGATGACCTGTAACGTATGGGTCAGAAAATTGGACTCTAACAGCCTTACAAAGACGAAGAATAGAAGTGGCAGAAATGAAGTTACTGAGACCTCTGACAGGCTATACCCTTTATGACCACAAAACAAATGACTACATACGCCGCGAACTACGGATTACAGGCATACTAGACAAGATAGATGAATACAGACGGAACTGGCTTCCACACTTGCAAAGAATCCCACAAAACCGAATCTCTTTAAAATCATAACACTACAGACCACAAGGAAGGAGAACAATTGGAAGACCGAAGAAGCGTTGGCGCGAGCAGCTGTGACTCTGGAGACGGAACGGATCGAAGGGTCCAATCCTTGATGTTTATGATGTTGACCTGTATCGTTGATAATCATATCTAGATCTTTAGTTGTAATAACTAAACAACAAAACAAAGAATTTTTTTTGCATGAATTCTACGTACTTATTCATACTACAGCAGTGCATGAATTATAAGGGAAGTAACTTTAGTAAGCATCTAAAAACCGACGAAATTCTACATAATATTATGGTTGGGCAAAACATTATAGAATTAGGCGCGAAAAAGATAGGGCGGTCAAAACGCAACGTCGGGCTTGTCCAGTTAGATTATACATTTATTTTTAAGCTCTTTAACAACTTTTCTGAACTGTGGGGTTTGTGACGTGTCGAAAGCGTTGGGAGAACAGCAGCGAAAATGAAGACGAGAACCCTCCTAATTCAGATCGTGACCATTACAGTAAAATGTTCGGTACTAACAAGTTATTAAGACAGTTACTTGGACAGTTACTTCGTTAGTTAGTTAGTTACTTGGACTGTAGAAAGTGAGTGGTTAGTTAATTAATTGGTAGGAGGGTATACAGAAACTTATTACTTCGCTAAGTAGGGTAGTTGCCACTCCCAGAGGCCGCGCGACGAAAGGCGTGGGTTTGCGGCCGCTCGCTTGCTGTGATTGAGGTTGCGAATCCCGTCGGGGATATGGACGTCTGTCTGTTGTGAGTGTTACGTGTTTAGGGTAGAGGTCTCTGCGACAGGATGACCGCTCGTCCAGAGGAGTCCTACCGAATGCGGTGTGTCTGAGTGTGATCGTGAAGCCTCGACCAGGAGGAGGCTGTGGTCAACTGGGGGCTGTTGCGCCATGAGGGGAAAAACTCGAGCTTATATTTGTTCAGTAGGAAAAACGCGTGTACAATGAAGTGTAGCTCTGAATGAAATTGAAAGGGAATTAATAAGGACGTGAAAGTAATTGTGGCTCTATTCTATATTACTTTCACGCATAACTTCCTGTAAACGATTGTATCCAAAGTTTGAAGCGCGGCTGTAATGTAGACAAGACACCTACTAAACCGCTAAGCTGCTATGTTCTGTGTCCACGTATAAACAAGTAACTGAGTGACCTACCTCACATGAAATGAGTACGAAGGTCAGCTTCCCTGAGGTGAAGTCAACCAATTAAACAACAGATTATGATATTTGTATTTGTTAAAATAACAGAAGATGAACATCTAATTATTAGTTACTTTTCGATCCTCTAGTTCCAACAGTTCTCCTCCTCTATGAACGGTTACAGGTACTCGCATTTTCAACGAGATCCCCAAGACCATGGGATTTTGACGTACATCACAAACCTCTCCAACGGACGATTAGCTTGACCCACTCTAAACTACAATATTTCCTTTCATAACCCACTTCCGCAAGCACGCCATATTTTCATGTGTCCAGTCTGAACAATTAACTAAGTCTATCGAACGGAGACCTTCCACAGAATCTCTTGTCATTCAAATGGCCAATAAATTCCCGAGCGGAAACTTTAAGTAATTTTTTAAAACAGCGAGCTATAGGTAACTACCCCAATGCAATAAAACCTGTCCACACCTCACCATCTTATCTATATGACGCTCGCTTTAACTTCCAGCATTATCGTATCTAACCTGTGTAGTCTAGTAGGAAGGTAATGATGGATCGGCCGAAGCTTATACCTGCAGGACGGTGGAGGGTCCTCGGAACATTCGGTACTGATTTACTGGACCGCGTGGCGCCACGTACTAGACCACGCGGCGCAACTTACTTTACCACACGTCGCCACTTACTAGAACATGCGGCGCTACTTACTGGACCACGCGGCGCAACTTACTGGACCACACGGCGCCACTTACTAGACCACGCGGCGCAACTTACTGGACCACACGTCGCCACTTACTAGACCACGCGGCGCAACTTACTGGACCACACGTCCTCACTTACT
>Ga0123354_10013791_pt1 | contig 12566 bp, 6 predicted proteins | sample TergutLab28metaG_2_FD_97872 | JGI IMG/M metagenome (GOLD analysis project Ga0123354, IMG submission 97872) | Labiotermes labralis P4 segment gut microbial communities from Petit-Saut dam, French Guiana - Lab288 P4 | ecosystem: Host-associated > Arthropoda: Insects > Digestive system > Gut ... | reverse complement strand
TGTGGGGACCCGTTGCGCTGACCACGTGACACCCCTCTATCCGCAAAAGTTGGCACTAACTTCGCCGACCGGCGGCGGCCGCTCTGTCGGTACAGTTCGCGTGCGGACTAAGGCCACGGAGTTATTAACCAACAATTGCACTTACATAAATTCTACATAAAAACATTTAAAAACACTTAAAATCACTCCGACATGTTTCGATTTTTTTTGTTCATCATCAGGGAGCTATGTTTCTGCTTGCTATAGTTATATTATAACATTCACAATTTAATTCGTTTCTGTAAACATGGTGTTGTGGCAGCATGTCATGTTGTGTGGGAATACGCTGTTGAGTGTGCAGTTGGCTAGGTGTGCGTCGTGCGTTACGTAACGCACGACGCATATCTAAACAGCTGCACTCTCAACAGCATATTCCCACACAACATGACATGCTGCCACAACACCATGTTTACAGAAACGAATTAATTTTTGAACGTTATAATATACATTTAGCAAGGAGAAACATAGCTCCCTGATTATGATCTAAAAAGATCGAAACATGTCGGAGTGATTTTAAGTGTTTTTATGTAGGATTTATGTAAGTGCAATTGTTGGTTAATAATTAAATTGATTCTACGAAATGCACGGTGCAACAATAAGGTTTAACAGTTAAATAAATCTAAGGTTTCAAATAGTCATATTTGTTAGATAAAGAGCTAAGAAATGAAACGATCATGTAGAATGCATGAAATAAAGAGCATCCACACACTTTGAAATAACACAAGAAATTTTTTTTTCAATTTTGCTAAACACTTTGCCATTAGAAAAGCCCAAGCAAACCGGGAGGGAATTGAATTGAGTGGGAACCATCAGTTTTTGTTCAATGGTAATGAATGACTAGACTACAGCAAGTGCTCCATAAGTACAAACGTAGATTTTTTTAGTGGTTCCTAATGACATTTTTTTTCAGAACAGCTGTTCTTAAATTTTACTGCGTATAGCATTCCTTCGGTTTTTGAAGGGAGACCAAAAACATCAATGTAGATCATTTGTTATACCTGAAGGTACAGCGTAACTATACATTGAAAGACATATAATTAAAACTTCAATTTCCAGGTCAAATTCAGATCAATTTGGCATGTCGTACTCACCCAGAAAGGGCATGTCTTACCCCAGGTTGATAACCAATGGACTAGGAGTAATTACTAAGAGATGTAATAATGTGCTAACATCACATCAACAGACTACAAGGAAAAGTCACAACATAAAAGGCAGATAATAAATCCTATTGAAAATATGGCAAACTGTAAATATCTGGGAAGAATTCTAAGAAATTAAAATCGCCTTTACTTGGAAATTATAAGCAGACAGATTTCAGGGAATTCCTGCCGCTATAGGTCCAGAATATTTTTTCTTGCAGTTTGCTATCCAAAAATATACAGGTAAAGGTAAAGGTAAAGGTTTACAGTTACAGGCCCGGTGTGGCCCAGAGGGTGGGTAGAGGTATAGCTCTACTCTTCCATGACTGCGGCACTAGAAGGGGGTGAGTGGTCAGCAGCACGGCCCGGCCGCAATTTACCACCGGGAAAGACTCGGTACCCATTTTACAGGAGGCTGGGTGGGCCCCAGGTCCGGTCTGGACGGGCGGAAAATCTCGTCCACACCGGAATACGATCCCGGACAGTCCAGCCCGTAGTCAGTTGCTATACCGACTGAGCTACCCGGCCCACATCCAAAAATATAAGGCTAATATATTTAGGAGAAAATACTACTGCCTTCTTGACGTTTGCGGTAACAGCGCTGATACGCCTAACTAAACGTAATATCACGTTTATGGACCGTGCATCATATTGATAGTTGAATAAAGAGAGACCAACTTGATGTCACTTGCTTTATTATTACATTATTTAATGCTCAACATGTTTCGGATATTAATACATCCTTCCTCAGGAGCTTGCGAATTATTTGTTGAGTTATTTCATGGGTTGTATTGTTCTGGTTCGATGTGTGTTGGTGTTACGTTGTGGTTTGGCTGGGGTGGTGTGGTATCCGAAAGCAGGCTGAAACCGGCATCCGGATACCACACCACCCCAGCCAAACCACAACGTAACACCAACACACATCGAACCAGAGCAATACAACCCACGAAATAACTCAACAAATAATTCGCAAGCTCCTGAGGATGGATGTATTAATATCCGAAACATGTTGAGCATTAAATAATGAAATAATAAAGCAAACGACATCAAGTTGGTCTCTCTATATTCAACTAAACCTAATATATTCTACGCTGAAAATGATGGAGGGTTATTCCTCCGAGGTTTTTATATCAGCCCAAGGATCTGCACAGTGCCGGCCTCAGAACATTATCAAGAAGGAATAAGAATACCTTATATGGTCAATACATTTTTTAGTTTGTGCTTTAGTTCTTTGCATGGAATAATAAAGAGAAACGTATCCCTGAAAGCCTAGAGAGAATGGAGGAGGATAGGATACCCAAAAACATCTTCACTCAAGAACTGGAAGTTCCGAGAAGAAGGCGGGAGACCCAGGAAAAGATGGAAAGAAGAAGTAGAAAGAGATCTTCAAGTGCTGGGAGTGAGAAAATGGAGATAGTTGGTGGCAGATAGGAAAAAATTGGAAGGACATTGTTCGACAGGCCGAAGCCACAGTGCGCTGTAGTGCCAATGGAAGAAGAAGGAGAAGAAGAAGAAGTAGAAGAAGAATAAGATGAAGAAGAAGTACCACTGAAAGTATTCGGCCAAACTGACAGGATCTGGGACTCTGAATACGAGAGTTCACGCACGTGACATTAACGTTTGAATAACAATCAGGGGAGACAGTTTGAAGGTCGAACTAAAACCAATCCTTTCCAATCTCTTTTCTGAAACAGAACTTTTTTTATTTGGGGCAACAGCCCCCCGGTGGGCCAGGACCTCATCATTCAAGAGGTTTTCTATATCACACACAACGACGAACCACAGTCGGTAGGACTCCTCTGGACGAGTGATCAGCTCGTCGCAGAGACCTCTACCTGACAACACACAACACTCACAACAGACAAACCTCCATGCACCCGCTGGGTTTCGAACCCACGATCTCAGCAAGTGAGCGGACGCAGACCCAAGCCTTAGACCGCGCGGCCACTGGGACTGACAAACAGAACTTTAAATTAATTAATTAATTAATTAATATTAATACAACTTTTTTGTACTAATTTTACAGCAACAAGTTTCGAACCTAAAGGGTCATGACGAGGCTAAATACTCGATAAAGCCTTTAAAAACGGAATTTATGTTTCAACAAGTATTTAGCCTCATCATGACCCTTTAGAATCAAATATTTTGCTGCAAAATTACAAATTTTTGTTAACTTTACACACGTATTAATTAATTGTACGAAAACAAAAGACAACGTACAAATCGAAAGAAAGTTACCAGAAGATAACAAACGGCTCAGTGAATAGACGACTGCCAGGACAACTTGGGGGACTGTAGTTCGATTTCCAATAGAGGAAACAAGTTTTTCGTCTTCTCCTAGTTGTCCGTACCTTCTGTGAGGACCGAGTCAACTTTGCAATGTGTACCGTGAGGTCTTTCCGCAGGGAGCTACAACATGGTCGCTTACTCCATCTATTGATGAAGTTAATATACTGAACTAGACCTCTGCTCCCCCAACATGCTTTCAAGGCCTGCCCAGGGTCAATGTCATTTCTATCCAGCTCTCAGACATAAAATCAATTAACGTCACACTCCTACGGTCTTGCCTGTTATTGACAATTTTGCATTTCGACTTCATTTATACCGACAGCGTCGTTAAACAAACAAATGACACTCGATAATAAAGTCAGTATTAACAAGACTACACGGTGTCACATCTTAGAAGACTGTTACAAGTTACCGGCCACAGAATATTCACACTTCACATTTTAATTAGGCCTAAATATGTGTGAACAGTTAAACAATATTGAGATAGGAGGTATCGAACTATGGATCTTCCAAATACAGCTGCAAGTGTCAGTCATGATACTTGAATATTCGTCATTACGATCCCGGCCTGTAAGTCCAGGGCATAGCGTCTTATGTCGCTTTCACACTGAGTCCAGCCTTATGTATGCGACGCTGGCTTATCATTACGAACTGGTCAAGGCATACAACCTTGGAAACGAATTCTCTTCAAATAATACTTAATTTAATTATAATTTGTAACCGTCTGCCTCATTGGTACTTAAATAACATCCATAAAGTGCTGTGTTGTAACACACAGCCTGTTACGTAACGCAAAACATAGACAATCTGACCATTTCATACTTCCTGTCCTGAGGCAGCAGCAGTGCCAGCTGTCGGCTCGTACATAAAACTTCCACGCGCTCAGCCGTTAGTCTACTGCGCAGAAGCAAGCAGCAAACTATTCTTACGCCGTAAGTAAACCGTAATGTTAATACTACATTCTGTCATGCTGTGCTACTTATATGTACCACCCGCGTTAGCATTCAGATCGTTTTGCGTCTGATCACGAAGTGTGTTTGCGTATTGTACATGATAGGTAGTACATGGACTAACTTCTTCAGAAGTATTAACCGACCAGTCTTTGTAGACGCAGTGAGGTTTCTGTGAGGAGGAGACGCCATTTTGGAACATCATTTCTATCAATTTCAGGGCTCCTACTTCGGCCCTGTATAACCTAACAACTGGTAAACATACGGTCAAAAAGTTCTGCATTTTCCTGCAATGTGTACTTGTGTGTGTTAGACGATCCTCAAAACAAACCAACATAAATCGGTTAGTCTTCATAACTGAAGAAAACTGCGTTCTCTGTGCGGTATGACCTTAACGTTTACATAATAGAGAATAATTTTTTTTTTCAGAGGGGTTTAAAATGTCTAATTATGATAGATATGTTTAGAACGTACTACAGATCAGTATATTTAAATTAATTAATTATTACAATTTTTTAGACAATTAACAGTATACAAAGCAATAGAAGTGAGACATGAGCGGTGTAAAATTCTTACGACTGTGTCCAGAATATAAGGTTTGGAGGATTTGCCGCCGGTCCCAGTGGCCGCGCGGTCTAAGGCTTGGGTCTGTGGCCGTTCGCTTGCTGGGATTGCGGGTTCGAATTCCGCTGGGGGCATAGATGTCTGTCTCCTGTGAGTGTTGTGAGTTGTCAGGTATAGGTCCCTGCGTCGGTCTGATCACTCGTCCAGAGGAGCCCTGCCGAGTGTCTGAGTGTGATCATGAATCCTCGATAATGTGGAGACCTTGGCCAATTAGGGCTGTTGCACCACGGTAAAAAAAATATGTTTGCCAGACTGAGTTATTGGTTGTTCTGCGACACTCTATCATCGTCAGCATCGTAAATCAGCCATCCTGACTTGTTTCCTGTTCATGTGTGTTGGTCTGTCCTTCACGTCCTGGACCTACCTACATTTCTTGTACCAGTAGATGTGTATTCAGACACTAAGATATCCGCTCTTATATCGGGAACACTGAGGTAGAGTCCAGTTGAAATGTGATGGCACACGGTGACGCACGGGAGGGTAAGTGAAAGGGAAACTGACGAATGGAGTGGGTAGCCAGTACCCTTCACACTACCTCGGAACATGGTGTATCCAGCATTACCACCGCTAATGCGCACACCTCGGCTGCCAGTAGTCGACTGAACTGGCGCACTCTCCGCCGATTTCAATGGACTCGTCCGTTTCACCAAAAGACGAAATCTGGTTTCTGTGCGTGTGTCATATCAAACGCAGTTTACCTTATTATATAGGGAATGGTGAGGGCGGTGATTGGTTGTCAGGGGACGTGACGCTAACCAATCGGGTAAGTGGAACCTGATGGACTTAGAAGGGGTGAGGTGAGGGGGGGAGGAGGAGAAGAAGAAAGTAGAGCTGTCTGGTGGGTGCTCTGAGGCAAAGCGGCCCCGATCACTAAGTTGTGTAGAGCGTGTGCCCATTTGGCTTATTAAATTAGATACAGAAGTTGCGTACCGCAACAAGCTGGTTGTAAACAAATTATAAGTTTCAGATTGCGTCATTTCCACTACTCCCCGCCTTACTTGCTCTTTATTGGCCCGAAACATTCTTCTTTTTTCTCACATAGCCCCAATAGAAATAGTGGGCGTAAGTTTGGGCTGCGACCACTACGTGGTAACGAATTTTGACACTTTCCCGTGTATTACGGATTGAATAATTTTCCTCCAAAACTCCCGTACCAATCCACAACACTAACAAATTAATAGCCCACAACGATGAAAAGGGATAAAATTATTACCCTACCCTCTGAGTCATACAAAACAACAATAAGAACACAATATTCTGGGATGTGATCCCCGTCAGCCTAGAACAATCAAGGTGCAGGAGGTTTCTCCAACGCGTCGGCAAGCACCTACCACAGGACATGGCCTAAAGTGCCGAGAGACACATTTAATATCAGAATGATATCTCCCTTCTTTCGCAAACGAGAAAATCTGGGAGTTTTCGGCCTTCATACAATATTACCCGGTTGATCAAATAAAAAAATATTGGATGGGCACGGCACGTAGCACACAGATTTTCGGTGAAGAAACCTGAAGGAAAGCGACCACTTGAAAGACTCAGGCGCAGAAGGAATGACATTATTAAAATTAATATTGAAGAAATGGGCTGGTTGGGCATGGATTGGATTTCTATAGCTCAGAGCATGGACAAGTTACGGGATTTTGTGAAGGCGGTAAAGAATTTTCCGGTCCTATAGAGCGCAGGGAATTTCTTGACTAGCTGAAAAACTGTTGGGATTTTAAGAAGGGGTTTCTTTACCATTTTCTTTGAACATCTTTAAGTTAACTGCATGAACCTAAAGAGGAAATGTTATACTGGTTAACAATGAAATTTCATTCCATCAGTCGCTTCTCTCGCCGACCCCCGCCATGGTTCTTCCATCACCTAGCAAGGAAGTGATGAATAGTGTTAGGGCAGCCCTTGGGTTGGATGAGGCTGGGATGAGGCAGGCGGTCCAGTTAGTGAAGGAGTGGCTGAAACAGCAAGCACATTTGCCACATGAAATCGGTAAGTAGCAATAACCTGTAATGGTTCCATCACATATTTATAGGTACCCTATATTTCGTGCAAGATACAGCCACTTTTCCCCCTACGCAACATCCACCAGTCCTTCCCCTTAAAATGTCCGAACTCTGTAAGCCATAGTACACGTGTATTTCTTGTCTTGTTGGTGCGTACTTTACCATTTATATGTCGTTACGTTCTTCTTACACTCCATGACGTGTGGCTCAGCTCTTACATTCAAATTTGAAATGCTACTGGAACGAATCTATGTTTCATTTTTTATTATTTCAATAGTACCGGTCCAGCACGACAGCCATCAACATACAGATTGTATAATCTTAGTAATTAACCAACTTAATGCACAAATTATTGTTTTATAATAAGTTTATTATATTCCTCTACATGTTTCGAGCACTGTTGTGCTCATCATCAGGAGGTCAAATTGTATTATACAGAAGCTGGTATCATCACACTGTGTAGGTGGCCGTCCGGTGCGCACCTGCGCATAGTGTAAGAGCGGTATATCGACCAGGGCGGACCTGTAACCAGACCATGAACCCAGCGGTTGCATTGGCTTCCAAGGCATACTTGCCATGAAAGCCCAGAGCGGGAGGAGGGGTATAGCTCTATTATTTCTTCAACCTCGGCGATAGATGCGGGTGATTGGCCCCCCGGAAATAAGGCTCGTTAGCCGTTGTACAGAAGATTGGGTGGGACCCAGTGCCGGTCTGGACGGGTGTGAAAAACCTCACCCGCACCGGGATTCGATGCCGGTACAGTCCATCAAGTAGCAAGGCGCTATACCGACTACATTTTGATATTCTGCAAATTCATAGCGGGTGCATCGCAAACCAATGCACCTCCCCCCCCCCCAGGATACCGTCCTGGCCTTTTGTAATAAATGTAATATAATGTACTAATTTTACAGTAAATAGAACACGTGACTTAAATAGCAGAGTTGCATCAATACAGAAATTGTCAATACTTCAATCGGTTTAGTTATAGGCCGGTCACTTGAAATTCCCATCACCACCTAATGCCATAATCAGTGTTTAATGGACACTGATAACACAGTCTTAGCAATTAACTAACTTGATGAACAAATTCTTGTTATATAATAAACTTATTATAAAACAAGAATTTGTGCATTAAATTGATGAGTTGCTAAGATTATGCTGAGATGCACGGTCAGCAAAACATCAAGAAATATATATTGTTTATAGGCCAAAATAAAAACAGACTGACTTCATGAGAATTATGGCAACAAAATGATTTTAGACAATTTTATGGTAAATAGGAATATTTCATTGTTTTCAACATTTTATAATATTGATACTTCAACGACTGTAATATGAGAACTTGCATAAAACATGTGTGAAACATCTTAATTGTAATTTGTATTACCAACATCTAAATTTGTAATATTTGTGTAACTTGGCAAGGTATTGATTACAAGCTCCCTGAGGATGACACGATAGTGTCGAAACATGGAGAAGTGTGATAATTTGTAAGATAATTGTGCATTTGTTGGTCATAATACAAAATGCTATGGGGATTAATTTTAAAAATGTACTTGTCTGTGACCTCCCCATAACACTGTATACCCCAACACTTTGTGTTATCTGAGCAGAAGACGGCAGAGTGGAGAGGTGGATCATACGCTGTAAAAACAAGCTGGAGAGAACCAAAACTTCTATTGACACCTACTACAGTTTGAAGACGCTCGTGCCAGACGTAATGCTGGAAAATGATCCGAGCAGCCAGTGGTTCCAGAAGGTTATCAATGTGGCGTAAGACCGACAGTTAAATCGAATTAATAACCATTTTATCCATATCATTTCTGTAGTTCTCCATATGTAAAGATAGGTTAGAAAATATTCCAGGGTGCGTTATTAACAGTTAAGCAAATGACAGTATTAACTGACACAAAACGGGATGTCCAACATTAAAATTGCGTCATTAATTTATATTGGTCAAACGGGCCGCTCATGTTCCGCTAAATGTAAGGCTTTATGGGAAAAAAGGGTAAAAGCTATCCCACTCAGGTGTGAGGATAGGCATTTAAAATGAAAGCGACTCCGGCTGTCAGTAGCTACATTGGAATTTGGAGGCTGGAAGATATGTGATAGTTTATGTACTTGTTTGCCGTTTACTTTGCGACAGTATCTCCAGTGGTACTGCGTGGTATTAGCTGGCGAGACGAGAATGACGAATTGCGAAAGGTTTAGGAGAAAGTGTTTCTTGATAAACAGTTAATTTTTTAAGTATATTAAGATTTCAATTATTTGTCTCCAGTTTTTGAAAATTCCCAGGACAATCGGTGTCTAGAAATATTTTAGAACCGGATACCTCCCAAACACAGTTCGAAATATACGTGAGAAAAACCAACAAGATTGACATTTTTCTTAATAATTTATTCCACTTAGATTATTCTCGACAAGTTTGAACAAGTCATTGTTCATCATTAGGAGGGGTTCTGTACAAGCAGCTTATAGCATTTCGCCATACATCTTAAGAGGAGTCTAGTCTAGTGTCAGTGACTAGACTCCTCATAATCAAAATTATTACGAAAAGTGTGCACCTTGTTGGTCTTTTTCACATATGTATATCACGATGCACGGTTCAGGGAATGTAAAGTTTGACACAAAGAAATGTTGGTTGATCCGTGTTGCTCGGTTGCACGGTCCGAACACTTGCCGTAATCGGAATTTACACTCAGTAAAACGAGGTTCAGTGACGTTCTAAGACGTACAACAGCTATCTCCTTTTTCCGCCACATGTTGTTAGGGCTTTAAACAGAGTATGGGCAAGATGGACTGCGCATTTTAGCACGCACGGGAGGGAAGAAAACCCCATGCTAAATATTTATGTTGAGAGGATTCATGTAAGGCTGATACATCCCAGTAGCAGGTCCTTATGGACGTGGTGGTACACTGTAGAGTTCCACAGCATTGGGAGAATTACTTGCCCATTCTATTAATAGCTAAAGTTAAAGTGATCCCGTTACAGGCCCGATGTGGCCCAGAGGGTGGGTAGAGGTATAGCTCTACTCTTCCATGACCGCGGCAGTAGAAGGAAGTGAGTGGTCAGCAGCACGCACCGGCCGCACTTTACCCCCGGGAAAGAACCGGTACCCATTTTACAGGAGGCTGGGTGGGCCCCAGGGCCGGTTTGGACGGGCGGAAAATCTCGTCCCCACCGGGATTCGATGCCGGACCGTCCAGCCCGTAGTCAGTCGCTATACCGACTGAACTAACCGGCCCACTGTCAAGTCTGTTATTATTATTATTATTATTATATATAATTCATTTCGTAGTCTGTCTTAGGACAGGTCTATAGCCTCTCCCAAAGCGAGTTCTCCACATTGTGCGATCTAGTACTTTCCCTTTCACTCTCCAGAACCTTTCTTTTCCTCAAGATCATCCAGTCGTTGCATATGTCTCCTTCATCGTCTTCCCTTCATTTCTGTACTTCCTTCTATCCTTCCTTCAGTAACGTGTTGTAGAAGTCAGTTTATAGGCAAGATGTGACCAATCCAGTTACCTTTCCGTCTTTTTATTGCTTCTAAGACATTCCTCTCCATCTTGACCGCAAGTAATACTTCATTTCCCACAAGATCAGATCAAACGATCTTCTCCATCCTTCTCCAGCACAACTTTTCAAAACTTCCCAAGGTATTTCTGATCTACTCTCCAAAGTGTCCAAGCTTCAGCACCACACAAAGCATCGCCCCAAATTGTAGCACTTTATTAGTTTCTTCCCTAAATTTAAGTCCAGTTTTATGGAGAAAAGTCTCCTGCCTAACATCCGTTTACACATTCCGAACAACAAAACACCATGAAGACTGCATATTATTTTACTTACCACGATATAATCTGAGTTATTACTGTACCTGTCTTTTTCCACTATTTGGAAAAGTAAATAAATTATAAATATTGTATACTATTTTTTGCAACGTACTTTCTTCTTCTTCTTCTTCTTCTTCTTCTTGTGTGTGTCTCTATACATTTACTTTTATGTGATTGTGAAACTAGCTGACGATGGTCATAATAAGCGGCCGAAACATGTTGCAGTGAATACTGACTGTACAATATTCTTTGTGTTGTGTCATTCGGAATGTCTAAACAAATATTAATTTGATAAAGGAAACGAGATAATATTTTCCACCCCTCAATAAAATGTCCTTTTTAAATTCTGCTCTTTCCATGACAAAACTAGATTTTATTTCACGGATTATAAATAAATAAATAAATAAATTTATATTATATATATTTATTTATAAATAAAAAAATTATTTATCTATGTAACGGTTTATAGCATCAAATGAAAGAATGAACAAAGAATGGGAAACCGTCTGATTCGTGACGGATCTCAAAACCTGGTTACCAGCAGTCGGTATCAGAGAGCCACTAATTCAGTGCTCTCGAGTCAGCATTTGCCCATACCATACAGCCTTGAAATTTGTCTATGGACTGCACCATACCACATAGTATTGAAATCTGTCTATGCATGTCTGTACTCTGCAGCAGAATAATCAAGCTGTGACTAATTTCTCGCAGAGTCGAACACAGGGTTACAATCTTGGAGACTTGCACCAAACACGGATGCTGGCCTCTAGACTTGGGTCGGTATGAACTGTCTTTACAGAAACAGACGTAACGTAACGTAACATAACATATGGACACAAAATGTAAATTGTGTGGCGGATGGATACTGCAGTGCATAAAGACAGCGGTATTGTGGGCCTAATTAATACACATTATTATTTCCTGACGTTAATCAACGTGTATTTGTTAACAGTTTAATTGATACGTATTCGGTAGAAGATATGGTAAGGTCTCAGTCACAAATTCACAGAACAATTTATTGAGCTCTACAAGCAGCTGCCATATTTATGGAAAATTTAAGAGTTGAATTCTTATAATAAACGCCAATGAGTTGCACTATTTCACAACTTTATTTTGGTACAGAACTCTACATGTTTCGGGCAGATCAGCTGTCCATCATCTGGAGCCTAGTACTGTATACACAGCAATAGATATTTGACTGTCTGCTAGCGAGGTCGGTATGGAACTGAACTGGCTAGTAAGCTTAACATAAATAACAAAAGAATAAATATCACCACCTACAAATAATAACACAAAGGAACTATCTCGTAAAAATGGATACTTTCATACTCAGCCCAAAAAAATCAAAGGAAATCCCCCACCACCATATTCAACATTAAAACCAGAAACAAGGTCGGACTCAACTTCAGCAAAATCAAAAGGAGTATAATTAGTCTCAGGCAAACAAGAAATAAATCAAACAAAGGAGAAAGGAAGAAAAAGAGGAATTAACCACACATAAACCTGAAAGCAACAAAAATAAGTCAAATTATATCTATAAACCAGACAACAAAAGAAAGCAAAATAAAAGCCAATCTAACTTAGTAATTGATAGTTTGAGCCAAAAGACGAAGGCCACACAATAAAGAATAGTTTGAGCCAAAAGACGAAGGCCACACAATAAAGAATAGTTTGAGCCAAAAGACGAAGGCCAC
>Ga0123354_10013789_pt1 | contig 12567 bp, 9 predicted proteins | sample TergutLab28metaG_2_FD_97872 | JGI IMG/M metagenome (GOLD analysis project Ga0123354, IMG submission 97872) | Labiotermes labralis P4 segment gut microbial communities from Petit-Saut dam, French Guiana - Lab288 P4 | ecosystem: Host-associated > Arthropoda: Insects > Digestive system > Gut ... | reverse complement strand
GGATGATCCCATAGAGGGATTGAAACATGTAGGAGATATTTTAAATCCATTTTAATCAGATAATGTGGTTTTAATGGTTTGACAAGTATGTGCAATTAGTTGGTCTTAATAAATATTGTTCCAGATAAAGTTGGACAGAATATTAAAACACACATTTTGTGTTCAATAAAGTTTCGCCGAAAATCAAGCCTTATATGAGATAACGTGGAAGATGACAACTTAATAGGGCGCATGCGCTTTGTACTTTGGATAACTAAGGCTAGGAACACATACTAAGAATATGTAATACTTATTGCTTTTCCACAGGAACTTTGGTAACTCGAACGCGCCTCTGTGTTCTATTACACATACACTGCCACTCTTCTTGTACTATCCCTCGGTGTATCATGGAATCTCAGGAAGTCTAACACTTCGGGACATAAGCTAATATTTGGAATTGCCTCACATTAGCAATTTCTATTACCACCGTATCAAAGTGTGCTACTGGAACATATCTGATCACGTTAATACCTATTTTTAGTGCAAACACGCAATATTGAATTCCATTAAACTTTTAAAATCAAACTGTAACTATCTGTATCACTTACTTTAACGTTAGTCAACTTTCCCAAAGAGTGTGTGTGTGTTTAATATGATTCTCACAATAAACAACGGTTATACCCCTACACAGCTGTAACTGGTTGATATAACTAATGGAAACGTGCGCTGTTCTCTGTGAGGTATGAAATGAATTCATGTACATCATTCACATGAATTTCAGTCTCCTAAGTTTAAAATCAGTGGCCAGTTCTGGAGGTAGAAATATTAGATATAATCCAGTAGGTCTACATTAAGTACATATCGGGGTCTAATGGCTCGAGATTCGCAGTAAACCGAGTGCGATTAGAACGAAGATTCAGTCCGGTTGTTATTTTCTTGTTCAGGAATATGGAGCTTCACCTTAATTTCGAAAATTTATTTCATTCTTCTCACACCCCCCAAAACAGGTAAAATCATATGCTGGGAGAAATTAATATAGAGGTTTTGAGCTTTAGGATTAAATAAGGGTAGATACACTGGTCTGGAAACATTCCCATGATACTCGTTGGTGCAAATCGCTTAGAACTTCAGTGACTGAAGAAGGCACGCCTCACAAAAAGCCTATCTGTTCTACGAGCAATATTTCACATAATTCGACATCTTTATTTGTATTTCCTGCATAACCACGCCCCCAGAAAGAAACCATTTAGCGTTACCAATTGGAGAAAAGGTTTAAGAACTGTGAAAATAGGAAACAGTAACACTAAATTCATTCAAAGCTTGGTACTTTACTAAACTGGATAGATTCCATCCCGTTGTTTTTACGTAAAAAAAATGTATTAATTAAACCGTCTTTACACAACAATATATTAACAGTTGCAAATTATTATTACAACTATTCAACTAAGCAACATGTTTCGGCCTTACTCGGCCATCATCAGGCTTACAAAACAGTGGCGTTAGTTGTAATAATAATTTGCAACTGTTATTCTATTGTTGTGTAAAGACGGTTTAATTACTCAATTATTACACCAACTAATGCATTTGTATAAAATTTACACATTGAAACACTAAAACTGCTCCGTCATGTTTCGGTCCTGAGACCATCATCAGGGAGCTGTATTTCTTTGCCATGCTAAAGTCACATTAAAAGCCACATTAAAACCAGTCATAAATTAACTTCGTTGTGCTAGTAGGGTATTGTGGCAGTATGCTGCAAGGCAAAGAAATACAGCTCCCTGATGATGGTCTTAGGACCGAAACATGTCGGAGCAGTTTTAGTGTTTTAATGTGTAAATTTTATACAAGTGCATTAGTTGGTATAATAATTGAGTGACTCGACAACATGCACGGTGTAACAATGAAAATAAAAAACGGTTTAATTAATACATTGTTTGGTAATTTAGGCACTCTTTTACATTGTATTTTACCATCATATGGCAATGCAAGTTGTTATTTGTAGACGCTAATGATCTTTTTCACATTCATTGTTCAAACAGTCTCTCATAATTTTGGACATTGGACAAAGTGCGACTGCATGTAAGAAGTAAGGACATTTCCTTCAAGGATTCCGTATCGGAATCATCAGTCCCAAGCTGCAATAGAAGACATTTTTATTGGCCCTATAATAAAACTGTACCATGAAACAAAATGAACTGTCTGTGCGCAAATGGTGTTAGACTTCTCGCGATGTGGTGCGAAAACATACATCTTCTCTAGATCTTCTATAAAGGTCGGTAAGCCAGGAAAATTCATAGCCTTAAGCCAATTCCTTATAAAGGAAAAGTGCTTCCTGTGAGATCATGAGATTTCTGTTTCGGTAAAGGAAGTTTCTTTTGAGACTGAATGGAATGGGAAGAGAAAGAGAGAGATTTGTTCTCTTTAATCACAACCCTGAGCGGAGAACAGCTAATGTCCAGCGTCAGAGTTTAATGGTATAAAGGAGGCCAGTTCTGCACGTGCTGGTATCTACAGAATATATCGCACTAGGGGAGTCATTACATATGAGAAGTGCAGTGCGGACTTCCCTCCCTGCGCTGTATTAAGCACAGAATGCTTGGAGGTCGTGCTAATATATTCAGGAGAACAAATTAGAGCATATGACAGTTATGAATTGTTTCAGTGTTTCTACATATTATACACGCTGAAGCAATTTCAGCGGTAAATCAAGACTCTTAGAGCAGTAATATTTAGCGTAAAATGAAGTTTCAGCGAGCTTAAAACTCGTGGATAATATTAGTAGAATGTTGAATACCTTCCTTTATTAAAATTTGTTTTCATATCTGAAATAGAATGTGTAAATATAGGGATGTAAATTACATGTTTTTAAGTAATACCTGAGGAATATTTGAATGAAATAAACTTAGATTTTAGGTGCGATGTTAATTATAAAGCGTTGCTCAGATGACAGTATACAAGCATCTCTCTTTACAAGTTACTAAAATTTAAGGTTGGATGCCATTAAAGAAGAATGCCAATTCGTAACAAATTGCGAACTAGTTCTCTGAAGACAGAACCAAAACAATATTATTATTATTATTATTATTATCATCATCATCATCATCTCCTTTATGCAGGGTATTTATACTTATATTCCTGAGACAAACTATGTCCTTAGGGTATACAGTGTTGCAGCTATTCTGTTGTTTGCTATTCATGGTGCTTATATCGTTAGTTTCAATGTTGAATCTATTGTACTTTTACATTAGTACTTTCCGAAGTATGTGTGTAGTGCCCAATATGGCTGTTTTCTGTAGTTCCTTGACTTCATGTTTTCCTGGTATGTTGCTCACGTATTATCTGAATGACTTTGAAATAGTCCCAGTCGCCCCTCTTATTACTGCTGTCACCTTTGTTTTTACATTCCACATGCGCTGTATTTCTATTGTAAGGTCTTTATATCTTAGAATCTTCTCGGCTTCCTTTTTAATCACATTTCTGTCTCCTGAGATTGCAACGTCTACTAACATACATGTTCCCTTTTCATTATCACGGATTATAATGTCTGGTTTGTTGTTGGGGATAATTCTGCCAGTTTTCTTCTTCTTCTTGTTACTATTATTATTATTATTATTATTATTATTATTATTATTCGGAGGGTAGATGCGAATATATTGAATAATCAGTCGCAGACCGCCGACAAGTGGTGGTCGTATAGCTTGAGAGTTGGGCGAGGTGCTGACAACACCTCACCGTGAACACTGGCATAGTCACGAAACATACACGCGCGCCTCGGACCTGGACTGATAGGTCAGATTCACTTACAACAGCAGCCACGGAATTGGCAAGATATAAATGGGAGGATAATATTAAGGTTGATCTTTAGGAAAAGGGATGTGAGGGCATGGACCGTATCGATCGGGCTCAGGATAGGGAGAAGTATCGGGCACTTGTCAATGTGGTAACGAACCTTCGGGTTGCATAAAATACGGGGAATTTCTGACAAGCTGAGAACTGGTTGGCTTCTAAAGAAGGACTCTGCTCCATGGAGTATGTAGTTATAATAATAATAATAATTATTATTATTATCATCATCATCATCTCCTTTATTCAGGGTATTTATACTTATATTCCTGAGAAAATCTATGTCCCTAGGGAATACAGTGTTGCAGCTATTCTGTTGTTACTATCCGTAGTGCTTATATCATTATTTCCAGTGTTCAATCTATTGTACTTTTACATTAATACTTTCCGCAGTATGTGTGCAGTGCCCAATATGGCTGTTTTCTGTAGTTCCTTGACTTCATGTTTATTATTATTATTATTATTATTATCATAATCATCATCATTAATTTCCTCTTCCAATAATCAGCGGTGACAGTATCAAGTTTTAAAAACGAGGACGTGATCTAAGCGAACAATATGATTTTCAAAAGGCAGACTGCGAAGATTCAAATGGCTCATGATAGGGACCAGTGACAGGTTCCAAAGAATAAGGTTACGAGGAGTTCTGTACCAAAAGGGTTGGAAATTACTTGACTTGCTCCGCGGCTATCAGACTGTCTGACGACACCCTGCTCAGTGACGTTCGTGCATTAGTAACCGGTGTCACCGTCGGCAGCCTAGCGCTTGTCTCCAAAGGCTAACAGAGCTCCATTTCTACGTTCCAAGTAGGACTGCGACCTTCTTTGACCCTACCGAATGTGTGGTAGATACACGGCGTTTATCTCAACTAAATCATTAAAATAAAACTTCACACTGAAATACGTACTCTTGGATTCATATGTTATTCAACCCTTCGAAGTGCATGCATGTCACGAAGTAACATTAAAGTTGGGTCCACACTTGTGACGTTACCGCGTAACGTAACACCGTATCGTGACAGTGTGAACGGGGCTCGTGACCGCGCAACGTATCAAAAGTTGGTTACGCGGTCACGTTACGGGCTTGTTCGGTGCGCTGTCGGTATTTGGCCGTCACATCAAAGGGATGATACAGTTACGGCTGAAGCAAGTGTGGACGTGCAGCGTCACGCTGCTCGTCCACATGTCCGATAGCGCACCGAACAAGCCCGTAACGTGACCGCGTAACCAACTTTTGATACGTTGCGCGGTCACGAGCCCCGTCCACACTGTCACGATACGGTGTTACGTTACGCGGTAACGTTACAAGTGTGGACCCACCTTAAGAAGTTTTGTATTTTGTACGTAGAGAGTAATTTGTAATTTGGGTATGCACTTAGTATAACAGCTATTATTTCCCTAGCAAGAGTAACTTAATAGTCTTGATAGTAGTCATGGAGTTCGTTCTATGCGAGATGGAACCTGAATGTGTAAAAAATTTACGTAACCTTTAGTTTTCAAATAATTAGTGACTGTTTCATTTTGATAAACGTTAAGTGTTTATGCGAGTGAAGACAGCGAAGATATTTAGTGCGGACTTGAAACTGTGCTAGTACAGTAAGTTCTACAAACAGACATAATGCATCAGTTCTCAAATTTCTGGATAATTGGCATGTGCTTTTTTTTTGTTTGTTCGTTCTCCCATTCACTCCCTAGACAAACAGTGATTTTATTTTGATACAATGTAACGTTTTAACACAAAAATTTACGAAGTTTAAACTAAAAAACGCAAAAAAAGTCTTACGAAAAAAATGGACACGCAGTGAGACAGACGGCGGCTGATTTGAAGGCAGTTTATATTATAGTAATTGCTACTTGTGTATAATTTAACATTTTATTGGAGTCATAAGGGTTTTCATCCCCGGTGTATTTATAATAAACTAGATTGGAGTGTATATACTTGTCTAGCACAACTATATGATGGTAGATATATGTATATAATTTATTACATAAAGAACAACTACATGTTTCGGCCCTTTTCATTGGGCATCTTCAGGTTTATAAATGAAAAAACTTAGTAAGCAGATATACTCGAATTGTGTGGGTTGTATACAGTGGGGAGGTTAGAGGTGAAGTGGGTACGAGATCTTGCATGTGTTGTGTAGAATGGGTGGTGTGGGTACATGCGTTCTGCTATATTTTCTATTCTAGGTTAATATAGTTGGATCTACGGTATTATCTTATGTTTGTAGAGATTGTATGTACATGTACGCTTAGCTTATAAATATACAGCGTGCAATTTTTATATAAATATAGTATCTATAGTTATAGTAGGTCCATTGATCTAAGACTATAAACAATATAGTTCCTATAGTTATAGTGGCTTCATTGATCTAATCACTTTGTTATTGTATTGCTATTATAAAACATCAAGTTTGGTTTCCATAATTTATCAGTTCAGTATCTGAAGTGAAAATATTGTAGGATGGAATAAAAGTGAGGTGGGTAAGGAACGTAAATTTACCAAATAGTAGTTCTTTATGTAATAAATTATATACATATCTCTACCATCATATAGTTGTGTTAGACAAGTATATACACTCCATTCTAGTTTCTATTGGAGGTGACTGCGAAAAGGAAAATGACCCACGTTCAGCGCGCGAGATAAGGGTGAGTGATCACGATGTGTTGGTCAATACCAGGTTACGCAAACTTCTTATGCGAAAATTTGGTTACGGCTTAGCGCAAAGTGTCGGTAGTAAGGCCTATCGGAAAATGAAGAGAGGCTTGGTTGATTTGCGTAGCTGCTGCTGCCAGCTGCCGGGGCGGGTTAGCGAGTAACCGCCCGCCTTTGTCCACGTGTATTTAAGTTTTTCTGCATTAAGAAATTTCATTTTCATATGTATTTGTTTATTTTCAAATGCGTAGGTCAAACCCGCGATGGGCAAACCCACGTAGAGAGAGAGATCACTGTAATGACTTATAGAATGTAAGAATGCGTAGTCTCGTAGATAGCTATCAATGTTTCTGAGGACTTACTGTGTGCATCTAGAGATGAAAGCTGGAGACGGAAGGTTCCTCCACAACATTACAGTAAACGTTAAGGTGAAGGAAAAGTTGTTCCTTTACAACTGTCGAAGTCATATGAAGGAGTGAAGGTGCGGCTCCACGAGGTGCCACACGAGGATCAGTGCTCGGCTTCACCTACAAGAAGATGCTTCAGTACAGACTGAATTGGAGGCTAAAAACAGAAGTCTCTGTTTGTAATTTACACTCACTACGACAGTGAATAAGTGCATGAAGAAATGTAATAGACCGATAAATTTTCGAAATTCGTAGATTTAGAACATGTGTCTAGATTAGTGTTTTAAAACCTGTAAGCCGCGAAACACCGTCTCTAAATTATTTTTAACCGGTCCGCTAAAAAAAATGTTCTTTTGTTTTGTGTTTATCACTGCAATTGTTATTTCATTAAAACCGAAAATGTATTATACACCAAAATTCTTTCACTGTGGCAATATAAACACTTTAGAAAATTGAAGAAATAAAAAACCAACTAGATGCCACTTGATATTTTAGTGTACTTCTTATAGGTTCAACGTGTTTCAAGCATTACTATGCCCATCATCAGGAGCTCGCGACTGTGATGTTGTTTACCGAATTGGTCGTTTCGTTCTTGGTTTGCTGTATGTTGGAGGTGAGGTGCGGGTAGGCTGGAGTGGTGTCTGGGTTGCAGGCTCAAGCACAACTTGTACTTTAGCCTGCAGCCCGAACACCACCCCAGCCTAACCGCACCTAACCTCCAACCTACAGCAAACCAAGAATGACAAGACCAATATGGTAAACAACATCACAGTCACGAGCTCCTGATGATGGGCATAGTAATGCTCGAAACATGTTGAGACTATAAGAAGTACAATAAAATATCAAGTTGCATCTAGTTGGTTTTTTGATTCTTCAGTTATCACAATGATGCACGGTCCAATAAACATCACTTTCGAAAATGTATTCTTTTTGCGCATTTTACCGCCGATGAAAATACATAAATTACACCTGGTGTATTACAATAACAGTTTATTCCGTTCAAGTAAAGTAGAAAATACAATTACCATTTTAATACGGTAGCACTGCCCGTTGTGTGAGACGCAATATAATGCCTGCCCTGTGTGTGAAGCAAAATAATTACTGGTTCACTCGTTGGCCCTGAATGCCAGTTCGGAGAAATTTCTGAATAGGGAAACAGGACAAATTTAATTCTATATTACAAAACTGGGCTAAATGAGCCTGCGGTTTGTTGTTACATTTACTTCATTTGCTTAGAATCGTCAAAACAGAGATAATAAATCTCACGTCACATTTTGAAATATTTTGTTGAGAGCACTTTAGTAACAACTTCTTTGAAGATTAAAATTAATTTACATTTTATATAAATAATTGTTTCCTGCTTCACAGAGAACAGTATGATTCCATTAGAATTATAACTCAGTGAATTAAGTATAGAAAAAATGTAATTTTATGGTATGCATGAGTAATGTGAACACAACTGAGAGTTTTAGTGCTAAACTTGCAGTACGTCTATTAACCGTGGGGCTTTAACATTTAATAACGTCAGCACAGAAGATAATCTTGTTCTAACGCTATTCAGAGCGACTTGGAAGCTTAGCTTTGGCATGGTTGTCTTCTAGATAGAGATAAGGCTACGAAAGCCACGATCTGTGTTCATGTTTAAAAATTATTCACATTTATGTGCGCAGACTTACAAAAATGATTAACAAAACACCGTATGTGTACACAACGAATACGTGTTAAACCTCTATTTATTTGCTTATAATATCACTTCCGACATGCCGGATATAACACTGTAAACAAATAAACAGCGCTTTATTATAATTCTGTAGTGAAAAACAGAAATTCTGTGTTATGAATTGTCGTTACCTTCCTCTATTCTACATTTACTGAATTTGATTCTCCCCAAGTTATTTTATTCGTCTCCCACAAATGTCAGCCACGTAGTATAAACTCACTAACCCATATACTGAATTCCTCCTACTTTTAAAAGAATGTAGGCAGATGTAAATTTACCCTGCTCTTTCAAGCATCCTTACACTTCATTCCTCCGTTAAACATCAGTATAACCCGCGTATTCATCGTTATCTTTTGCAGGCATAGTTTCCTTTTGTGTGTATGTGTGCGCCTTCCAGAAAACCTCAAGTTTTCATTTCATTGCTACTGTCGTCAGTATACCGGAATAAATATGACATAAATAACCTTTGAATTGACAGCTTGGAAGGTGCAGCTGAGACTGGTGCGTGTGGCAAAGTTCTCTAACTTGAGAGAGCCCACGGATTTTATTTTATCCATGGCACGGCGATTACTCCTCTTTTGTGAAGTCCGCCGCCCCCCCCCCCACGTTTCCTAGACCATTAAGTGAAGATTGAGGGAGAATAAATTCGAAGAGACGCAACCTCACTCCATACACATGCACACACCACACACACAAAACCTTCCCCCGGGTATCCTCTCCTCCAAAAATTTAATTCGCCACTAGATAAAAGAAAAAGAAAATCTGCTAGTGGGGCACTTGCAAAGAATGATCGATAGGTCGGCTATGACGTCATGAGCAAACAGCCACGTGATGCTGGCTGTGGGATTTCCGAAAATGAAAAAGTAATTTTGGTGGTCAAATGCAGAGGAGGCGGTAAGAAGGTGGACGGCGTAACATCCCTCTAACAGGCAGCTTCATAATAGCTTTTTAAACAAAATCACAAAAGCGACAGCTGGGTGGCAGTATCAGTCTGGTTAGGTCTCTTGAGGACAGAAAGCTTAATGACCATCCTAGTGCCTCTTTCAGCCGATTTTTTTTTTATAAAATCATAAATAATTTCGCAACTTAATTTTGTGCACAATCATTCTACCATTTTTCACTACCAAAAAATGCTACTCATACTTAGTGCTGTGTTCAGATAAAAGTATTTCGAAAAGTATGAAGAATAGTTCGTCAGAAGTCTCGTCAGCAAATGCGAAAATAAGCCTGATTTGCTGTAGGAACATGCGGTAATTTTCTTGCCCCGAAACTGTCCAGTTTGTCTCCTCCATTGAGTGCCTCTTCTGCTTTTTTTCGGGCGCAGGATACAGCACAAGAATATTAAAGTTTAGAAACGTCATCTTATGTTTATTGGACCGTGCATCATCATGATAGTTGAAGAATAAAAGACAAACTTGATGTCACTTGCTATTTTATTTCACTTATGTGCTCAACATGTTTCGGACATTAATATATCCATCATCAGGAGCCAGCAACACGGATACCACTCCAACCCAACCACACCGAAACTCCAACACACATCGAACCAAGAACAATAGATCAATATGGTAATTCAACAGAATAGTCGCAAGTTCCTGATGATGGATATATTAATATCCGAAACATGTTGAGTACATAAGAAGTGAAATAAAATAGCAAGTAACATCAAGTTGGTCTTTTATTCTTCAATTAGAAACGTCACTTAACAACAAAAATATTCCTAGGCATGTCAACTTACATAGGGATTAGCTACGAAAGCTAAAAATACTCTTTACGTTTCGAAGAAGAGTTAAAAATTATAAAAACACACAATGCGAGTACAAATGTATTCATTTTTCATACTAAATCCCGTGAGAATTGGGCAACCGTTAGAAAAACTGAAACTGGGTCCAAACAGACATAAAACGTAAGCGTGGTTTCCTTATAATCCAATATTTATATTGTCAAAGAATGGAATAACACTAGAACATTTACTCCTGGCAAGTTGGTACCCACTGACCAACTTCCCACCACACCAGATGTTAAGTACCAAGTTCTTCTCGACTATTAAGTTCTGTGTTCAGATACAGTTTGCGACACCACCGCCAGTCTGTAGGCAAACCTTCACTGCTGTGAACAGGTCGCTTGCGTTACAATTGGCAAATGTTTGATGAAAATCGTGCCTTTTTGCAGGTGGAGCTTGAAGGACTGACAGGGGACATACGGTTCAACGACGATGGTCGACGCCAGAATTATACGCTACACGTCGTTGAAATGACGCTCAACAGTGCCATGGTCAAAGTGAGCGAATGCAGATGTTAAAGTACTTTAGCGTCCCGAACTACGGGTCACCAGTTTACATTTAAGCATTTCTTGTCTCCAAAAACATTTCACATTTACACGTCCGTCCATGGGATTACCGTTTGCATTAGTTAGGCTGCACATTGTGAAATTCAAAATAGAGAAATAAGAAATAACGTAGGAAGCAATAAATTCCAAACAAGGAGCACCCTGTGAAAAGTTAATCGGCTATAAAGTAACATGGAATAAATGAATGCGTATTGAAGCTAAAAATTAGTTAACGCTCACATCAAATTCGTCGCGATGCTCGTAATATATTTCATCCTCCTATTTTACAGCGTACCATTTCATCTTCCAATCAGAGTAGACGAGAAAAGTAAAAATGCCGTGTTTTAATAACAAAAACCAATACACGTAGATTCGAATCTGTCGAGATGACATCTCTTCAATCAATATAATTATGTTGCGGTAATGCTTGTTCTTTCACGAATGCCTGTTACATTGACACATTAACATGCGGTGTAATTACAAAGTGACAATATGAAATCAACCGCACTTATATAGGGTGTTTCTTTTCCTGACTGCCCGACAAAGGCCGGCCCGACGCTCTAGTGAGCTTTCATTAGACTTAGGTCGTTTGCCTAGCTCCAGCCGTCGACTGTTAAATCTCCCCGTGCCGCGGTGTACGACTGGACCGATTTTCATGAAATTTGAACATTTTACAATTTAGTGTTTTTTTTTAAATCTCTCGCGAAAATTCGAGCTTCATTAAAATTAGACACAAAGTAGTGGGCACTTTACATGAAAACAAATATATATTTATTTTCATATCTCGCTAATTCTTCTTAGAATGAGAAATGTTTCAGACAACGTTTCTAGAGGAAATAAAAAAAAACTATTTTCAAAAACATATTTTCGAATATTGTGTCTTTGTGAGATCATGTGGAAAAATATAGTGGAGCCAGGAAGGCCACAGATAACAATACGGCGCATGGGCATTACATGCTGGATACCTAAGGCTACAAATACTCACTCAGAATATATAATACCTATTGCTTTCCCACTGCAACAGTGGTTGCACGAAGACGCCTCAATGTTACGTTATACGTACAATATCTGTATTGTTTCTTTTGCGAATTTCCCCACTGTACATTCTTGAATTTTCCCACTGTATATTCTTGAATTTCCCCACTGAACATTCTTGAATTTCCCTACTGTACATTCTTGAATTTCTCCACTGTACATTCTTGAATTTCCCCACTGTATATTCTTGAATTTTCCCACTGAACATTCTTGAATTTCCCTACTGTACATTCTTGAATTTCTCCACTGTACATTCTTGAATTTCCCCACTGTACATTCTTGAATTTTCTCACTGTACATTCTTGAATTTCCCCACTGTACATTCTTGAATTTCTCCACTGTACATTCTTGAATTTCCCCACTGTACATTCTTGAATTTCCCCACTGAACATACTTGAGTTTCTCCACTGTACATTCTTGAATTTCCCCACTGTACATTCTTGAATTTCCCCACTTTACATTCTTGAATTTTCCCATTGTACATTCTTGAATTTCCCCACTTTACATTCTTGAATTTTCCCATTGTACATTCTTGAATTTCCCCACTGAACATTCTTGAATTTCCCCATCGTACATTCTTGAATTTCCCCACTGTACATT
>Ga0123354_10013788_pt1 | contig 12567 bp, 11 predicted proteins | sample TergutLab28metaG_2_FD_97872 | JGI IMG/M metagenome (GOLD analysis project Ga0123354, IMG submission 97872) | Labiotermes labralis P4 segment gut microbial communities from Petit-Saut dam, French Guiana - Lab288 P4 | ecosystem: Host-associated > Arthropoda: Insects > Digestive system > Gut ... | reverse complement strand
TGATGTTAAGTACAGATATTAACATTACAGAAACCACATATTCCTGCCAGTTTTAATATGTATTTGGTAATCAATAAGTGTGTAACAGCTGTCAAAGTTTCAAACTTCTCAGGCCATTATCTCTGTAACCGTTCAACTTTGGATATAGGTGTTTTGGGTTATATCGGTATACTTTAACATAAGGAACACCCTCCCGAAGTCTGGCACATTCCTCCTGGGACACCTGTATATGTATACATTATATGCTAAACAGTAATATATACTGTATTAGGTCTCAGCTTTATAGTTTGTGTCAAATCAATGCTTTATTGAAATATATGTCAATTACCACATTGACATTGTTGCTTGAACCAAACCCTGTTCACCAAACAATTGTGAAAAGTAAACATTAGTTTCAACATGTCTGTCTACCCATCCACATAGAAAAACTCTGTTGCCACTGCACCTAATTTTACTAAAGTGTCAAGAACCCTCTGTGAATTGATGCAAAAACAAAAAGCTGTTGATGTAAATATAAGAACTGACCAACTCTAAATCTGCTGAGTAGAGCACAGTCAAGAAAAGCATTTGCTAAGATAAGCAGAAAACTTACAGGGATAATAACAAAGCAACTGTGTGCCCGAAGCAGTACCACCTGACTGTTTCCTAAATTGTTTATAATTAACACTGTCTGGGCTTTTTTTTTTGTTTCACTGTCACACATTATTTGTTATATAATATGGGACATGCTGCTGACATGTTTTTGTTATTATGTTCTTAAAATATCCTTACTTCCATGTAGCTTTTATCATATTAAAATGTTGCTGTCAATTTTGATGCTTCACATAATATTTCATTTACTATACCTTCATGTTCTTCTGTAGTTAAAATACGTCGACGGTTCTTCTTTGGGGTTTTCATAAACAGTGGAAATATGGTCCGAAGGCCAAGGATATCTACAAATTTGTTACAGTTTTCCTTCCCATCTGGTCCGGACATAGCATGATCTAAAACTTTGAGAGATCCATTCCGTGACAACTTCTTCTCTCTGCAGGAACATGAACATCAATTTATACACTAATTACTATGCAACAGATCTGACATCACATTATATGGATTTTAAGCACTATAAAGCAAATTTGGTTAAAAAAATTCAGTGGGTGACCAGATAAAGTCACCAAAATTTTGACTCGAGTAAGAAATGCTTCCTTACTTTCAATTCTGGCATTAGTACATACATGCAGCGTATGAAAGTGAAACTTAGTAAAACTCAAACATTGCTACATGATACAACATTAAAATAATGCCACACTGTGTAATGAACACATAACAAATCTACATACTAATATCGAACGATGTAAGTCCACCTCCCCATCCATGCAGTCCTGTATCACCATAACAGAACACTTCAGAGGGAAGGTATGGAACATTTTTTTTTGGTAAAGACATTTGAAAATAATTTCATAAACGAAATGAACACTGTATTGTATGTACTTTGTTTAGTTTACTTTTGTGGACTTCAGAAACTAAACAAAACTTTGGAAAATGACAAACAAAAACTCTTTTATATTGGACTCTTCATTGTAAAGCAGACACCGCACTGCTCCATAGCCAGTTATAACACTGCTCGATCTGCAGTGTTCAGTTCCACACTAAAACACACTCTGTGCTTGTAATGATCAACATATTACACTTCAGTTTTCATTTACGCAGCTGCAATATTGTTTATGGACCAATGAATGTCTCAGGCAGTCAGGTAACAGGTTCTCAAAAGACAGGGCTGGAATCAATCCCATACAACACCTGTGGTGGATGAGGTGGTGCTGGATCATTACTGTTAGTCTTCCTCTGCCAAAGCACCACTCTGCCAATGCACCACTCTGCCAAAGCACCACTCTGCCAATGCTCCACACTCATCTACCACCATTTCCATTATCAGAACTTGACACAGTGGACCCACTTGAGACAAGAATGGCAAGGAATAGTTTCACCCATGTCATGAATTCTCATGTACAGTAACCAGAAGCCTAAAAACGCTTGCACATTATTCATAGACCTAATGTACTACATTCCATACAAAATAATCAGGTAGGCCTACTTTTATGCACCAGTTTCTACTAATTTCTATAAACATTGCACTGTGTTGGTAGAATTTAAGTCACCTACCTAAGCATTAGATTCATAAGCTGCAGACCTTCTCCCCGTAAGAAACGTTCTCTGTTAGGAGCATACATAAGACTGGAACAGAGGCAGTTGAACAGATTTTCCATCATTTCGTGTTCTTCATTGGATGTTGGATCATGCCGCTTGTAGAACTGCAATGACAAAAATCTGCTATCCTACAACATGACCCTATTTTATGATCAGCTTACCTCAAGGTTAATATTAAATAAAAAAAACAGTGAGATTACTGATTACATTTTAACACTCAGCTCCTCTCTGTAATGAAAATGAAATTTATATTTCAAAACATGGAATGAATTTACAATATCCACATACTCTGTGGATCTCAAAAAACTAATGATATGTGAAACATGTAAATACAGAAGCTATTCCTATTAGGAAGGAAAAACTCATATTCATTAATACTGGTATTAAATGCATAGCAAACAAATTTCTCAAAGAAAACAGAAACACGTGACAATGCCACAAAATGGGGAAGCACCTACACTACTGTTCCTCAAAATTCAGTGCACATATTTCAGCAGTCACACTAATACAGCATACCAAGAACATATGAAACCTATTTCCCTTGCCTTATGTACTAGTCCATCATATTATCCCCCCCCAAGAACAGACAAACATTTCTGCAAGAATTAAATTTCATTGTCCCTCAATATGGAGCACATTTACAACTGTAGTGGTTCCCAATACAATTCTCAGTACTGAAGTGTTTATTTCAGTAACATCTAATGGTGCTAGAAAGGTAAACTTCAAATATGATACACAGCCCAAATTAAAAAAAAAAAAAAAAACCTCTTAAAGTACTAGTGCCATTACTGGATAAATTCAGCACAAATTTTAATGATGTTAACTAATGTCTGAAAGAAATAGAGACAGTTTCTGGTTTCTCTCGAACACAACAATGTACATTTCAATTTAATGTTGCAGATTAAATTAAAATAGACATTGTTGTGTTCAATGGAAACCAGAAACAGTCTGTACCTCTTTTAGTTTGAAAATACAACAGGATGTCCTCTGCAAAAAAAAATAAAAATTATGGCTATGATCTGAAGTACCTACAGCCAATTGTTGCAGAATTACGTCAATGCCTTCCAGGTCACCAAGCATCTGTCGGTTATCAGGTGAATCCTGAAGAAGAATGGACAGGATCTCACTGGCATAGAGCTTATTTCCGTCAAATGGCAGTTTCACCCGCAAACGTCGAAGCAACCACTGTAGAAGACCTTGCTTTGCTGCATCTCCACATATATCAGGCCGGAATTCTGCCAGGTTCTCAAAGATTGCTATCAATTCAATGAAATGAATTCTTTATTACAGCAACAGCTTATAACATTCCTATAACACAATAAAGGTTCTATTCTCATGAACATTTTACAGCCAAGTTCTTATTATTCCGTATGAGATGAATCCACATATTGTACAGCTGTTACTGCCACTGGCTTTGCCAACATCACCACACAGCAAATCTTTAACAGTGAGGTAGCCATTTGCAAAACTAGTGGTATCTAGTGGCAGCAGAATGTAGCAACAGATGCCAAGTTCATTTGAAATAAAAATCTGAATGTTCGTTATAAAATTATGCACATAGGGCATTCTAAGCACACATTTGTTTTCTGCATCATTTTGAAACTGTTATGTCCTTTGTGACTGTTATCTAATTAAGTAGGGCCTGATTAACACAATAAACCTGAGGTGTATGGTGCTGACATCTTATTTAAAACACATACTCCTTTTAACAGTTTTGTGTAACTTCGGGAATGTTATTGTACCAACCAAGTGTGTTATGTACACCTTCAGCCTCTTCCTTAACAGTCTCATCTAGTCTCTCCAAGTTCTGGACGAGCAGTGCACAAATCTGTTGGCCGAGCAATGCATCTATCATGCTGTCAGCTCCTTCTTCACTCTCATGCAGAATATCAACATCGGTCAATTCCTGCCATACAAAAGACACATATGTACAGATACCTGAAGTGATTCACCATCAACAGACACATAAATACAGATACCTGAAGCAAGTGGACATCAACACCCACATATGTACAGATACCTGAAGCAAGTCAACAACTGCCACAGCAATATCCGTATTTTCATGAGCAAGTAGCTCTAGAAGAGAAGGCACTGCCTGAAGCTCCACCATAATGGGGTAAAGGTCCGGCACCGTTGCCACAGCATGCATCTCCTGTATTGTTTCATGTAATTCTACTTCAGATTCCATAAACCTGCAAGAAAATGCAAATTAGATGTTAGAGTACATTGGTAACTGTATGTACATTCAGGTTCAAATATGAAAAGGTGCAGTTGTCCCTCTACATGCCATGAAGGGGGATTGGAGGTACAGCTCCACTCAGAACTACATGGAAGAGAATGGTCAGCCTCATGCACCAGCCAGCTTACTCTTGGTGCAACATTCCCCACTATACACTTGTACCACCAGGTTTAGCATTAAGAAAATCTACATTCTACCCATGCAGTGTATAGTATTTACACTCTGTATGGTTCTCACAATAAACAGGGCTTATTTCCACATACAGAATTAGCCAACTTGTCTGTGAAATGTAAATGTAGAGTGTTTACTGTGCAGTGGAAATGAAGCTTTAAATATTCATTCATTCCACGGGCATGTGCAGAATGCGACGACTCCTTGCCGTTCTCAGGAGCTTCTTCCATTCCTCTCTGTTATATACCATTTCCTTCCACCCTTTTCCACCAACTAGTCTTCCATCCTCCCTCACCTCATCTTGCCATCTGTTTCTCAGTCTACCTCTCAGTCTTGTTGCTTCCAAATTCATATAGAATACTTTATTGGAAATTCCATTTTCTTCCATTCTCCGTACATGCCCAAAACAATGTAATCTATTTAACCTATTGTCTCTGCTATAGTGAAGTTTTTAACCATTGCATAATTTCTTTATTGGTTAATATTCTCCAATTTTCTTTGAAGCTTTAAATTCAGTTCAAAATAATTTTAGTCTGTGACGAGTTACGAGGTGAAACAAGAGTCTCATACATCATATCACAAGTTATACTCTTTGAAGAAACAAACCAACTAAATGACACAAAACAAGGAAGAGAATTCAGGATAATAAAATAAAATTATAGAGAAAAACATACTTTTCTGGCATGTCAGGGAATTTAATTCTCATCTCCTGGTTTTTAAGTGCCCGCTTCTCAAACAACAGGATCAGACGTTTCAATGTGGATTCATCAAGAACCTCCCCCTGTAAACAACAAAAGATATGCAAAATGCAACAACTTTAAAAGCAAGAGCTAATGAAGAGCTCAAATGCAATGTCTTACACAAAGCAACAACACCTGAACACCAAAATAATGTCTACAGTCTGACAAATCAACAGATAGATATTTAGGCAGCTACTGGTAAGGTGGATGTGGCTTCACAATTTTGTGTCAAACAGTTGTTGGAATTCGCTATTTCACCAGTGCATTCCATTTAAATAAACAATATATATATATATATATATATATATACCATCAAGCAATAACAAATATATATTTTTATGTTTTGCTGACCATGCATCTCAGTATAATCTTCGCAACTGACCAACTTAATGCACAAATTCTTGTTTTATAGTAAGTTTATTATATTCCTCTACATGTTTCGAAAACAGTTGTGCTCATCATCAGGAGGTCAAATTGTATTATACAGCATCTGGTATTGTCACACTCTGTAGGTGGCCGTCCGGTGCGCAGGTTGAGACAGGCCACCTACAGGTGTGACGATACCAGATGCTGTATAATACAATTTGACCTCCTGATGATGAGCACAACAGTGCTCAAAACATGTAGAGGAATAAAATAAACTTATAAAACAAGAATTTGTGCATTAAGTTGGTCAGTTGCTAAGAAGAACAAATATATACTTCTACTTTCTACTGACATAGGCCCATTTGAGTTTCTGTTTGATGTGTGGTTAAAGTAAAACGTTTTACTTGTTCTAGAATACATTTCTTTTTTAAAAACATGGAAGACAAATTATTAGAACATCAAACAACTACAGTGTCAGTGACAATAATGTCCTGCCATTCCTTGGGGGATAAAATGTTCTACCCTATCGTTTTACATTACATTTAAATGCTTCAACCCTTCGGAGTACAGTGTTTCAATCTGGAATTGCACTTCGACGCTCAACATTGAACTTTTTATGGAAAAGACGTTGGACAGTAACTATGGAATCACTGTTTCTAAAAAAACTGCTCGACGGCAAGCACACGATGCTCTACATTCCAATGTGCCATGGCTACTGAAACTGCATTGTCTGAGCCGTCCGCCGGCTCACACCCAACATCATCAATCCCACCCTTGCCGAGTACTAGCCATTTGAAAAACATGCGTTTCCTCTCCTCCATCCTGTGTATCAGCCAACATATAACTGAAAAACTAAAATTCAAGGCATATCAGTTGCATGACATACCTGGCTGAATCTTGCGACAGCTTCTTGTCGCAGAAAAGCAAACATGTGTGCTAATGATGCAACACTACAGTGAAACTTTAGACACAAGTGGATCAAAATAAAGGTTAATGAACTGAGAAAGTGATGGTGAAGAGTCAGTGGCTAATTAGGCACTAACTGGTACTAGTGGACAGAGAATTTGTTGCTCCTGCCACAGACTGCACCCTGAAATGTCCAACCCATACTCAGGACTACATCGACTATGCTATCCTAGTTCCTTATAATAAATCATAAGTACAAAAATATGCTAAGATCTCTAGGCATGATTCCTAAAGACACCCATCTTCTTATACTTTTTTTATTGGTATTAATTCATTCCATTGGCATGTGCAACATAATGTGTCGATTCCTTGCCGTTATCAGGATCTTCTTCCATTCCTCTCTATTATACACCCTTTCCTTCCACCAACTAGTCTTCCATTCCTCCCTCACTTCATCTTGCCATCTATTTCTTGGTCTACCTCTCAGCCTTGTTGCTTCCAAATTCATATATAATATTTTATTGGGAATTCCATTTTCTTCCATTCTCTGTACATGCCCAAAACAATGTAATCTATTTAAGTTTGTCTCTGGTACAGTGGCTTTTTTAACAATTGCATAAATTTCTTTACTGGTTAATATTTTCCAATTTTCTTTTTCATTGTCATATACCAGGCTTAAAATTCTTCTATACACTTTCCTTTCAAAAACGTTTATTTGCGTTTTATCTCTCTTTGTTAGTATCCAGGTTTCCGATGCATATGTTAAAAGTTTTGTCTATTATTGTGTTCTTTAGTCTTAATTTTAGTTTTTTACATATATTTTTATCTCTAAAAAATGGCTGTAGCATTAAGTAAATTTTGTTAGGATTTTTTATTCTTTCTTGTAAATCAATTTGGTGAATGTTAACTTCATTGAGTATAACACTTAGATACTGAAAATTTTCAACTAGCTCAAAAGTATAATTTTTTATTGTTAATTGTCCTGTTTTATTTGTTCTGAGCTGTTTTCCGTTCCACTATAATATTTTTTTTTTCCTTGGTTTATGTGTAGTCTTAACTTTCTGGCAATGTTCTCTATTTCTACAAAAAGTTGTCATATTTCTACTTCATATTTTCCAATTAATACAATCAATTGTTCTTTACCAAACTTTATACCACAAGGAACCATTTTTATACTTTGTATCACTTTTTGTAATGCCAAATTAAATAATACTGGTGATAAAGGGACACCCTGTTTCAAGCCTTTTTTATTTTCAAAAAAAAAAAAAAAAGATGACAAGGTTCCTTCTATTCTAACCGCACTTCTTGTCTTTTGTACACGTTTTACACATATTTATTAATTTAGTAGGAATTTTAAATTCTTTCATACATTCCCATAGTGTATCTCTATGTATAGAGCCATATGCCTTTTGAAAATCAATAAATAAATATTGTACACTCTGATTATACTCCCAAAGTTTCTCGTTTATTATTTTCAATGCAAATATCATGTCAATTACAGATCTTCCATCTCTGAATCCATTCTGATATTCCCCAGTGATTTTTTCAATATATAGTTTAATTTTTTCCATAATTATATTTGCCACAATCTTGTAAGCTGAATTTCCTAATGCTATTCCCCTGTAATTCTCACACCTATCTCTAATTCCTTTTCTGTCTACTGGAACTATTATTGTTTCTTTCCATTCTTCAGGCATTCTCTCTTCCTCCAAAATTTGTCTTACTAGTTCACAAATTATATTCAATAGTTTATTTCCTCTGCATTTTATTAATTCCGGATGTATTCCGTCAGTTCCAGCTGTCTTGTAATTTTTTAAATTTCTCATTGCCTTTTTTACATCTTCTATAGTAAGTTCTCCTGCTTCAACTTCATTAATTTATCTATTTCCTACTTTAATTAATTCCTTCAGTTCTTCTGTGTTTAGTAATTTATCAAAATATTCTTTCCATATTTCTGCTTTCTCCTTTGTATTCATTGTAAATTCTTGTTTTTTGTTCCGAATCATGTTAAATTTATGTCGATATCCTTTCTTAAATTGGTTTACTGTTTCAAACATTTTCCTTGTGTTATGCTTTTGATATTCTTCTATTGATTCTATTAAATTTTTAATGCATAACTTTTTCTTATTCCTAATTATTTTGTGTGCTTCTTTTCTTGTACAGTGATATTCCTACCCTTCATTCTCCCTTCTACCTTTCATTAACCATTTTTCTCTTGCTTTCTTCATTTCTTCTATTACAATTTTGCATTCCTTTTGCTTGCTTTGCTTTTTAATGCTTTTGTGCTTTCATCCTTTTCTATTAGCTGCTGTTTTGTTTCCTTGATTATTGTTTTAATGTTTTCCCATTTTTCATTAATATTATCTTCATCTTCCACATTTTCTGATATTTCGAACCTATTATTAAGTTCTATAGCATATTCTTGTTTCCACTTAGAGTTTTGAAAAATATTCACAATTTTTCTTTTCTCATTATATTTCTTTGCAAATTTTACCCATAATTTCACTTTAAAGTTTATCTTCAGTAAGTTGTGATCTGATCCAGTGTCTGGTCCCCTTGGTGCTCTGATGTCTGTTATTGCACTTCTAAATCTATTACTAATTAAAACATAACCTATTTGATTCACTGTCCTACCGTCCGCTGAATACCATGTCTCTTTGTGGATATCTTTATGTGGAAATGTTGTATTTCTTACATTAAAATCTTTAGATATTGTGAATTGAATCATTTTTATTCCATTGTTTTTGGTTTCATTATGTAAACTTTCACTGCCATTGGTGGGTTTGTATATGTCTTCTGTAGCAACTTTTGCATTAAAATCTCCAAGTATTATTTTAATGTCTGAATTAGCCATTTAATTTATATTTTGCTCTAATAAATTATAAAATTCTTCTTTTACCTCTTCCATTTTTTTGTTTGTTGGCACATGTTCATTCATCCAGGTATAGGAGAACCATATAGCTTTTAATCTCAAATAATATATTCTTTCATTTATAATTTTAAAGTCTTTGACATATTTTAAAAATTCTCCTCTTACATAAAATCTGCTGCCAAATTCATGTTTTTTGCCTTCTGATCCACTAGCGAATAATGTAAAGTTATCAAATTTTTGTATACCACTTCCCAATCATGTTTATTGACTTGCTACTACATCAAAATCTAACTTTGACAGCTCATTATGAAGTACTTTTAGTGCTCCTGACCAGAATAAGCTTCTCACATTCCATGTTCCAATATTCATTTTCCTTTTCCACATCCATGTTTCATCATCATTTATCACCTTCCTCGCTCCTTTCAGAAATTCATAACCATGGATTCTTTTACTTAGATGGGGGTTAGCCCATTGTAAAAACCTTCAACCTGAAGGGCCAGGATTTTTAATCAGGGTTTACTCTCTTATATGACTTGCTCTCACCACAGCTTTCAGAGTGTCATCTACCCTTGGTTTGATTTCAGAGTGTCCTTCTCCTAGGAGGGTTGCAACCAAGATCAAGAGTCCCCCCTATCCTATCTGATAGACCCTATGATTCAGTCCGTAAGACCCCCTTGCTCTGTCTGCTCGGTGACCCATGCTGCCAAAGGGGTTGGTTACCTCAACCTTAGCATGGGTTTCTCATCTTAACAGGGACCACCACTAGTAGGCAAGAGGGGGCAGGAGTGGAGAGGTTTGTAGATTTTCATTTTCATGTTGAAAATCTTATTAGGTATCATGTACCTTCACATCACACTCCCATACAGGTCCCCTTTTTTATTGGAACCTATTTTTCATTTATTTATTTTATTTAAGTGGCTGGTTATGAGACTTCGGCCTTCCAGCATCATCCAGAAACAAAATGCTGATTCCTCAATGCAGATATCAAGAGCCAGAAACAAGGTCACAGACAAGGTAGGGGAGCAGGCAAACAAGCAGGTGTCACACTAAAAGGGTGAAGCCATTCTGATACCAAAGGAATGATTAAATAATATAAATTATTCCCCCAAAATTTACAGCCAACCAAGCATTCCACTCTTTTTAAGTTTTAAAATGTCCATAGCAGGGCATCTGTTAAAGTCCACATATTAACTGGACAAGTAGATTTTGCAGCATCACAATGAGCCTTCCCACACAACACTCCTTGACAATCAGTTTCTGAACAAGACACAAATACAATACCACAAACAGAACCCTCACCTCACCCTACTCACCTGGATTGGTCCCACATGACTCTCATACTCCAAAACTAAAAGTTTCTATAAAATTTAGCATACAAACCTCAACTTCCTCATTTTCAACCAATTTCAAAATCCTTTCTCTCTCCTCATCTGTTATTGGTTTTTCTATCACTACTGTTTCTACTGGTTCCCGATGCTGTGGCTTTTGAGGTCGCTGAACTACCTCTCCTTCCACAGCACGGGATTTTGCCAATGCACGTATTTTACGTTGTCGTTTAAATTCGTTTTCATGATCTTCTTCTTCATTGTCATCATCCTGGACTCTTTTGGGTGTATTTGGAGGCTGCAATAAAGTACAAAAATCTGAATGTCAATTTTACTGTATGTGCTCAGTAGACTTCATATTCCAAATGATTTCAAATGAATGCTATATTTTTGTATAGTACATCATATTATCCAACATCATAAGAATGTCATTTTTTTAATACACTCACACAATGAAACAACTGGATAACATTAGGAAGGAGCACAGTTACCAGTAAAAAATTCGTTAAAACCTCAATAGGACTTTCTGTATCACCTGCATCAGTCATTGAACATGAATAAACCAATGTTCAACCACCTCATGCAGCTGCTAGCCCGAGAGAGGTTTACTGAAGTCAGCCACCGTAACTATATTCTTTCAACCTCTTTTGCACCAATACATACAGTGATACCAGCAACATGAGCCAGACTCGAAATTCTGCATACACTATAATTGGTGCCATTTTATAGACATAGAAAGATAAATGAAAAGTTGTCCCTATGCTCAATTAAGCATTATGTCATTAAAGCATACTGGGGAATGGAGGAATAACCTCATGCATGCGTGATCTTGGCACTAGACTAATACGATTTTGCAGCTTCAGGACTTAGTCACTTTACCGCTGTAGAAATAGCCATAAGTACCCACTTCATAGAAGACTGAGGTCGGCCAATATATAATTTACTAAACATTAGCACAATGCCGGCTCCCTTATTAAGAAACCACCCTTCGACAACAAACTAACCTAATATTAATATGTCAAAAGCGTAAAACATGGATTACATTTCGCCATACATATTGTAAAATGAAGTATAGCGTAACTCATCATTTCCAAACAATGGCACATTCCCTACAAACAGATAATTTAAACGTTCTCGTCACTTATCAGCAGTACAAACCTTATAAGACAATAATTCGCCAATATCCATTTCAAGCGACGTCCCACCTCAGCATGGCACGCACGGAGTACGCAAGGATTTGTTGGACATCATGGATGAGATGCTACCTACCTGCGTAACTAATCTGTGCTTCTAATTATTTATGGCGATTCAGTATGGCTGTAAGCCCGTTTACGGGTGGGGTTATAAGAGATGCGTGATCTCTAGAAATTATCGTGTTAATAAGAGAAAACAAGCGTAATTGTTGTCAATACAAAATCACAAGAGAAATTTTGCTTTAAAACATTACCTCTATTTCTGTAGAATTTGTCTACTAATTATTTGCCTGTTCTAACAGACATCATAAAATTGTACTACGTCCTGCCACAGCGTGATTTAATATAGCAAATCAAAGTTTAAATGAACTTAGTCAAGTCAGATCAAGCGTTTTTTTTCTAAGAAGTATCCGTCAAGGGGTTACATGTGTATAGAAGAGCAACTTCAAAAAGTTGCTCGATTTTGAGTCTTCTCGAAAACCTCTCTGTTCTTAGTTTGAAGAGGTATTAAAACTGCATAACACAGAGTAGTTTGTGGGTGTGTTATGCAGTTTTTAATATTTTA
>Ga0123354_10013785_pt1 | contig 12569 bp, 11 predicted proteins | sample TergutLab28metaG_2_FD_97872 | JGI IMG/M metagenome (GOLD analysis project Ga0123354, IMG submission 97872) | Labiotermes labralis P4 segment gut microbial communities from Petit-Saut dam, French Guiana - Lab288 P4 | ecosystem: Host-associated > Arthropoda: Insects > Digestive system > Gut ... | reverse complement strand
TCCACCACCGGTACACCGTTGTCGAGCTTGGTCGTCTGAGCGGCTGGCACGCCGGAACGATGCAGCGCGCCGGTAACTACCACCTCGACGGGCTTGGCGGTGCTCCACTGGTTGAGCCACAGATCGGCGGGCGAGCCAAGTTCGACCCATACCGAGTCGCAGACTTGGCCGGTGGCGTCGCCGGTCGGTTCGGGGATCGTCTCGTCTTTCGCTTTGGACTTGATGGTCAACTCCATCTGGGTGACGTGGGTCTCCATAGTCTGGCCGAACTTGTCGGCTACCGACGCGGCGATCAGCGGCTTCACCGCGTCGGCCTGGTGGTCGCGGTCGATCCGCCACACCCACACGCCGTACTGCGACGTGGGAACGGTGAATCCCGCCGGGGCCTTGACCGTTACCGGGTCGCGGCCCGAAGTCGGCAGGGTGACGTTGACGCTGGCGGTTCCAAGGACGGTCGCGTCGGCGGGCGGGGTGTCGGCCAGGATGAAGCTGGAGGCTGACCCGGCATAGTAGGTGCCTTCAAGCTTCACGGTGACCGGTTGGCCGTCTGTGCCGGACATCCACTGGTCGGCCTTGTCGGGCAGCGACAGGGTGATCGTGTCGTCGGGTGCCTCGCCTTTCGGCTGGTACTGGTCGGGCAGGGTCGAGGCGACCGCGATCCGCATCGGTACGGTGAACCGCTCCGTCGTGGAGGAGTAGTCGTCGCAGAACGGACCGCTCTTCGGCAGGTACTTGGCGTTGTCGCCTTGGTAGGCGGCGTCCAGGCACCAGCGCACCGAGTAATGCCCCGAGCCAGGGTTTGCAGGCAGCGGCACCTCGGACGTGGCCCACGTACCGGGACCGGGCAGTGTCACCAGCGTCGGACCGCCCGGCAGGACGGTCGCGCCATCAGGCAGCGTCTTCGACGGTGCCAGCGGAGTAGAGGCGCGGACGATCTCACCGGATGCGACCATCGGGAAGTACGTCTTCGGCTGAGTTTGGATCGGGTCCGCCCAGTCCTTGACTGGCCATTGTGTTCCGCCGACAGCCTCAGCCTTCACCTTGTCAGGGACGGTCTTCGCGCCGGCGGCGAGTGCGGTTTGTTCGATGACGGTGGCTACTTGGGGCTGCCATTTCGTCTCGGTCGCTTTGCCGGTGCCCTGGCCACTGACCGTCGTGTACAGCGGGGTGGCGACCCGCTGCTTGGCCCCGCCGTCGCCATGCAGCACGTAACACGACTGCGGCACATCGGCCACGCTCATCGTCACCGCTACGGGTTCGTCGGCGATCAACGGGTGGCGCGGCACCAACGGCACCGACTTAGCAGCCGTTCCGGTCGTGACGGCGATCGTGTTCGTGCCGTTGCTGAACGTCGCGTTCGGTGTCGTGATTGTCAGCGTCGCCGTGAACCCGTCTGCAAAATGGGAGTCGGCGCGGCTGGTCTCACCGGCCCGGACGAGCCCGTACCAGACCGTCAGGTTGTCGGCATCCACGTCGACCAGCGCGTCGCGTGGTCCGCCGTTGCGTTGCGCCTCGGCCGCCAGGTTGTTGTACAGATCGGGGTGGCTGACGGGAATGCCATCGTGATACTGGCCCCGGATGAACTGCGACACCGTGGCGGCGGTCGCCGGGTCGGTGGTCTTCAGGTAACGGGCCAGCAGATAGGCCGCCTGAGCCACATGGTCTGGTGTGCCGGAAGCGCCCGTTTGCCCGCAGACCTTGGTGCCGTTGTCGTCGATCGTGTCGGGGGCTGGCACGCCGGGATCGACGCAATACCCGTAGACGCCCTCGATCAGAATGTTGCCCCAGTACGTGTGATTGCCGTTCCAGGTGCCGTCCTCATGGGTCGGGTACTCGGCGGCGGCCTGTGCTGGGGCGGTACCCGCGACCAACGAGCCGAAGCCGATGGCAATTGCGGTCAGCATCAGCAGCGGCGCGCGCCACCAGCGCCGGGTGGCCTGGTGTGGCCGGGTAGATGAGTTGTGGTTCATCAGAAGTTCCTTCTCCAAGCCGTCCGGCCTGGCTAGCCGTGGACCCCCGAACCTGGGAGCCGCTTACGACCTGAAGGTGCGCCGATCTGACCATCGGCAGGTAGCGCGTACCTGAAGTGCATGGACGAACGACTCGCGCGCATCGAGAAGGACATCGCCAAAGCGCTCAACAACGGCGACCTGGCGCGGGTCCGCAGACTGGCGAAGCAATGGAGCCGCCTGTGGCTACTGAACCGGGTGAAGCAGCATGGCTGAGATCAGCGCCGACCAAGTACACCAACTGCTGACTGGCACCCACGAGTTCCTCACCAGCGCCGAAGCCGCCACCAAGGCTCGCGACGCCCTCGGCATCCTGTTCCTCGACGTGGCCCGAAAAGCCAAGGTCGGGTTGCGCGACCTGTCAGCGGTGAGCGGCCTCCATCACGCGACCGTACGAGCGATGATCCAACGGGCCATCCGCCCCGGCCTGCCCGACGGTTTCGAGCAACCAGAACTACCGATCTACGCGGACCTCGCCGGTGCCGCCGGGGATGTTGTTGCAGTGCCAAAGCCGACCAGTGGTGCCCAGACCATGTCGGCGGCACCGAGTTGGAGACCCTCAACCCTGCTGACGATGTAGGCGTGCCGAATGAGGTTAGCGACCCATTCTCTGTCACCTGATTGTCACCCGGTCCACCCAACCAGGATGCAGAAAACACGTCAGGATGCAGAAGTCACCGCGTAAACCGCCCTCTGCCAAGCCCATTTTGACGTTCGCAACGAACAGGTCACGGGTTCGAGTCCCGTTAGCTCCACCAGATGCCGCTTACTCGAACCACCGACCTGTTCAGGGTGTCTTCGGTCTGGATGCGGTGGTTTGTTGCCAACGTGATCTTGGGGTGAGCCGAGCCTCAATATGGTTCCCGACTATCTGACGAACGCCAGTGCATCTGCGTTGTCCGGCCTGGTCGTCCTGTTACCGCCAGAGGATGGCGCTGGGGTACTGATGGGCGGCGAAGACGAGTTCGACGAAGCTTGGGGTGCAGTGCGCAGAATGTGCCGTTGACGATCATCGCCAGAATCTCGTCCAGGCCAGCCCATCGCACGGACTGGACTTCCTCTGATTGCAGAGTCAGCCTGGACAGATCGTTGTCGGGCAGGTCGGCCAGGTAGATGTCGAAGAAGGCATCCGGGTGAGTGGCGGTGATCACAGGTCTTTGGCCGGTGAAGTCGACGCTGATGCCGAGTTCCTCGGCCAACTCCCGCGACGCAGCCTGTTGCGATGTCTCCCCGGATATGACCGCTCCGCCCGCTGACAGATCCCATCGACCAGGGTCAATGCTCTTGCCCGCAGCCCGCTGCTGGATCAGTACTTCGCCCGACGGGTTGAACAGGCAGATGTAGACGTCCCGGTAGTACTCGCCAGGGCGCAGGGTGGCCGTCGGATCGCCGTCGGTGGCGCGGGCGACAGTACGTCCCGTGGGCGACCCGCCCTCGTCGAGCACATCCCACATCTCGACATCTGGCGCCATCATTCGTACCTGCCGTTGCGTTCGACGTACTGGTGCACGCCCTCCCAGCGCCCGGCCAGTGCCTGGGCGAAGAACACCGGGAACAGTTTCACGCCGCTGTTCAGGTCGCCTTGCCTGACCCAGACGAGCCGCTCCGACTCGCCGTTTAGCCCAGACGAAGCGCAGCACGGGTCGAAGTCGGTGGGTGCGTCAACCCAGTAACACAAACAGACCTGATGCCACTCATGTCCGTCCCAGCCGTGGAAGAACGACTGTTCAATGGCCGCCAGGCCTCCTATCGGCAGATCGGTGCCCGTCTCCTCGCGTAGCTCGCGGGCGAGCGCCTCCTGTGCGGTCTCGCCGAATTCGACCGCGCCGCCGACCGAGTACAGATAGTCCACCGTGTCGTTCGTCGCCATCAGAAGTTGGGTGTCCGCCTCGCCGTCGCCGACACGGAGCAGGACGATCCCAGCGGCGCGCAGAACATATCTGCCGTTCGCCCCGATGGGAAGCCGCAGGTCAGAAGCCATGCAATCAGCCTATCAGCCAAACGGAAGGCCTGGGCATAAGGCGCGTACACGCTGCCGACGACCGGGAGCCCTCCTGCGGCGCCGGCCCGGCCAGCCAGTCCAGGAACCGGCCCAGTTGGGCCGAGTGAGCCCGGTCCGGGCGCGACCGTGACGTCGACGCCCCATACGCCGTGCACCGCCACCGGGTCTTCCCCGCGCTTCAGTGCTTGACGAAAACACCGTCGCTGTTCACGCCGAAACAGGGTGCGCCGCCACCGAGAACAACCAGTCGCTGCGGGGCTTGCCGCGACCACCGGTTTCCCAGGAGTTGTCGCGAGCAACCCCGTCAATGTCGATTGTCATCCAGGTCGACCTCGTCGGCCCACTCCAGGCGATCCTTGCTCCAGCCTTCGAGGAGGTCTTGTACCTCGACTGCGGGATCGGTCTTGTTCCAGCCGCTGAGGACCTCGGCAAGGTAGAAGAAGACCATGTGGTAACAGAAGTAGGCGATCCGCTCCGTCTTCAAAACATAGTCAACCCCGTGCCGCTTGAGGGCGTCGTTGAAGAGTACCCGCGCCCACGGTTTGGTACACATCACCCAGGCGTCCCGTTCGGGTGGGGCCAACTGGATTTCGTCCCAGTCCACGATGTGGCAGTGGTCGCCGTCCGTCATGAAGTTGCCGCCGGCGTCGCCGTGGGTTGCGTAGAACCCAGACTCGTCGCCCCGGCAGATCGCAGCCAGTCTGTCGAGACGGCGGATGCGCCGTTCGATGATCTCCCGGTGGGCGTTCAGTACCCGGTCGACGGGGGAGCCGCGTTCGAGGCCCGCCCACCTCGCCAAGAACTGGCTGGCGGTGTTGCCGCTGAACTGGAAGCGCGGGATCGCCACGTTGCCGAGGGGGACCGCGTACACCTGCGCCAGCAGGTCGTACTCGGCGGGTTTCGTCTGGTCCGTCTCGGCGTTGTGGCCCGGGACCCAGTCGAACACCGCGAGCGTGCCGTCGTCGAGATCGGCGAACAGGCGGTCGTCGGCCGTACGGATCGGGCGGGGTATGAAGTTGATGCCTTGACTGGACAGATGATCGAGTACGGGAAGGCTCTCGCGCAGCCGTTGCTGGTGGCCGGTGAAGTCCAGTTTCACGAAGTAGTCGCCCGCGGGGCTGGTGATCCTCCATGTTTCCGCGTACCAGCCCCGAGGAGCGACCGTGAACCCCGTGATCGGCAACCCAAAGTCATGGCGGATGCGGTCCTGGAGGCGCTGAAGCCAGGCCTCGTCCCGCGATGCGATGAGCGCTGCCGACGCCTCGCCGCGACTGGCCGCGAGAACCGACAAACCACCCATGCCAGCCAGTCTAGATCAGCCCGATGCCGGTCTGGAGGCCCCCGGCGCACCGGTTCAGAAGACGACCAGCCGCGAGCCGGTAAGCTGGGGGCGCGGTCGTGGGGCGAACCGCGTCGTACGCGGAGGCCCAAGGCCTCGTCGAGTCTGATCCCTTCATCGCGGAGGGCTACGAGACGTACTCTCTGCGAACGCTTGAGGTCGCCGACGCGTCGACGGGGTACTGAGGACGCCGTTCATCGGGTACCACGCGCTCAACTCTCCGGAACCCGCCGCGGCGTGGTTCATTCCACGCTCTTCAGCGATTCCACCATGTCGATCCGGCGGATCTTGCTCCGCAGGAGTTGGTTGGCCGCCATGGTGAAGGCGAAACCGAGCGCGATCGCGTACAGCACCGACAGTGGCGACACCACCAGAGGTACCATCATCGTGTTGGAGACAACGGCCCGGATGATGAGCCACAACATGCCGACGCCGACCGGAATGCCGATCACCGCGCCGAATCCGGTGATGATCAGGTTCTCGCGGAAGACCAGCCGGTTGACCTCGCCCCGGTGGTAGCCCAGCACTTTCAGCGTCGCGATGTCGCGGCGTCGCTCGAAGATGTTGATGGCGCTGATGTTGTAGACGACGGTCAGGGCGAGTACGGCCGATGCCGCGATCATGATCCACACCATCGAATTCAGAATTCCCATCTCGGACGACCAGGCATTGGCCAGGTCGGTTTTCGTGATCGCCTGGCTGACGGCTTTGTTCTGGCCGAGCGTGGTGGTCAGGCTGGCGACCGTACTGGGCGAGGTGCCGTCGGTCGTGGTCAGGAGATACGTTTGCACCGGCATCGTGACCCCGAGGGCCGCGAGGTAATCGAAAGACGTGTAGATATCCTGCTCCAGGTACTGCACGCCGATGCCAGCGACCCTGACGGTGACCGGCGCCGGTTCACCACCGATGGGAGCCACGGTCAGCGTCACCGAGTCGCCGATGACCAGGCCGTACTTCTGGGCGAACAATTGGGGGACGATCACCCCGTCAGCGGGGAAACCAAGCCTCACGCCACGGCCGTCGAACAGCGCGATAGCGGTCGAACCGGCGTCCAGTGCCGTCAGGTTGGTCGACACCACCTGCCCATCCGCGCTGAATGAGGCGGGCAGGCTGCCCTGCGGCGCGGCCGACGCGATGTTCGCGTCAGGCAGCGGGAAAGCCGTTCCCGCCGGTACGGGCGAAGCCAGCGTCACGGCGACGTCGTACTGATTCATCGTGTCGAACCGAGGGCCGAGCACGTTGCCGATGCTGTCGAGGAAGGAGAAGGACGCCAGCAACAGACCCACGCAGCCGATGATGCCGATGGACGACAGCAGGGCGCGGCCCTTGTTGAGGAACAGGTTGCGCCAGACGAGTTTGGAGCCGTACGTCAGGTGCGCCCACAAAGCGGTGCGTTCCAGCAGAATCGGCCGGGTCGTCCGAGGCGGTTTCGGCCGCATCGCGGCTGCCGGCGCCTCTTTCAAAGGGCGGCGGACGGAGAACAGCGTCGCCGCGATGCCGAAAGCGAACGCCAGCAGGGTCGCCACGACGATATTGGGGGCGAACCCGGTCGGGTGCATCGCCGGCATGGTGTAGTACGCGGTGAAGATCATCTGGATTCCCGGCATGACGCCGAACAGGCCTGCGACGATGCCGAGCACGCAGCCGACCAGGCAGGTCAGCAGCGTGTAGCTCAAGAAATGGAAGGTGATGAGTTTGCCCGAAATGCCGAGAGCCTTCATGTTGCCGATCTGGTTGCGCTGCGTCTCGACGTTCTTCGACATGCTGATGAAGATGATCGCCGCGGCGACCACGAAGAACAGCACCGGGAAGACGGCGCCGATCTGCCCGTACTGGGTGATGTCCTGGTCGAGCATCGTCCAACTGAGCAATTGCGTACGGTCGAGGATGATCCCGTTACCGGTTGGCAACGCGATCTGGGCGATCTGCGACCGCAGTTGCGCCAGATCGGCCCCCGGCTGCGCTTTCACGACTATTTGGTTGTCGGCCACGGCGGGGAAGAGGCTGGTACTCACGAACAACGCCCCGTACGTCAGATGGTCCGGCTGGGAGGTGACGTCCTTGGCCAGGTAGAGGTACTCGGGGCTGTTGAAGACGCCGGTCACGTCAAGGCTGTAGGCGGTACGGCCGACGGTGACGTTGAGCGTACTGCCGATGCCGAGGTGATTGGCTGCGGCGTAGCCCCGGTCGATGGCGCACTCATCCCCGGCCTGCGGCAGGCGGCCGGCGTCCATGGCGGGGATGTTCACCGTCGGGTCTGGCGAAATGGCATGAACGGTAAAGGTGTGCGTGCCGGACGTACCGGTCAGGGAAATTCGGCCGTCTGCCGCCGCGACACCGGGTAGGTCGCGGATCTGGTCGACGGTGGTGTCGTCAGCGCTGGGTACGGTGACCCAGAAATCCGCCAGTTTTTGGGTGGCGTAGAAGTCGTCGATATTCTGGCGGACGCTGCCCGAGACCGACATCATGCCGACGTAGCAGGCGACCCCGATCATGATGACGACCGTGATCGCGACGTATTGGCCGGCGCTGTGGCGGATATCGCGCAACAGTTTGAGGAATAGGTAGCGCATGGTGGCCACCTACCATTCGATCTGTTCGATGGGCGTCGGGGTTGGGTTCACTGTGATGTCCTCGATGGCGCCGCTGCGTACGCGGATCACCTTGTCGGCCATCGCGCCGATCGCCGTGTTGTGGGTGATGAGGACGACGGTTTTGCCGTAGTGCTGGTTCACGTTCGCCAGCAGGCGAAGTACGGCCTTGCTGGTGGCGTAATCGAGGGCGCCGGTTGGCTCGTCGCACAGCAACAGCAGTGGGTTTTTGGCCACCGCGCGGGCGATGGCGACGCGCTGTTGCTCGCCGCCGGACAACTGGGCCGGGAAATTGCGCAAGCGATCCGTCAGGCCGACCATGCCCAGGACTTCCGTGGCGTCCAGATGGTCGGGGCAGGTCTCGGCGGCGAACTCCACGTTCTCCAGCGCGTTCAGGTTGGTGATGAGGTTGTAGAACTGGAAGACGAAACCGACGCTGAATCGGCGGTAGTCGGTCAGTTTCTTCTCGCTGTAGCTGGCGATGTTCTCGCCGTTGACGATGATCTCGCCGCTGGTCGCCGTGTCCATCCCGCCGAGCATGTTGAGGATGGTGGTTTTGCCGGCCCCGGAGGCGCCGAGGATGACGGTCATTTCGCCGGCTTCGATGCTGAAGTTGGCGTTCTCAACGGCGTGAATCGTCACCTCGCCCAGATGGTACGTTTTGCAGACGTCGTGGAACTCGATCAGCGCGCTCATGACGTTTCCTACTCGAATAGCGAGTCGACGACTGAGTCGATGATGAAATCGACCGACTCCCGCGTGTCGCCCGGCAGATAATCCTGACGGGCGACGGACGTCAGCAACAGGTCGATGATCCGCGTGACGGATTCGCTGTCGCGCGTGGGCTTGAGGCCGTACTGCTGGACGATGTCGGCGATGCGTACCATGTCGGCGCGGAAATCTTGCTCGATGTACCCGGGGGGTAACTTGCGCATGATCACGGGCCATTCGGCCCACATCGACGTCAGCCAGGGCATGCCCGACATGGCTGTGACCATCGCCTTGAGGCTCTCGGCGACGCCCCGCTTGCCTGGAAAGGCCGACATGGTCGTGTGGAAGAGCTCGACCAGCTCCTGTTGGTACGCCTCGGCTGTGGCGACGAACAGCAATTCCTTGGAGCTGTAGAACTGGTAGAACGCCCCGGCCGAGATGTTGGCCAGTTCCGCCAGCTCGCGTACCCCGGTCTTCTGGTAGCCGTAACGGCTCCAGCACTGCTTGCAGGCCTCGATGAGATTGGTACGGATCAAGTCCCGTTCGCGGTCGGTGAAACTCTTGGCCATGACTACCTCCTATTAACATGTGAACATACACGCATAATTGTTCATATGTCAATCTGGGGCTGGGACGTCATTCCTGGGTAGAGATCGGAGGTGGCCCGATTTCGAGCTTATGCGTCTCTGGGCTAGGCGGCCTCTGCCATCTGGGATACCCGGCCCGGTGACACGCCCAGCAGGCGAGCCGTATCCCTCACCGAGTATCCAGCAGCGGTGAGAGCGTTCGCCGACTGGCGGGCATCGATGTTCACGGCGGCTAGGGCCTCGGCGGCTTGGTGGCGCCGTACGCCGATGCTCGCGGCGGTGGTCACCACTTGGGGCACGCCGTGGTAGTGGTAGTCGATGGCCATGCCGGCTTCGACGCCGTCGGGCAGATCCTCCGCGGCGGCGATCGCTTCGCGGATGTAGGTGTCGAGTTTGGTGAGGGTGCGGGCGAAGGTGTGGGCCGTGGGCGCCTCCCGGGCCTCGGCTGTCCACACTCCGTCGTCGTGTCGTACGTCGACAGTGTAGGTGGTGGTCATGGTGTTGTCAGCCATCCTTTCCCTAGGGCTGGTGTGAGGTCGCGCTCAATGGCGCGGAGCGTGCGCGGGTCGATGTCTCCGGAGTGTTGGGGGACGACGGTGGTGGCTGTCGTTCCGTCGTCTAGCGTGACGCGGTAGACGCGGTGGCTTCCCCGTTGGCGTAGGTTGATGCCACCTAGCCGTTCGATCCGGTTGTTCACTTCCCGCGTCCTCATAGTTTAAGTATCGTTACTAAACAGTGTGAGTGTCAAGCGACTAAACGCGAATGTGGCCCGTAGCGAAGAAAAGTGCCACCAAACCACCGGGCGCCGCCGGGTAGCACGCCGCCCCACACCTCAGGCGCTATGTATAGCTATGTGTAGGTATGCATAGCCCTCTGGCTAGCCATTTCTCGTACCCCCAGTGGGATTCGAACCCACGACCTACAGATTAAAAGTCTGCAGCTCTACCGCTGAGCTATAGGGGCAACAGATTATCAGTCTAGTGGCTGGGTACTGGGCGGCGCGAACTGCAGGGGATCACCGGCCTCGCCGGCCTACGTGCCGTTGAACTCGTTGGTGAACGCGGCGCCGGCGTCCGTACCCTGTGGAATGAGTCCAACCGCCGCCATGATCTGGGCCATCTGGTCCCACTGCGCCGGGTCGAAAGGCGGCGAGAGCTGGCCGTTCGCGTCCACGAACAGCGCCGTCGTGGCCGGCAGCACCTGCTTGGCGGTGGCGAGCGTGTCGCCGTAGAAGCTGGGAATGTACGCGGCCGCGATGGACAAGGTGGTGGCTTGGTCGTTCAACGCGGTGTCCATGCCCTGTTTCATGCCGGCGATGACTGTACGGACAACGTCCGGATGAGCCGTGGCGTACGAACCGGCCACCCCCAGGCAGATGCTGACCAGCGGTAGGCCGGGATCGATCACAGTGACCGGGAAACCAGCCTGCTGGAAGCTGATGACGTCGGAGTTGGAGAATCCCACTTCGGCGTCCACTTTGCCGGTGGTCAGGGCGGCTTGCTGGGTGTAGCCGATCTCGGTGATCGTCACGTCCGACTCGGTCAGTCCCGCCTGTTTGAGCGCGACGAGCAGGGCGAACCAGCTTTCGCCGAACTTGCCGGGGATGCCGATGCTGTGGCCGCGCAAGTCCGACACCGACCGGATGGGCGAACCTTGCGGCACGATGATCCGCGCGGGGTACTGGCTGTAGTACGACGCCACGGCCACGATGTCGATGCCCTGGGCTCTGGCCTGCAGAATCTCGTCACCGCCGGCGACGACGAACTGCTCGTCGCCCGCCGCCAGGGCGGTGAACAAGCCTTCCGACGCGCCGTGGTGGCGCAGGCTGATCGACGCGGTGGTGGTGTCGAACCCGTTGTGGTCGGCGACGTAGAACGGCGCGAACTGGATGTTGGGGATGTACGTGAGTCCGATGACCGCCGATGGGAGAGTCGCCGCTCCGCCCGGTGCGACCGCGGCCGTACATCCCGTCAGACTGGTGGCGATGAGGGCCACACCGGCGAGTACGGCGACCCGCCACTGTACGCGGGTGGGATTCGTATGACGGGTCATCGGTTGCTTTCTGGTTGGGGGGAGTTGAGATTGGACCACCGGCGCTCGGCCATCGACACGATGGAGTAGATGGCCGCGGCGATCAGCGCCAGGACGATGATGGTGGCGAACATGTCAGCGGTGCTGAACGAGTGGTACTGCGCGAACAGCAGGGACCCCAGTCCCGTACCGCCCATGACCATCTCGCCGACGACGGCGCCGGTCACCGACAAGGTGAAGCCGTTGCGTACCCCGCCGAGAATGGCGTGCAGCGCCAGCGGTACCTCGATGAACGTCAGGAGGGACCAACCGCGCGCGCCATCGACCTGCGCCGCGGCCAGGATGTCGGTGTCGATGTGGCGGAATCCGATCACCGAGCTGACCAGAATGGGGAAGAAGACCATCAGCGCGCACAGGGCGACGATGCCGCCCAGCCCGTATCCCACCCAGATGACGAGCAGCGGTGCCAGGGCGACGGCCGGGATGGCCTGGGTGGCGCCGAGGAAGGGCAGGACGGCCGCCGAGACGAGTTTTGACCGGTAGATCAGGACGGCCAGCGGCAGGGCGACGATGAACCCGGCGACGCACCCGAGCAGGGCTTCGCTGACGGTCACCCCGATGTACGCCCACATGTCGCCCCGGGCGATCAGCCCATTGTACAGCGAGCGGGCGACCGCGCCTGGTGTGGGGAGCAGATAGCGTGGGATGGTACCGGGCGCGGTGGTGAGCCACCAGCCGAGCAGCAGGATCAGCCCGAGGCAGACGGGTGCGACGACCGTCACCCACGACCAGCGCCGGGTTGGCATCGGTACCTCCTTCCACCACGGACCAATCGGTTCCGGGGCAGGGGAGCGGACGCCGGACGCCCGCATACGCACGGCAGGCGCCAGCAGTACCGATTCCTCCCATCCAGACTGTGACTGTCGGTTCTGGATTCTCACCAGATCGGCCCCGGGCGTGCGCCTGGGGTTCGCGGACTTGGGGCTGTTACGTCGTAGAGAAAACGCCCATCACCGCCGGTTCGGAGTTTCACCGACCCCGGAATTGGTATGTTCCATGGTACCCCGGGGTTTTGGCAGAACTCAATTTGCTGTCGGCCGGGTCTGTCGGGGGCGCGAATCGGGCGTTTGGGGTACGGGATCCCCCGGTTGGCGCCCCGCTAACGCGGCCGGGGGCGCGAATCGGGCTGGTTGTCCGTCCGAGACCCCGCTTGGTGCCCCGTGGAGGTTTACGGGGGCGCGGTTTGCGTGGCTTTGGGTTCTGCGCCAGGCGCTGGGTCGCGTGGTGGCGTGTTGCGGG
>Ga0123354_10013782_pt1 | contig 12570 bp, 12 predicted proteins | sample TergutLab28metaG_2_FD_97872 | JGI IMG/M metagenome (GOLD analysis project Ga0123354, IMG submission 97872) | Labiotermes labralis P4 segment gut microbial communities from Petit-Saut dam, French Guiana - Lab288 P4 | ecosystem: Host-associated > Arthropoda: Insects > Digestive system > Gut ... | reverse complement strand
GTTCGCGCACGCGATATAGAAACCTTTTATTCCTTCAGCGGCAACATCGCGCCTGATAAGTTTGAAATTGTCGCGGCCTCTGTTTCCGCGAAAATTAACCGAATTTATTATGAAGAAAACGATACCATACTTAAAGACAGCAATATCATGCGCTCCCAGGCGGGGCAGCTGTTTGAGGCCCCCATCAACGGCACAATCACGGACATCTACATTGAAGCGGATGATTCGGTGAAACCCGGCGATCCTCTTTTCCGCGTGGCGTCCTATGATAAGCCCATTGTCATCATCTCCATTGATGAATACGATATCGGATCCATTACCATAGGCGAACAGGTTACGGTATACATTCAAGCCATGGACCGAACCTATACCGGCGTGATAGACAAGGTGGACAAGGAAGCCACCATCACGGGCAACGTGGCTTATTACAGCGCGAAAATAGCCATCGAACAGGACGGGTATGTGCGCATGGGAATGACCTGTGAAGTGGCGGTTCCCAAGCAAAGCGCCCTCAACGCCGCCACCATATCGCTAAGCTCCGTAAAGTTTGACGAGGACAATAAACCGTTTATTTATACCTATAACGGAAACCAAGAAGTGGTAGCCGAGTACATCACCTTGGGCGTTAACAACGGAACCTATACGGAAGTGTTGGAAGGGCTCAAGCTCGGAGAAACGGTATTGATACCCAAAAACAACGCGCCCATGTTCATGGCTTTTCAAAATATGCGGTTTCGATAGGGCCGGAGGCAAGGCATGAGCAACACCATTTTAGACATGCGTGACATTAACAAGATATACCTGATGGGCGAGGAAGAAAGCCATGTCTTGAAGGATGTGACGTTAACGATTGAGCGAGGCGAGTTTGTAGCGATTTTGGGCCCGTCCGGGTCGGGCAAAACGACGCTGATGAACATCATCGGCTGCTTGGACACGCCCACTTCCGGCGCTTACTTTTTAAACAACCGAGAGGTTTCGGGCCTGGACGAGGGAGAACTGGCCGCCGTACGCTCTAAGGATATCGGCTTTATTTTTCAATCGTTTCAACTGCTGGCCAGGCTGAACGCCTTAAAGAATGTGGAGCTTCCCCTCATTTACGGCGGCCTCTCGCCGCATAAGCGCCATGCCATAGCCGAAACCACGCTGACACGCGTCGGGCTTCAGGATAAACTGTATCATTTTCCAAACCAGTTATCCGGCGGGCAGCAGCAGCGCGTCGCCATTGCCCGCGCGCTGGCTAATAACCCCACTATTTTGTTGGCGGACGAACCGACCGGCGCGCTGGACCAGCATACCGGTCGGCAGGTTTTAGCCCTGTTTCATGAGCTGAACGATGAGGGCCACACCATTATTATGATAACGCATGACATTTCCATCGCCAAAAAGGCAGGGCGCATTGTAGAAATACTCGACGGCAGGCTGTCATGCCGGGAGAGGGACATTTATGTTTAGGGAAAGCTTTGTCATGTCCCTGCAAAACATACGCGGCAATAAAATGCGGTCCTTCTTGACGATGCTGGGTATTATCATCGGCGTGACGGCCATCATCGCGCTGATTACCATCGTGACCGGCGTCACCAACGAGGTGACCTCCCGGTTTACCGAGCTGGGCGCGGGCAAGATTAACGTGCGCGCCAACGGTACGGTACTCAAACGCGGCATCACCGAGAGCGATATGCAAAAGCTGTCTCAGATAGAGAATATCGCGGGCGTTTCACCGAACGTGTCGCTGACGCTTCCCGTTTCTAACGGCGGCACGCTGACCGATGATGTCATCATAGAGGGACGCAGTGATATCTACTTTAGGAATAACGACGTTATCGCCGCGGGACGGCCTTTGTCCCCTGTGGATATGGACCCGCACAGCCGCGTCTGCGTTATTAACGCCGAGGCCGCGCGTGAGTTCTTTTTACAGCAAAACCCGCTGGGCGGGCGTTTGGTAATCGGAGGCTTAAACTATACGGTTGTGGGCGTGCTGAAGGATAGTGACAACGACGTGATGTCCCAGATGAACCGTATGATGAACTCCGCCGGAAAAATAAACATTGTCATCCCCTATAAGGCCGCGCTGCGTATGACCGGCATGGGCAATATCACCTCTTTAGAGCTGTATATGACAGATACCGGGCAATCCGAAGAAACCATGCGGCAAATAGAGATGGTGCTGGATCAAGCGTTTAACTTTAAGGATAACAGCTATTCGCTGATTAACCTGGACAGCCTTTTGGATACTATGAACACCATTACGTCCATGATGACGACCATGCTGGCGGGTATTGCCGCTATCGCGCTGCTGGTGGGCGGCATTGGCATCATGAACATGATGCTGGTTTCCGTCACGGAACGCACGACCGAAATTGGCCTGCGTAAGGCGCTGGGTGCGAAACCGTCCATTATTCAAACACAATTTTTGATGGAGTCGGTCGTCTTGAGTTTGCTGGGCGGGCTGATTGGCATTTTGCTAGGCAATTTGATATCCTATGTGGTGGCTTATCTCATCGGCTTTACGTTCGTTATGTCCGTTGACGCCGTCGCCATTGGATTCTTCTTTTCCGCGGGCATCGGCGTCTTATTCGGATGGGCGCCCGCGAACAAGGCATCCCGCTTAAACCCCATCGACGCGCTGCGCAGCATGTAGCCTGCCCAAAAGCGTCACGCAGCATGAAAGAGGCTTCCCATGTTTACTGTTTTATTGGCGGAAGATGACAGGAACCTAAATAAGATGATGTCCGCCTATCTGCGTATGAACGGATATCAGGTGCTGAGCGCCCTTGACGGTGAAGAAGCGCTGACATTATTGGACAGCCATAAACCGGATTTGGTGATTTGCGATATTATGATGCCGCGCATGGACGGATACGAGCTGACGCGTGAATTGAGGGACGCGTTTCCGGAACTGCCCGTCTTGATTGTGACCGCCAAGGATACCATTGGCGATAAGCGCAGCGGGTTTGTCGCCGGTGCGGATGATTATATGGTAAAGCCCATTGACCTTGACGAGTTGGGTATGCGCATCACCGCGCTGCTTAGAAGAAGCCGTATCGCCACCGACCGGATCATTCATTTGGGAGAAACGGAACTGCATTACGATTCTTTGAGCGTCAAGCGGGGAGAAGAAAAACTGCAACTGACCAAGAAGGAATTTCTGCTGCTGTTTAAACTGCTCAGCTATCCCGGACGTATCTTTACCCGCCAGCAACTGATGGACGAAATATGGGGTATGGACGCGGAAAGTGATGAGCGAACCGTTGATGTGCACATTAAACGACTGCGGCAAAAATGTGAAGGTTTCCCCGAGTTTACCTTAGAGACGGTGCGGGGATTGGGCTATAAGGCGGAGAAAAAAGAATGAACCGTTTTGCTCCATATCATCGCATTTTATGGAGGGCGCGGCTGGTGCTGATATGCGTCGTTTTCGGCGCGCTGTCCCTGTCCGTTGTTTTTTCACTAATCTATTCCAGCGGCGATGTACTGCAGGAGTCGCTTGAGAATGAGCTGGCGGTGGTTGGTTTCGCGCGCGAGCTGTATGAAAAAACGTCGTTACGCGTGCCGGAAATAGCCGTTATGTGCACCAACAACCTGATGCGTACCCGCATCATGGACAGCGCGTCTCATGCCCGTCTGCCGGCTGATATAGCCTATCACCTGCAACAAGACGGGTTTGTCACCCTGCCTTACTCATTGACGGATAATCCCGTTACCCTATTCACACTGGGAGATACCTTATTGGAGGTGCGGCCTCGATTAAGCTCCAGCCTGCTTCAGAGGGCTTTTTTCCGTATTCTGGCTACGGCCTTGTCGGGATTCTTCTTCCTGTCCGTCCTGGTTGCGTTCGCCGGAGGCCGTATCACGCAGCCCTTATCCGGATTGTCCCGGGCGATGCAACGCGTCGCGCAGGGCGATTTTTCGGTGCGTCTATCGGTAAAGAAAGACAATGAGCTGGGGCTTCTTACAAAGAACTTTAACCGCATGGTGGAAGAACTGGGCAGTATTGAATACATCCAAAAGGATTTTATCTCCAGCGTTTCGCATGAATTTAAAACGCCCGTCGCCACCATATCGGGATACGCCAAATTGCTGCAGAAAATGCCGTCGGGCGAGGAGGTAAAAGAATATACGGACATCATACTGGCTGAATCCCGCAGGCTTTCGCGTTTATCCTCAAACCTTTTGAGGCTGTCCGGAATCGAGCATCAAACGGTTCCGGGCAAGCTTGACTGTTTTTCTTTAGACGAGCAGCTGCGTATGGCGGTGGTGCTTTTAGAACCCGAATGGCGTGAAAAAGAAATCCAGTGGGATTTAGACCTTCTGGACACCAAATACACGGGTGAAGAAGAGCTGCTTAACCAGGTGTGGTTGAATCTTCTTTCTAACGCCATCCGGTTTTCTCCGTGCGGCGGTACCATATCCATCCGTCTTTACGGCACGGACCCCGTGAAGGTGAAGATACGCGATAAAGGCGAGGGAATGAGCCTGCCGGTGCAGGAACGCATATTCGAAAAATTCTATCAGGGAGACCCTTCGCGCAGCGGGGAGGGTAACGGGCTGGGTTTGGCTATTGTGAAGCGCATTGTTGAGCGGTCCGGCGGAACCGTATCGGTTAAAAGCGCTCCCGGAGAAGGCGCTGTTTTTACGGTATCATTACCTCAACCTCAAAAAGCATCCCAGCCTTAGGACGCAAACCCTTCGGCATTCACCCGCTACCGGATGCGTCTTCCCACCATTACCAGCGTTCCCGCTTCAATATGATAGCTGCATGTTGAAAGCATTACGAGTTCATCACCCCAAACGGGCGTGACCCCCGTGTTGTAAAGAGCCGCTCGTTTGATGCGCGCGATAAACTCATTGAAAATTTCTATTTCCGACAGGTCCATGTACTCATAATACTTAAAGTCCACACGGATTTTCGCGTCCTTTGGTCGTCTGGCTTTAAAGACGCTGATAATTTCGTATTCCGCTTCCCGGTTTAAAAAATCGAACTTAAAGACCGGGTGTTTTTGCCAGTAGCCGCGTTCCGTGTAGTTATGCAGCAAGCCGAACATCTCACGGTTATTAATGTTATGCCCATAAATAAGCAGATTGGTGTTTCGTACGCTTACATCACAGCGCACATCCACAAACGGAACCCCGTTTCTGGATTCATTATGCGAAAAATCGTGGTTGAGGTAGTACTCCGGATTATCCTCGCCCGTTTGCATCACGGGGAAGTCTATTTTCGTTCCTTCCACACTCACCCAACCTACAATATCCGGATTGACCGCATAAAGCGCTTTATACTGAGGCAGTATAGGAGCCGCCGTCGGTACAGGGGTGACAAGCGCTTCGGGCGGTACGCCGCTGTTCATTGCCGCGGCGCGGGCCGCGGGGTTATACGGGTCTAAGGAAGCAATGGGATACGGCGTCACCGTAGGGCTGGCCTGGGCACGCGCCGGCCTCGTCATCGGCTCGGGTGTGGTTTGCGGGATATAAATTCCGTCCGGCAGCCGTGTGGGTTCCGGAGCCGCGTCAACGCGCGGCATGTCTTTAGGCGCTTCTAAAGCGGCCGCTTCTACAGCATCGGTTGCGGATGCCGCCGGATGGGTGATAAAAACGGAGGCGTTTGTTTCATGGGTATCCCCCGCCGAGGCCATGGACTGCTGATGACCATCGGGCCAAAGAATATACTCCCCGTCCTCATACGCGGAAGCCGGCGCCGCTGTGACGGGGTTGGTAACCACCGCTGTCACCTGCGGTTCGGGCGGCAAGGTCGGTGCAACTGTCCATTCCGGTTCCGCCGGGGGCGTTTCATTGGTTACCGCCTCATCTATCCGTTCTGTTTCCGTCAAGCTGTCAGCTTCCGGGTCAATGACGCCTCTTAGCGCCTGTACGGCTTCTAAGCTTTTCTGTTCGCGCATTTCGGTTACCGCATCGATAATCAAAACAGCGGACGCATAAATAAAGCCGGCGATAGCCGCCGCCAGTATCAACCGCCGCAGGATACGCTTCAGAACCGCTTCACCACCTTGTTAGATGATGAAAATATTATACATGAAGCCTAATATTTTACAAGTGTATTTCTTTTTTTACTTTTAATGTTTCTTTTATGTTAACACTTATGCATCTAAGCGCCGCCCATGCGAAACACGATACCCACCAGCGCGGCAAGAGCCAGCCAAACCGCCGGATGCAGTTTTTTAAAGACCACAGACAGCGTAAAGAGGGCCGCCGCGAGTAACAAGGCCGGTATATAGACGAGATCCGCCAAACGCCCTGTTTGCGTGTACAACGGAAGCTGCAGCAGCGTGACCTGAAAGACCGCCCATCCCGCCGCCGCTATCAAGCCCATCGCGGCCGGACGAATACCGTCAAACGCCGCGGTAACCAAACGGTTTTCCTTAAATTGCGTGAGTATCCGCGCAATCAGGGTGGCAATGAGTATGGACGGCGCGGTCACGCCTAGCGTCGCGAACAACGCACCCGGAATACCCGCGACGGTAAAACCCGCGTAGGTGGCCATGTTAATAGCGATGGGCCCAGGGGTCGATTCGGATATGGCAATCATGTCCGTTACCTGTTCAGAGCTAAACCATGCGGGTATCCGCTCGGACAAATTATACAAAAAAGGCAGTGTCGCAAGCCCGCCGCCCATGGCAAACAGACCGATTTTGGCAAACTCGTAGAAAAGGCTTAGGTATATCATTCCCGCGCCTTCTTTCGTAAACTGAGTGCCATCCCCACAACAGCCGCGCCGACGACAAACAGAACCGGTGATGCGTTGGTAAAAACGGTCAACGCGAAAGACGCAACGCAGATGAGTATGGATACGGCGTTTTTTAAAGAAGACCGGCTTAATTGTATCAGCGCCTTGAGTATTAACACCATGACACCGGCTCGGATGCCGACGAACGCGTTCTTAACGGCGGGTATATCTTGATAGTGCCCCAGGAGAGCCGCAATGACGATGATGATACACAGTGCCGGGAAGATAATGCCGGCCGAGGCAATCAGCCCGCCCCCGACGCCCATGACCTTGTTTCCGCACAAGGTGGCGGTGTTGATGGCAATGGGGCCCGGCAAGCATTGACTGAGCGCAAAGTAGTCTACCAGGTCCTCCTCTTTCAGCCATCCGTGCCGGCTAACCAGCTCCTTATGCAAAAAGGGCAGCATCGCGTACCCGCCGCCGAATGTCAGCGCACCCACGCGCGCGCAGGATAAAAACAGCGCGACTCCCTTGCGCATATTAGTCGTTTTCCAGCAACTCAACGGTCATGCCGAGCAAGCCGCCCTTAAAGTATGCGTAACGCCCGCCGCCCGAACCGTATTCTCCCTTTTGAACCAACTCAAAACCGGCTTCCTGCATGCGACGGGTATGCTCCGCCATGCCCTTGACGACATAGGCCACATGGTGAAAGCCTTCTCCCTTGCTGTCAAGGTCGTCACGCCATACGGAATGCGCTTCGTTCGGCTGAATGAGTTCAAACTGCGTATTGGGCAGATTGAAAAAAGCCATCAGACAAGCTGCCAACGGCGCGTCTTGACCCAAATACTGCGTACGTGTGGCGGCAAACTCACCGCTATGCACCGTTTGCGGTACGGGCTGCCCCAAAAAACGCGCAAACTCCTGTTTAGATGTTTCGATGTCACGACAAACAAAACCGACTTGGGTGACTTTCAGATCGTCGATGGGTGAAGGCATGCCATTCACTTTCCTTTCACTTTTAAGGTTCAATAAGACAGAACCGTGCCCTGCGTCTTTTAATGACGCACGGCAAGGTACCCGTTCCCGCTACAAAGGATACCATACTCCGGGTAAAGACGCCATAAAAACATTACACCCTTTCAAGCAGCGCCATGATATCCTCAGGCGTATCGGCAAGGTAACGCGCACCGGCGTTTACCAACTCCGATCGGGTTCTGAACCCCCATGTCACGCCGACAGAAACCATTCCCGCCGCGTTCGCGCATGCCATATCAACGGCCGTGTCGCCCGCGTAGAGTATCCGCTCCGGGTTCACCTTCAAGCAGGACGCGATGGTCAAAGCGGCGGCAGGGTCGGGCTTAAGGGGAATATATTCCATTTGGCCGCGAACGATTGAAAAGATGCCCTCGGGAAAATAATGAGCCACGACGGACAGCGTGTTTTGATGCGGCTTATTGGAAAGCACCGCCATGGGAAGATGTAAATCCCGTATTTGCGAAAGCATGCCCTGAATGCCCGGGTAGGGCTGTGTTTTAACCGCGTTAAATTGAGCATACTCCCGGCTGTACAGCGCCTCCGCCTGTTCGGCAAATCCCTTATTATCTTCACCCACCGCGCGATTGGCGAGCATTTTCGCGCCGCTGCCGACAAAATAACGGTAGGCATCATACGGATGTTGGGGTAGGCCCAGTTCACCGAGCGCCCGATTCATGCAATCGGCTATGTCCGCCAGGGTATCCAAAAGCGTTCCGTCTAAATCGAAAAGAACGGCTTGTACCACCCGCATTACCTCCCCCATACGGATTCCGTGCACTATTATACCATGATTACAAAAGGAGATGCTTGGAAACATTGATATTTTAAACAAGGCATTGTATAATCACGAAGGTTTCACGCTGATGTAGCTCAGTAGGCAGAGCACTTCCTTGGTAAGGAAGAGGTCATGGGTTCGAATCCCATCATCAGCTCCATAATAAAAGCTCCGATGTTCAGTCGGAGCCTTTTTTTTGGTATCGATCAATCAAAGCAGAATAACGGCTCTTTTTATTTAAGTGTGTTATCCCCCTTGTCGATTGAAAGCTCTTCCGGTGCACATCCGAGTTCAAGCATAATACGGAGAAGATAGTCAGCACTTGGCGCTTTTAGCCCATACTCCCAATGTTGTACATGGCATTCTACCGTTCCGATTGCTTCGGCGAGCCTCTTTTGCGTGAATCCTTTAGCTTTCCTAATCTCCCGCAACGCGATATTGTTAAAGACCTTCATTATACTTTCTCCTTGTTTATAAACCAGTAACGAGTGACAGCGATCATAGCGACGGCAGATGCCACGAGGGTTAGGATGTTAAGCACATTAAGGTTCCTGTAATCTGTATCAATGAACACCAATAGACACGCGACCATACAAGGGACGACCAACGTTAAAGTTTTCTTTTTCATCGCATCATGGTATGATAGTGGGGTTAGGAATGGGCTTGCGCCCCTCCCCGACCGGGTTACTTGTCCTTCAAGTTCCGACGTATCCAGTAGATTGCCATTGCCAGATACGCTAGGGCTTGAAGGACTCTTACCACTATCTCCATTTCTCTCACCTCCTTTACGCCCTATTTATAACGCTTACTATAATAAGTGTCAAATGTAGCACTAATGATTTCTCAGTATCATACCGGGCGGACGATTTTTCAGGGCAAATAAACAGTATATATATAAGACGGTTATATAATGGAATATAAAGGCATCGGTGCAAATAGATAGTAACAATATTTTCATTGAGAATATGTTTATCAAAGAGAATTGCACTCCTAAAGATATAACAAAAATCGTTTTCAAACAACTTGGTTATTCTCGTTGACACGTTATTTTCTGCCTTTGACTTTTGACACATTTTTCCAGCCTCCCTTGATTTTTACTACACCTGTTTTATACTCGTGGCGGTGGTTGGGGATTACCGCCGCCTGTGGTCACTGTTTGGGCTTCCGGTTAGGCTTCAACGAGATTGTGATTCTTTCCACGGATTCAGTCTCGATTGCCGCCTTTAGGAGTTCAAGCAATTTTTTTCTGCTCTTCGCTCACTTAACCGACAAACACGAAAAAAGAGCCGCCGAAAAGCCGTATTCCGCGATGGATGGAATAAGCGCCATGGGAAGAAACGGATTGGTACCCAAAATAGTACCTATATAAAGATGTAGGTGACAATAAGGCGCATCACAGATATAATTTACACAAGACACCGTGCGGCATCGGTTACGGGATGAACATCGCCCACGACGGACGGTTCCTTCGGTTATACGCCCCTCTTACGCTGACGCCAAACGGAGAGTCATGACCACGACCCTTGCGATGGTGCTTGTACGATTTATTTACCTCTATTCGCAATGGCAACCGCCTACACGACACGGATGACGAGACGATTATGTAAGGAGGCAGGCGCATGAACAGAAGTTTAATCCGGTTCCTATTGATGGTACTCGTTATGCTTTCGCTTTGCTTTGGCGCGCATGCACAGCAAGCCGATTTCATTGGAAAGTGGTACTTAATTACAGTGGACTATGGTGAGGCGATATATAACGCGTCGGATATCGACTATGAAGAGATTTATGAGTTTTTTGAAGACGGTACGGTAACCTTCACGATTAACGGCGTCATCGGGAGCACTGCATGGCGCCCGGAGAACGGCGCGCCCGTGGTGATTTTCAGCGACGCCGAGTTATTGTTCCAGCCAAAGGGGGACAGAATTGAAACGACGAACAGCGGCGTGTTGATGAGCTATGGGCGCGATCCGGGTACAGCGCACAGCAATCAGACCGAAACTGTGGAGTTCGTGCCAAGCGGAGCCATCACCGCTGCCCAGGAGTTCGACTATATGGGCATGTGGCGCCTGACATCTTTTACATACAATGGTGTGACCACTTCAGGCGAAAACATGGGGACGGATTTAGCGTTCTTGTTTTTCTATTACAACAACGCGGAACTCATAACAAACGGCGAATCCCGCATTATCCGCTGGGGAATACAGAACGGCGCCATTTTAGCGGATGTCGGCAGTTCATTGTATCGCTTCATGCCGGACGGAGAAAAACTGGTTGTGCTCGACGAGGGTTATTTGATGACCTTTGAGCGTGATATGCCCGGCTCGGTCAATGCTTCGCCCTGGGGCAGCGCGAAGCGCCTGGACGGGAAAAGCCTGCTGGTGAGCCTATTCGTTACCCTGAACAACCATGGCTGGAGCGAAGGAGAGATAATAATAGCAAAGGAAAAACTTACTATAGCAAGCGAGTATATGCGCGATATGGGGTTGAAATACGGAAAGGATGTCAAACTCGTATACGACTTTGAGGCTCATCCCGACCTCCGCTATGATATGCGGTTTGAGGGGAGTATTCATGAAGAACCCGAACATGACAACGAGTGGACTAAAGAAGAACGATATGAAGCCAATATGACATATAAAGCGATCGAGCGTTTTATTGAAGAGCATATTCCATACGCGGCGCTGGCCGACCGCTACCAAACCGACAGCATCGCTTATGTGGTGCATGTAAACAAGCGCGCACGGAGCTATGCCTACCCCTTTATGGGGGGACAAAATGATCGCCACGCCGAAGTAGCCGTCGTGTTCGATGACTCGCCGGCAGTATACGCCCACGAAATTTTGCACCTGTTCGGCGCGGTTGACTACTACCGCGCGGATGAGGAGTTTTATGTGAGCGCCGAAGTGGTAGATTACATGAAAAAGAGTTTCCCGACCGATATCATGGTGACCAATTACGGGAAGGATGGCAAGATCACCAACGACCTCACCCGCCTGACCGCTCTGGGCCTTGGCTGGACTGACAATGTCCCCGAACTGGAGCGGTTCCCGGAACTCAAGTCGAATATCCCGGGGGCCTATACACCCCATTATGACGAGTTATACCACAAAGGCGATACCTATCAGTATAGCCTCAAGGACGGAAAGGCCATGATTACCGGCTATCTCATCCTCTTTGAAAGAGATCCGGTTCTGGTGATTCCGGACACAGTGGATGGATACCCGGTAACGGGCATCGGCATGTATGCCTTCGGAAGATACGCCGAGTTAACCGGCGTCATCATCCCTGCCGGCGTTACCGACATTGAAAACAACCCGTTTAGTGATTGCTCCTCTTTGACGCATTTTGAAGTGTCGCCTGATAATACGGCATATTCGCAGATAGACGGTGTTCTTTATGACAAACGCCAAAAAACGCTGATTGCTTATCCCGGCGGCAGGAATGGCGAGTATACAATCCCGCAGGGCGTGGAGCATATAGGCTATTACGCATTTAAGTCCGGCAGTTTGACCGGTTTAACCATCCCTGACAGCGTAACGGATATCGGCCATGGCGCGTTCTATCAGTGCGGCGGCATCATCAGCGTTACCCTCCCGGATAGCGTGAATAGTATTGCCGGATTTGCGTTCAATTCCTGCCCGCAATTAACCGGTGTCGTTATCCCTGCCGGCGTAAAGGAAATCGGAAATAGAGCCTTTGATAGATGTCCACGCCTCACCCTCTCTGTCGCCGAGGGCAGCTACGGGGAAAAATACGCGCAGGAAAACGGGATTCGGTATGAGTACATAGTGGAGTGAACGGGGGTTTGTAAGGAGATGCGGCCTTTCATATTGAGGAGGAATGTACCAAATGTGCAGGAAGCTTTTGAACGGTAAAATTATCATTGTATTCACGGTTCTACTGGCGCTTATCATGGCTGCCGGAGTTGCCGAGGAGGAAAGGACGGACGCCAGCGGGCAGTGGAAGTATGCTCTGGAGGACGGCGGCGCGACGATTACGGGCTATGCGGAGGAACCGCAAGGCGCTTTGGTGATTCCGGGCGGGCTGGACGGACATCCGGTGAGACGCATCGGCGAAGACG
>Ga0123354_10013777_pt1 | contig 12572 bp, 16 predicted proteins | sample TergutLab28metaG_2_FD_97872 | JGI IMG/M metagenome (GOLD analysis project Ga0123354, IMG submission 97872) | Labiotermes labralis P4 segment gut microbial communities from Petit-Saut dam, French Guiana - Lab288 P4 | ecosystem: Host-associated > Arthropoda: Insects > Digestive system > Gut ... | reverse complement strand
CCGTCCCCCAGTGCCTGCAAAGCGGCCTGCACGGTGTCGCTGAACGCGATCACGTTCACGAACAGGGTTTCACCTTCGCCTGCCGCCGCCCGTAGCTTGGCAGTGGTGAACGGTTTGCCGCTGGCCCCCGTGCGCTGCTGGGGCTGGCCGTACAGCTTGCCGGAAATGAGTGCATCGATCATGGGGTGGCTCCTTCAGTGGATGGTCGGGCTTTCGAGAGGCTCGGCCTCTGGCATCGGCGGCGGGCTAATGCGGCCAGCGATGCGCGCCATGCGCGAAATAAAGTCCATCGGTACGGTGCCAATGGCGCCGGTGGTAATGTTTTGCAGCACCAGGCGGTCTCCCTCAGTGTAGAGGAACCGCACGATGGCAAGGCCGCCGTCAACCGTCTCGATGAAAGCATCCTCTCCGGGGCTGGGCGGGGTGCCGGTTTCGACCACGGCAAGTTCCCCCGGCGAGTAGCGTAGACCCAAGCCGCTATTCAAAACGCGCACAGTCATGAGGCCGTCATCGTCTGGCTCGCCCGCCGCCAGGTCAACATTGGATAGCTCAGCATTGCTGGTCATGGCGGTGATCCTCCATAGCAAGCGCTGCGGGCTGGAATGCCGGGCAGCGCTGCGGTTGAATGACTAGCTCGGCTGGCAGCCCGGCGCCACCAAGTTCAGCGGCGCGCGGTCGGGCGCACCGCCATTCGGGGGCGTGGCCGCGCAGTCCGTCGCACTCCGTGCACATGCGCCTGTCGTCGGCCTCGCGGTCGCGGCGCGTGAGCTTGCAGGCCAGCAGTTCCGCCGGATACGCGGCAAGGCCACGGTGCATGAACAGCAGCATCCGCACCGTGAATGTTTCCACCTCGCCGCTTGTCATGGGCGGGTTGTCCCAAAGCGACTTTATCTCGTGCTCTTGATAAGGGTCAGGAAACGGTTTAGCGGATTCATTGGCCGCCGTGAGTAAATCCATCAAGGCGGTTTTGTTGGCGCGGATAAGGCGGCGTAGATCGTCCGTGAGGATACTGGCGGGCGTAATCTTTATGCCGTCGGGATGCAGTGCAACAGTTATTCCGGCGGCGTGCAGGGTGTCCAGGATGCTGGTGACGGTTTTCATCAAAGCACCTCAGCATCTTCACCAGGGAGCAGAGAACCGAAAAGGTCATCTTCCGATGGTGGCGGGCCAGGCTTATCCGTGGACGGCGGCGCGGATTGGCTCGCGTCGTTGCGGACATTGCTTTTTTGTGCGGTTACAGCGGTTACAGCGGTTACACCCGCGCCAATGCTAGGTTTCCGCGTTACCGGCTCGTTTTCATCGGCGGTTACAGCGGTTACGCTGGCGGCTTCCGTAACCGCCGTAACCGCTGTGGTTTTTTGAGCGGTAACGCTGGAAGCCGCGCCAGTATTGGCTGTAACCGCTGTAACCGCTGTAACCGCGCTTTTTGGGTTGTCTGCGAGCGAATCGGTCGAATCGTCCGCCCACATGCGCCCCGTGAACACATAGCAGCGGGTCGGCCCGATGCCGGGAAGCCTGACAAGGCGGGTTGCCCGGCCACCTTCCCCGCCTTCTAACCATCCTGCTGTCAATAATGTTTTTGCCGCCCATTTATGCTCAAAGCCTTTCACAATCTCGTTTTTGAATGCTTGGGGCAACACATAATATTGCCTTGAGCTATCCATATCCATAGACTTATAAAATCCGGCGCGGTTGATAATCCTCTGGCTTTCGGTGGCATCCCAATTTTCAAAACGACTTGAGCCGTGCGCTTCAAAAAATGCCCGCACCTGCGCGAATAGCTGCCGCTCCTCGCGGTTGCTGGTGCCGCCAAAGCCTTCCAGCCATGCCTTGAAGCATGTCTTGGCGGCGCGCTCGCTTTCGCCTGTGGGCCAGCCGGTCAGCCCGTACTCAGTCGCCAGTTCGCCTGCTGCGGCTACCAGGGCAAAGCGCTGCGCCACGCGGATCACCTGCCCAGCAGCGCCTGCTGGTACGGTATCGGCAACGAACCGCCGGATGCTCGCGGTCAACTTGGCAGGTAGGCTTTCGCGGTCGGCAACGATGCGTCGTAGAAACTCAATGCCGACGGCGCCGTAGTGCTGGTTGGCCGCGTCCTTGATGGCCTGCGCCTGCGCCGCCGATGTTGTGTGACCGTGCAGCTCCTCGAACGCGCCCATGCCTGCGCCAGCGTCGGCGGGTATGTCGGCAAGGCGGACTTCCTGACCGGCGTTGACCCGGCGGCCATCGGCGGACATTAGTCCCGCCAGTGAAACCTCACCTGCCGACAGAAACAGCAGCCGCCAGCGCGCCGGTTGCCGGGCGCCACCAGTGCGTGAGGCGCGGGCCTTGCCGGTGCTGTTCGCCAGCATGTAGGCGACTTGCCCGGCTTCCTTGCCGTCTATCTGCGAGAGTTCATCAAGGATCAGCAGGCCGTCGTTGTGCAGCGCTGCGACACCCTCGATTCCGTTGGTGGTGCCTCGCCAGGTTTTCACGCCCTCGGTCGGGTTGTTGAACACTGAGGCGGCGGCGCGTAGGATGGTTGACTTGCCAGTTGAAGATGATCCGCGTAGGTGGAATCCGCCCGAATCCTCGCCCGCAAGCTCGGCCAGCGGCGCGGCAAAGGCCAGGGCGATAGCAAACGCCAATCGAGAGTTGCCCTCGGCCAGCCGGGCAACGCCATCGCGCCACTGCTGCGCGGTGCCTGCGGTGGACAAGGCTGGTACTGCGCCGCCAGGGTTCTGGAAAACGACAACATCATCCGTTTGGCCGATGGTTTCGGATGGCGTGACGTACACATTGCCATGCCAGCCCAGCCGCTCCACGCAACGGGCGCGGTCTTTGACAATCGCAGATTTCAAATAGTTTTCCAGCAGTTCACACGCTCGACGTCCTGGTGCAATGCGTAGTCCCTGGTGAGCAAGTTCACGCCTGACTTCGGAGCCGTCGCCTTCCAGCGCCGCCATCGGCATAGCCAAATGGTGCGCCTTGCCGTCCTGGTCGCGCCATTCGAGCCAGCGGCCCCATGCGTTTGATGCCGTGTCGCGGGTCTGCGCCCGGATGTGTAGCGGGTCACATATCCAAACATCGCTCAGCTTGGCATCGTCGCCTTCACCCATCAGGCTGTGGTAGTACACGCCGGGCGGCCATCTTCGGTCGTCTCGCTCTGCCCATTCGCTGTACACCCGAAAGCAAGGGCGATCACCCCTATCCGGGTAGGTGTTCAAGTCGCGGGCCGGGGCGTTGTCTGGCCCTTGCGCCACCTGCTCGCCGCTGGTACGATTGCTGTTTTCAACGTAGCCTCCAGTGGAATCCCCCGTCCGCCCGGCGGGGTTTTCCTTTTCTGGTGGCTGCCAGCCGTCCACCTTTGCCGCCAGCGCCTCATAGTCCTTTACGGTTTTCATGATGCGTAGCTCCTGCTGATTGTGTTGATCCGGCCAGCGGCGGCCAACAGGCGCTGCCGGTCAGCGTCGGTCAGCGCCACGCCATTGGCAATATTGGCCGCAGCTACGGCGACCAACGACGTCTCGAAGTTCAACACTTCCAGCGCCTGACGCGGCGGCAATGGGGTAGGTTTATGCGTCTGGGGCGGACGGCCATCGTCAACCCAGCACCCAAGCGCCTTGGCGGCTTCGATAAAGTCGAGGCCGTGCAGCCGCATGTGGAAGGCAAGCACGTCCCCGCCGTGCTCGCCGCACGCCATGCAGCACCAGCCGCCGGTGGCGGTGTTGACCCTAAAGCTATCGGAGCCGCCGTGGAGTAGACAGGCGGCTCCTCGCCACTTGCCGCGCCCGGTCGGATTCAAGCCCTGGTTCCTGAAGTAATCGAGCGGGTCTGGTCGTAGGTTTCTGTCGAAGCTCATTTCGTGGCCTCCTTCCGTGGGCGCCCAGGCTTGACTGGCCGCATGGGCTTCTGGATGTCGGCGGGCGGCTTGCCGTCTGGGTAGCGCGCCGCGTGCAACTGGGCGACAAGTGCCCGGATGGCGTCGTCTGGCGCTCCGGCGATCAAGGCGGTGTTGACCGCCTCGATCTCGTGGGCGGGCCAGCCAACGGCTCTAGGCCCCAGCCGGACGGGGTGGACAAAAAGTCCCACCTGCTCGCGCCGGTACAGCGCTGAATAGGACATGCCGCATGCTTCGCAAAGGGCTTTTCGACGCAAAAAACGATGTGCCATGTGGTTCTCCAATATGAAAAAGGCACACTCGATTCTTCTGTCACGACTTTGCGAAACGCCGTTTTTTTCAGTTTGGTTCTTGTCTTTTCTGCCGCCCTGCTGCTGTTTCGAGCGCCAGGACGGCAGGCACGCGGCAACCGGCCATGCCATTCCTCCGGGTGCCTGTCAGTACCACTTACGGTTGCCGCCCGTTCGCCATCATGTTTTTCTCACCCGAGCGGCATCCAAGGCCAGCCCCAACACGGCATGGCTTCCGTGGGCGCTGGTGCTGGCGTGTTTGGCGATGGAGGAGCCAGCTTCGGCCAGGTGCTTGATGCGCAGTTCATCGGATGGCTCGCCGCGCTCGTACAGCACGCCGACGGCATCGAACGTGGCTTGCAGCCAATCGAGCGCGTCGGCAGCAGATTCGAGCGCTGCAAGAACATCTTCGGGGCGCACGCCGAAAATAGTGTCGGCGGCTTCGGCAAACGCGGTGGAACTGGTTCTATTCATCGCCTCCACCTCGTGCCTTGAGTTTTGGGGCCGGGGTAGCGGCGGCGCTTATCGCGGCGTAGAAGTCTGGGTGCAGCAGCCGGTCATTGGCGCCGTCGCGCAGTAGCGTCAACGCGGCAACGCCTCGCATGGCACCAGCCAGGGTGGCCAGCAGCACTCCCACGTTCCCGCTATTCGCAAAAACGCCACAAGGCGGCTTGCTGCTGTCGCCGGTGTCGTTAATTGCAAGAGCGGCCAAGCGCTCCACTGTGTCGGCCAGGTTTCGTAGGGTGACCCCATCCGGTTCGGAGCCGGCGAACCACTCAAGCACTCCCTTGTCCAAATTGTCGGCGCCAGCTTCCCAAAGCTCCTGCACGGCGTTGTAAATATCGGGAATCCCGGCTGGTCTGGTGGTGGTGGTCATACTGCACCTCCTTGGCTTGCCGGGTTGGCGCGCGCGATTTCTATCGCGTTGTTGATGGCCGCCAGCGCCCGCACCAATTGGCGACGGGCGCCCATGATGCGGCCTCTTTCGATGCAGCCCACGGCAGTTGAGGCTGCGCTGCGAGCTTCGAAAACGGCCTGTATGACCTCTGATTCGGCGTCGCCCGGCTTAGAAGCAGGCAGGGATGGCGCAGCACTGCGGCTGGCCGGGATGGTTGCAGACATGGATTCAGCTCCTTCGGGAACGTGAATAAACCCACCGTTTGCCTTATCAAGGGCAGCGGGTGGACGGGATGTTGATAACACGTCCGAAGCCGTGCGGGCGGCGTTGCCGTTCGCCCCATCCCGCCCAAACCATGCGGGATTGATGCAAACGCACCGGCCCTGAAATTTGGACGTGACAATGCCCCGCTTTTCGGTGGGGGCTGCAACCGCTTCGGAAAAGGTGTTATCAGCACCGGGCCTTTCGGCTTGAGCGCAGTGTAGCGCAGTGCGTGGGCGCTGGCAAGCGGGCCGACTATCTGGGCGGGCTGCGCGCTGGTGGTGGGGTGCGCTGGCAGCATGACGGTGTGGGCGGTGGAATCAAGGCGCAGCGTTGCACTTTGATCCGGGTGGATATACTGACCTCGCCCCTAGTGCGGCTGGTCGTCCAACTTCCCATCACGGGATGCGGCCCCAGGCAACCGGCTGGGGGCATTCTTTTGAGCGGGCAAAGAAAAAGGGCGCCACCCCCCCATTGCCAAAACTGACGAAACCCCCCTTTTGTCAGTTTGGCAGTGCACTCCTTGGGGCTTTGTGAAAAATGCAACCTTACGCGCCAGTTCAGCGGCTGTTCAAGTCGAATCTGCGATCTGGATTAGCAGCGGCAAGGCGCACACGAATACTTTGCGGCTGAGCTACCTGTTGGCCTTGTGGGTTGACGACGGTCACATTCACGTTGGCATGCCCATTTACGTCGACTTGCTGGGCGGCCTGGCTGGATTTCAGCGCACCGGGAGGCAGCGGGGTGCCGCCGCCCAGATTTCCAATTTTTGCCATTACCTCGGCGCTGTACGGCACAGTGGTGTCGCCGTAAGCCGCCAGCCCAGACTTTAGGCTACCCTTATTCTTGGCTAGCGCTTCTATGTAGTGCCCCGCAAAATAAATTTGATCTTCCAGCGATTTGCTTTTTAGAGGCTCTACACCGTATCCGGGGTTTTTGGCCGTAGATTCCAAAATTCCGAATGGGCCAAAGGCTGTTGATACTTTGCCGCTACGCCCAGCGATTCGTCGCCCGGACGCATCAAGGTTATAGTGGTATTTTGCCGGGTCTTTGATGTATGCCGGATCGTTGCCTGTTTCTTGTTCCCTGATTGCTATAAGCGTGTTCTCGGGTAGACCAACTTCACGCGCCGCCTTTTTCAATAATTCATCTATGCTACCGGAACCACCTGCAGCCACCGTTGGAGTTACCGCGCCAACGGTGGCTGGGCCGCTGCCTGCCCCGCCGGGCGCGGTGCCCAGAGAAGGTTGCTCATACTCCCATGAACCGGATGCTCCGCCGGTATTGACTCGCGTATTGCCAGCAGGATCAAGCTCCTCCCCTTTTGCAATTTTGGCCGCATTGTTCCGCATAGCCTTGGCTCTATCTTTTATATCATTCCATTTTTCATCGTACTGAGCCTGTGTAATTTCTCCTCTCTTGAGTTGGCTTCTTAAATTATCTCTTTCGGCGTAAAGACCTTCTGATTTTTCCTTAACATAGTATTCCGCCTTTATCTGATTGGGTGATTTGTATCCTTTGTCAGCAAGCCACCGCCCGAGCATGTTCTGCACCGGAACAATGTAATTCGCCATATCTGTCGCGATGTTATCCAGCGCGGCACGCTGCGCACGGCGGACGGAACCATCCGTTTCCGCTTGCCTGTAGCTCTTTGATAACTCCACAAGCACTTTTTGCAGCGCCGTATCGTCGTTCTTATCAACAGCGTCGAGCTTCGCCCTGTCTCCTTGCTTTAGATCATCGCGAGCGAGAAATTCCGACCGCAAGTGCCGTCGATCATCTGCGGTGCCATCAACTGCCCTTGCTAAATTGGCGACACCAGAAATATCAGGCGGCGGCCCGTCTTCGAACATTGCCGCATACTTCCCCATGTCCTTTTCCTTGAGCGTATCCAAAACGGCAGCACCATTCATGCTTATGCCAAATTGCCCGGCGCCAGCATTGGCGCGCTCCATTGGGTCTTTGTAATCTCTGTGCAGTTGCTCAATGTTGAGGGCAAGCAGCGTTTTATCGCCTTCTGCGCCGAATTGCTTTGTCCCGCCGGTTATTCTCTCGAAGTTGCTGCCTTTCCCAAATACTTGATTGGCCGTCGCCATAGCGCCGTTCTCGCGGAACATCTGCATTTGAAGCGGATCAAGCCCCAGGCGGTCGGCAATCTTCGCGGTGAAGAACTGCGACGCCTCACCCTTGGCGCCACCAGCGGCCAAGGCTGCGTTCACGCGGCCAAGAAGCATGGCCGAACCGGAAGGGTCTAACCCCGGCACGCCGCTGCTCACCATCGCCGAAAACATACCGGCGTAGCCCTGCGCGTTGGCTTGCGTCAGGCTCTGCCGCGTCTGCGCGGTGGCGTAGTTGCCGATGGCCTCCATCACCTCGTCGGCCTTGGCGAAGGCGTCCGACTTGGCGATGGTCTCGCCGATCAGCAGCGCCATGCGCCTGGTGTCCTGCTCGTTGCGCGTCATGCCGACGCCGCGCATTTGCCCCAGGAAGCCGACACCTTGTTCAGGGTCTAGGCCAAACGCGCGCGAGAGGCCGATGCCCGCTCCGACTTCGCCCGATAGCGTCAAGGCATCTTTGCCCGATACGTTGCCTGCTTTGGTAAAGATGCTGTAGAGCTTGGAGCTTTCGCCGTAGATCAGCCCAAAACTCTTGCCCGTGTTCTCTATTGATGTTTCAAGCGCCTTGAACGACACGCCGACGTCCCCGAGCTGGCGCTTGAGGGTGTCGTAGCCGATCTTGTTGTCGCCGGCCTCCTTGACCTTGTCTGCGATCGCGCCGACCAGCATGCTGACGCCGGACGCAACCAGGGAACCGATGCCAGCGCCTATACCGGCGCCAACGCCGACCGACCTGCCTATTCCCCAGCCACTCCCAACGGCACGCGACACGGCCTGCCCAGCAGGCCCGGCGGCCTGTAGACCGCCGTGTGCAATGTCCCGAGCTATGCCGCCGCCTAATTCGCGCCAGCCGTAGCGAGCGCTGCCGCCGGACATAAACCGCTGCTGATCGCGTCGTGCTGATTCCGCTGCATTGGTACTCCCAAGCGCACTGAACCAATTGACCTTGTCTCCGGCAACGCCTTCCTGTCCGGACTCTTTTAGCTTCTTGGCGAGGTAAGGTCGGGTTTTCAGGAACTGCTCGAAGTCCCGAACTTGCTCCTTCGCTTTGCCACTGTCGACATCCAGCCTGATTTTGATGTTGTCTGCCATGGCCTACTCCGTGACGGCATTCGCCACCGCCTAGGCGCGCCGTTCGGCGCTGGAAATTGCAACGGCCCGGCCCAGTAGTTCAAGCATCGCCAGTAATGCCGTGCCGTCGCCCTGCATGGCCTTTTCAACGCCCCTTTGGACAAGCTCCTCGCTGAACGGCACCAGTGAGCGGTTGAGTATTGCAACGAGGGCGCGGTTATTGAGTGGTCGGCTGCCCCTGGGTCGCCCGCCGTGGGGGGTGGCGGGTTTCATGACGCCTCCCAATAATTTTGCCGACACGCGGCCATGATCGGCTGGGCGATGCTGTACACCTCGCCGAATGTCCGCCGGTGCCCTCGTGCCCTCGCGGCATTCCAAACGCGGCCAAGGGCGGCGATATAGGCCCGCTCGACCTCGCGGGCGTGCTCGACAAGGGCGTCAAACTCGGCTTGCACCTGCGCGTCCCTTAGCTCGGATTCGGCGTGCGCCAGGGCTGCGCGCGCGGTGTCCGGCCTGGATTGGTTGGCGCGGGTCTGGGCCTCGGCCAGCAGGCCGCGCAGCACGTCAAGGTCGCCATTCAGGGCGGCATATTCGGCGGCTTCCTTCTCGTCGGCCTGACCGGCCAGGCGGCGGCTCGTGATCTCGCCCTGCCGGGTGCGACACTGCTGGATGCGGCCAGCCAGTCTGGTCACTTCGGCGGTGTCGTTCGCGTGGATGGCGTTGGCCTCGTCAAGCGCCACGCGGGCGCTGGCAACGGATTCGATCATGTGGTCAAGGTCAATCATTTGAAAATCTCCAAGGTTGGAATGGGTGGGAACGTCGCAATGGTCGCGGTCATAGCCACTTCGCATTGCTGGCGCAGTGTTTCTGCATAGCCCTCTGCGGCATCGGCACGCACCTCTTCGACCAGCGCCTCAAGGTCGGCAACCCGCTCGGCTGACGCGGTGATGTCGTCCTGGATGCGCGCAACTGCGCCGCGAGCCTCGACTGCACTGCTGCCGTGTGAAACGTTCGCGCGCACGGCATCCTGTGCAGCACGCTCGTCGCGTTGCAGTTGCTGGTGGTGGTCGCGTTCTTGCCGGATGGCTTCGTGCAACACCACCAGGGTTTCAGCCGGTGGTGCCGTGCGGGTGGTGTCCGTCAATGTCAGGCGGCACATGCGGCGGCCAGCGATGGTGGTGAACTCAAGTTTCATTTCATGCTCCCTGTCTGGCGATTGCGAGCGTTGACGCGCAATAGATCGCGCCAGCCTTGTCAAAGTCCGCCGCGCTGCATTCGCCTGTTGCGCGCAGCTTGGAGACTTGTTCCATGAGGCCATCCATCCGCTTCTGGGCAGCGGTGGCCTTGGCACGGCGGCGGATCAACGCGGCAAGGGCAGTGATGCCCTGCGCCACGGCGCTACGCTGGAAAGGTACGGGGTTCATGCGAATGCCGGGCCTTGCGCTCGCCCCATCGCGGCCAGCAGATTGGATAGGTCGGGGCCGCGTGGCTTGGACTTCTTGGCGAACAGAATTGGCCGCGCGGCCTTGCCAGAATCCCGTTCAGCTTGTTTTCGCTGGTGGTGCCCGTGGGCTGCGCGGCGAGCAAGGCGTCCGCCACTCGCACCAGCAATTTTTTCGCGCTGGCGTGCGCCGCCGCAGCGGATTCTCTGGTCTTGGCGTCAAGCGTGGTATCGCCTGCGCGCTGCGCGTGGTGGGCGCAAGCCGCGTGCAGTGCGGCGGCCTGAACGTGCAGGCCATGCTTCGGATGCGTCGGGCCTAAACGGGCGGCTGACGTCTCGTGCCTGGTGGCGTACTGCGCGTGCTCACGCGCCTGCTCGGCAAACGGCTTGGCGGCCTTGGGCTTGGCGCCAGTGTCGCGCTCGTGCCCTTTGACTTTGGTGCCGTCCGAGCGCTTGTAGGGGTCGATGTGGGCTTTCAGCAGGCGGGCCTCGGCGGCCATGCGCAGTAGTTCAATGGACGGCGCTTCGGCCTTGGTAAGAATTTCCGTTTTCATGTGGATATCACCTCGATGAGCGGCGATGTTTGCCGCATTTCGCATCGTGCAGTCACGACTGCATGAGCGCGCCGTGAACGTTCGTGACAACAGAATCAAGACAACGTTCACTACGAAGCACCGCCATGCCCGCGCCTATCCCCTCCACCCTCTGGACAAGCATCCGCCATCACTGGGAATTTGACGGAGACACCCCATCTTTCGCGGTCGCTGCCGCCCGTGCAGCCGGTGACGGCAAGGCCCCCGGACGGTCGGCGGTTCATCGCCGCGCGCACGATGAAAAATGGACGCGCCAGGCGAGCGCGGCGGACATTGCGGCCGCCGCCCAGCAGCGTGCGGACGCGCTCGTGAACGCTGAGGCTGCAAAAAAAGCGGAGGACGCTGAATATGCCGCGCAAGCCTTCGAGCGGGTGGCGAATGAACGCGCTGAGGTGATCGCCCGTCACAGGCGGGAGTGGGCCGATGTTCGCGGGTTGGTCGATGAAGCGTTGGCCGTCCGCGCTGATGATCCAGTCGAGGCATTCAACCGCGCAAAGCTCGCCAAGATCACCGTGGAGGCCGTCGCGCTACGTCAAGCTGCTGAGTGTCGCGCCTGGGGCGTTGGCGCTCTCGATTCTGCTGGCCCGGTTGACTATTCCAAGCTGACCGACGAGCAATTGGAGGCTATCTCCAAAGGCAAGATCGTCTGATTGGGTGCCTGCCTCGCCCGCTTGGGAACGGGGCGGCCCGGAAGTGGCTGGGGTCGCTCCCGGCATTGCTGCCGGGCCGGTGCGCCCTCCTGAATCCGGGGCGCTGAAAAAGCGCACCCCCGCCTAGTGAATTCTGGGGCCACTCCACCGGGCGTTTCCAGTGGGTTCGGACATCCACAGCCGATGGGCGGGGGCAATGGGACTATACCCCCAGCGGCGACGCCCCGCCACCCACATAGGTTGAACTGCACCCGGCGGGATCGTGGTGGCTCCCCCGGCTTTGCGGGGGCTGTCCAGCAAACGGGGCCGGTTGTCGGCTACTCCCATTCGGGCAGCGTGAAACTAACCCAAGTCAGATAGGCTGGCAGCGGTTCCCCACGGTAAAAGGCCATGAAAGCATCAAGGATGCAGTCAAAGTTTTTTATCGTTTTGGCGTCGTCTTCGTCTGTGGTCATTCTGGCGTAGTAGTGCGTCCAGCGGCCATCGGGATACCACTCACGCCGTTCCAGGTGCCAAGCGCCGCCGGGTTCGTCGCCTTGGTATGCGATTTGAATGAAGTCCTGCGGGTCTTTGGCATATCGGAGAGTGCAGAATTTCCCCCAGTTTTTTCCGTTCTCGTCCCAGAAATCCCCATCCGTTGCGCGCAACGTTTCCTCGATGAGTTCCCATGTTGGATCGCCCGCTTCCCATACGTGCGTGTTCAGGATCAAGGCCCGTTTAGGCTTGTCCTGCGGGGCATCGTTGGGCGCTGTGACTAGATCAAGCATCCATTTTTCGACAATCTTCATAGCTTGTTCCTTGATCTCTGGCTGCAGGCGGCGCTTCGGGGCGCCGGTACGTCCCCCTTCGCCGATTCAGTGTGACGCTCCGGCAGACTGCGCAATGAACTGCCGTAGGGCTGCATCAATGCGGGTTTGCCAACCTTGCCCATGCGCCCTGAAGTGTTGTAGCACGTCGGGAGACAAGCGGATATTGATGCGCTCCTTCGGGGCTGCCTTGGTGCTGCCAACCGGACGCCCACGGTGGCGAGCCATGATCTGCTCTGGCGTATGCACCACGCCCTCACCGCGAATGGATTGCTTGATAGAGGTAAGCAGTCCGCGTTCAAACTCGCTTAGGCCGGCATCATCATGGGTAGTGCTCATCATCGTTTTTAATTGCAGCCACAAATAATTAGACACGCACGCCCAGCCCTGAACTGTGGTGCTGCCGTCCCCGCTGGCGTAACCGCTGTAACCGCCGATGAAAACGAGCCGGTAACGCGGAAACCTAGCATTGGCGCGGGTGTAACCGCTGTAACCGCTGTAACCGCACAAAAAAGCAATGCCTGCAATGACGCGAGCCAGACCGCGCTGCCGGGGTCTAGGCTTGCTT